>Ga0307510_10008840_pt1 | contig 12007 bp, 6 predicted proteins | sample 12_EM_MG_FD_207224 | JGI IMG/M metagenome (GOLD analysis project Ga0307510, IMG submission 207224) | Populus trichocarpa ectomycorrhiza microbial communities from riparian zone in the Pacific Northwest, United States - 12_EM | ecosystem: Host-associated > Plants > Roots > Unclassified | place...
TTTGGTCGTGTCAGAGCTTGTATCATTCTCTGATGACAGTAACAAATCTTCAGAGGCATTTTTTGAGTGATGCCAAACATCAACAAGTTTCTGTGCCAATACCCACTAAAAATGTGCTGGTGTTTGACTTTAGTTTCAATGCCTGCTTGCTTCCTGTATAACAACCTGGTTGTTTGTTCAAATTTTGCAGAACATAGGCAGGATCAAAGAGAAGACTCTACAAGAGGATGGGCTATCTTTGGAATCATATCTTGCATGTATGACAATTCAATGATTTCTCCATCTTGAGTGTTAAGAGCACATTTCAAGTAGATTTTGTATGGGCTATATTTGGAATCTATCTTGCTTAAGTCGATTTAACACTCTTCATCTCCTTCAGTGTCTGATAAGGAAAGAAATTTTATGTTCTCATTGGCATGTTACTGGTTCTAATGGGTGTTTCTTTATCCATTCTGAATTTTGATGACTGAACACGTTGGCATGGAACAGATTCATTGTTGCATCAACTCTGTTTTGTGTTGGAGGGTTCATTTACAAAACCCGGGTGGAACGCCTGGTAGGCTTCTTTGCTTTCCTTTTCAGCATTTGATAGTCTCTAGCTTCTGATTTTCTTCACAATAGCTGTGAAATAATATACATCTATATTTACTTGTTGATTTATTGTTTGAATTCAGCATGGGATCGATGCTTTGCCAGGCATGACATATTTGTCTGCGTGTTTAGAAACTGTAAGTCCTCATAACTTTTCTGGCAAATTATGTTATTTGATTTTTACTTTTAAATGATGGTCTATAATGAGCGGAGTTAATAAGAATTTCACGTAAGCGGTAAGGGGTCTGTGAACAGGCCCGTTGGCTGAAGTTCATCAAGTGGATGAAAAATCTGTACGGTTATTGCATATGTATAGACTTCCTAGCAGCTAATTTGCTTTTGTGAAAAACAGGCAAGTGGAGTAGGCTATGGCTATTCACGACCAGAAGAGAATGGCAGTGGCTATGCTAGTGAAGCTTCCTGGGAACGGCCATCAGCTTCAGCTCAGGGAACAAAGAAGCAAAGTACACGAAACTACGGTTCCATTTAAGGCTTGCGGGCCTCAGCTTCAGTCAAGGAATATGGAGACCTAGCAATAGAAAGTATTTTTGAGTTATAGGTAATTGTATCCTTTTTTAACCATTACTTTCAGGCAATTATCTGCAAATTTTTTGTGCATCAACATAAAGATAATAGAGAATTTTATACATTGTATCACAAGAGGTGCTTGTTGAGGGTTCAAATTAACAATAAGCATTTCTCATGATTTTCAAGTCAAGGCTTCCAGTTTGTTTTATCTCATTCTTGATCTTAGAATCACCTCATCATGCTTCCAAGATTTGCCTCTCTGATAGCACGTTACTGATCTGGAATAAAACATCTGCTAATTGCTGTGGAAATTCACCTTTACGTAAGATCCTGGTTACAATATATGGGTGGCATCAAGCCACCAGCTGCGTGGATGGTGGATGATGTGCCAGACAGAACAAGCATATGCATTAAAGAATGTTAGCTAGAGAGTAAATAATTAATTAGGAATTGTTCTGCGGGACATTCTGGGATTTAACATTCGTTGAGTTTCAAATTAAACTGGCATTTAGCCAAATCCGATGACTTGTTCAACTTGATTAAAACTTGTTTGATTTAAAAAAAATAAAATTCTAAACAACATTGTTTTAATATTTTTTGAACAAGATTTTGTAACAATACTGTTTTGGATTAGAACGAGTTAATTTAAGCTAATTTCCTTAACTCAGGATTGAGTCAAGTCCCACAATCAAGGAAAAACGCGTTTACAGGGATTCACATTCGAAGCACATTTTGACTCGGCGGTTTAGAGCTTGGTTTATCAAATCATGGATTTTATATTTCCTTCCGCACAATATTAATTAACTTTAACCAAAGAAAGACTGATGCTGATTTTTTTTTTTTTGTTTTACCTTTACTTTTTTTTTAATTAATTCTTTTTTAAATTTAATTCATTAATATTAAATTTTTTTCTATTTAGTTATCACACTCTCATTAAACGGATCTTAGGTTTAACGGGTTAGTCTAATTTAATGGCTTAACTCAGTTAATTCAGATTTTTTTTTAATTAGTTTTTCTTTTCATTTTATTTTTTAATATTAATTTAATTAAAAATTAAAAATTAAATTTTATAATTTATTTTATTTATTTTTTATTAGATTACAGCAGATTTTATTATAGCCCTCCTTCTCGCAGATCACTATTAATTTTCATGCTAAACAAATTGGCCCGCGGCGTCCTTGGGATAATCATCAATAATTCTTCCTATCCAAATGAGATTAGAGAGCCAGCGTGCCTTTCAATTTATTGGCAATTACCTCATTCATTCTCTTACACAGTGAAGTCCCCGTAGCAATGGGCCTCGGTCTAGCGGGCCACGGCCACCTAACTATTTATTACTAAATGGTCCACTTTTTCCAGTTGCTGTGTGTACGGTCAACTCAGATTTCTAAAGAAAGGATTATTGATTGACTCGGCTGAATTTCCCTGGTGCAAGAGTTGTTAGGTTTAGGAATAGTCTATGCTCGAAAAGGACAAACCAATATTCTCTCCCGTTGGAGATCTTGTTTTATGTTTTGGTGGAACTCGTGTGTTTTATCTAGATTTAAATGTTTTTATGTTTTAATGTTTTAAAAAGTATTTTTAGATTGTTTTAATATAATTCTAAGCAAAAATAAAAAAACATCTTAAAATACATTATTTCTCACATTCTTAATTACAGTCAAATAAGCCAAAGAAGGTTGCTTGCTTTCCAAGAATTACCAACTTTTTGGAGTGGTTGCCCAACCCTAGCAGTTCTCTCACATTATTGGTCTGGTGATATTCTCACGCTGTATTTTAGAATATTTGCATGTCAATACACACACACACATCACAGAAAAGAGACAGGTGCAGGTGCTATATATATATATATATATATATATATATATATATATAGATTTTACGAGTCAAAGAAAGAGATCATACCAATAATTAAGAACACATAGAACCTTCAATAGGGTTTGATTTATTCCATCCAATCTCTTATTAACATTCTATTTACAAGCAAAGTAACAATAAGAGAAGCTAGCAGCATGCTTGTTATGGATACAGCTTTGATCGAATCAGTATGAATGTTTCAACCCCATGCGATGTTTACAGCTAGCTGCTGTATTGCTTTCTAGGGGTCACGGACATTTGATACTATCTTTAATGTTTGAGATCATCCATTTTGTCAATAGAGCAGGTGAATCTACTTCTCTTTCCGCGGCGTTTCTCTCGCCAATGCTTGTCTTCACAGTACCGGGGCTCAAAATTATAAAAAACTATATCATTTGACCGCCTCTAAATCTCCAAACTCGAGTCATGAACAAGGCTTCTAGACAAAATTATGCAAGGAAGATGATAATTAGCCCGATCATTTGTGATACTGAAAACATCCTTTGAAATCTGTGTTTTTTGTGCTTTGTTTTCTGCACATCCCATCAGTTTAGAAAAATGAGGTTCGGTTACATGCTCGCTCTGGTTTTTTCCACAACAAAGATTGGAGTTCAAGTTACCAAGGACTGGTTTAGATAGGATGTCTTGATCACCACACACAGTGTCGTACAGCCATGGTAGTACATGTTTTACAGAAAACCCATTACAGTTAATTACTTAACTTAATCAATTTAGGAACTGCTTAGTTGCTTTCATACAACTTTTGTATCAATGTGGCTAATAAGTTTGTGTTTGGAAGTGTGGTTGTGATTGTTTTTTAAAGTGTTTTTTTACTCGGAAATACATCAAAATAATGATTTTTTTATTTTTTTAATTATTTTTATACCAGTATCAAAATAATATAAAAATATCAAAAAAATATTAATTTTAAAATAAAAAAATTTAAAAAACATGGTTTGCATCGTATTCCCAAGCATGAATCGGTAACCACTCTATTTTTTCTATTTTGCCATTTCCATTGACGAAAAGCTAGTTAGTTACCAACTCCAACCTTTTGTTCCCTTCCCTCCTTCTCCCCCCCTATTTCTCAAGGCTTTTCATAAGGTTCCTTCTATAAATACCGTGAGACCATCTAAAGTTCTCTCATCACAGCAACTTTTGAAACTTGATTCTTCTTCATATTCCTCAGCATTCCTGTGAAGAAGTCTTGGTTTTGGAAGTGATAGTCTAAAAAGATTGAAGCAGTAATGGCTCAGTCTATTAGCATTGTCTTAGTTCTTGCTCTTGCTCTCCTTGCCTTTGCCCCTCTTTGCTTTTGTGGCAAGACAAGTGGTGGCTACCTCTACCCACAGTTTTACGATAGGTCATGCCCAAAAGCTCAAGAAATAGTAAACTCCATTGTAGCCAAGGCAGTTGCTAAAGAAGCTCGCATGGCAGCCTCATTACTTAGGCTCCATTTTCATGACTGTTTTGTCAAGGTCTATAACTGATTACTTACTATATGTAACTCTGCTCATCACTAGCTCTTCTACCATCATGACTACTATAATTTAAACTGTTGTTAAAATTGCAGGGCTGCGATGCATCAATATTGCTAGACAGCAGTGGAAGCATAATAACTGAGAAGAGTTCAAATCCAAACAGAAACTCAGTTCGAGGATTTGAAGTGATCGACAAGATTAAATCTGCACTAGAAAAGGAGTGTCCTAAAACTGTTTCCTGTGCTGATATCATGGCTTTGGCTGCAAGAGATTCTACTGTTATTGTAAGTGTTACATAAGAATTAGTCTTGTAATTAATACTTTTTGTTAACGAAAACTCCAGAGCTAACCACAATTTGTTAATGCACACACAGGCTGGAGGTCCTAGCTGGGAAGTTCCATTGGGAAGAAGGGACTCTAGAGGTGCAAGTTTGAGTGGTTCTAACAACAATATCCCTGCTCCAAACAACACATTTCAAACAATTCTTACCAAGTTCAAGTTACAAGGCCTTGATGTTGTTGATCTTGTAGCACTATCTGGTAAATTAACTCAACCAATGCCCTTCTTTGAGCTTCAGCAAACTATTAATAAGGTCCTTAAGTTTCGAAAAAATTTGTTCAGGGAGCCACACAATTGGAAATGCTCGGTGCACCAGCTTCAGGCAGAGGCTGTACAACCAGTCAGGAAATGGGCAGCCTGATTCCACTCTTCAACAATCATTTGCTGCCCAATTGCGCACTAGGTGCCCCAGATCAGGAGGTGACCAGAACCTGTTTTTCTTGGACTTTGTAAGTCCAACAAAGTTCGACAACAGCTACTTCAACAACATATTGGCTTCAAAGGGACTGCTGAGCTCTGACCAAGTTCTCCTGACAAAGAATGAAGCATCGATGGAATTGGTCAAGAAATATGCCGAGAACAATGAGCTTTTCTTTGAGCAATTTGCCAAGTCCATGGTTAAGATGGGAAATATCTCTCCGTTGACAGGTTCCAGGGGAGAGATTAGAAAGAGTTGCAGGAAGATTAATGCTTGAATCGCAGTGCCTAGTTAGATCTATGCTTTAAATATCTTGTGTTAAAATGCATCGTGTCTGTTTCCTGGTCTATGGTCTCGTCTTTCTTTAGTTCTTTCAAACATAAATTTCATGTTTCCACTTTGTTTTGGCTGCTTAAAGTATACTTTCATGAATAAAAATCACTTAAAACCCATCTGCTTACTTTTATTTTTAGCTGTCTGCTCTCAATGGTTCATCTTCATCAGAAATAACAGATTTGGCATGTAAAAGTTCTTGCAATCTTTTGCCAATGGGCAGCAGTCTTCAAAACTTATACATAAAATGCATAAATTCTAATCCCAGAAAAGGATCAGTAAACAACGAAGCTATCTATTTCTGTGACAGTCAAGGCCATCATACATGCTAATGTTATTCTGTTGCTCAAATTGTAACATTTGGAACAGCAAGATTATAGGGATCTCAGGCTTCTAGAGGGGTGTTATAAGACCCTGCCTTATGCCCTCCGCAATCTCAAGAAATAGAAATACAAAGAGGCAAAAACAATACTGGTGATCAAGCAGTTGTCCAAGCAACACCTTTGATTTGCTGCTTCAAAATGCCAACTCCATGCTTCATATTTTTTTATAAACGGAACATGTGGATGATTTCCATTTCATCTCAAGCCCTTGTATTTTCATCTCTTCTACCCAATCAATCCAAACAGCACAGAAGATGTTATGTATAACACAGCATATGCCAGCTATAATTCAAAAAACACATTGACATTACAACTTACAAGAAAAGTGCATCTAAACTTTTCAGCGATGAGAATATGCAAGACCATACGATATAGTTACCAAAAGAACAGGGCATCGCAGTTTGTTTGCCTGAACGCTTCATTGTATCGATAAAATGAACGAAACCAAAATAGCAAGACTTCAAATTTGTCACAAGATGATTTGAACTGAATGACTTTTTTTGTTATACTATTGTTCAAATTATAGAGATGGTGTAAACTCAGAGGAGCTCATCTAATGTTGAATGTTGTATAGTATATCACTTTTGCCTTTGCATTTGAGATCGTTTCTTTTATCCTTTCAGCTGCATGCAGTTCCTTCTTTGTTAAATTCACGTTTTCTTGAAGCATCGCCAGTTTTTCTTGATACACTGCCATCCTTACTAGAAGTACCACCATAAGAGCTTCATATTCTTCCAGCTTTCTCTTCTTCTCATTGATAAGTTCTATCCCTTGCCTCCTTCAAGGACGTAGGTTGTTTAATCACTTCCCTCGTCTGCAACCAACCTTTGCTTGAGCCAATCAACTTTCAGACCTGCTCTTTCAAAATCAGTGACAAGGGCCACTGCCATTTCAAGTTCGAACAGTTTAATCTCACCAAATTGCAAAACCCGTTTCTCCTCTTTTAAAACCCGTTACCGTGAGCCTTTCTTTGAGCAATTTGCCAAGTCAATGGGCAGTACGTAGTCAAATCTACAAATTTTATGCACGTAACTCATAATAGCAATAGTAGAAAAGGTTCAACAAACAAGTGTGAGATCTTCTGTGATTTTTCATTTGCCTATTGCGAATAGTCAATGCCAATAAAGATGCAAAATATAATGGAAATGCTCAACTTGATCGACGAGGAATGGAAATATGATGGTGCTCTCAGGCATCTAGCAGGGCTTTTGAAGACCCTGCCTTGTGTCCAGTGATCATAGCTCCAGAACTTCCTGGAAATTTCAGCTGCAGTTTGAGGAAATTTCCTTTTACTTTTCATGTCTTCTTCCCATCAAGCTAAATAGCAAGAAGATATAACGCAAACATATGCCAACTAAAATTTCAAACAGTAAACCATCTAGGTGGTGGCCAGTGGTAAGAGATTGGGATCAAGAAGTTTTCTCCTTCTTTGATCTCAGGTTCGGGCTCTGTGGTTGCTCATATGATGGCCACTGGATGCTTACATGGTCGTTAACTTTAGGGGCCGTGGGATTAGTCAAGGTGCGCGCAAGCTGACCTGAACACCCATGTTAAACTAAAAAAAAAAAAATTCAAACAGTAATTCACATTACATGAGTGCTTTCACTTTTTTAAGCCTACTTGAATATTCACATTTGATTTATTAATAATAGTGTTTGGGATCGCTAGGCCTTTATTAAGACCATAGCTATCGGCTCGGGGTCTAGCTTATCAAGGCTTGAGCTGTGGGTTCACAAGGTGAATTAAAAAACGACAACGACTTTCTAGTAATTTTTTTTTAATGGAATAATATTGTTTTGATTAAACTCTTTGGAGCTTTAAATTCATGTTCTCCTCCCATATGAATTTCCCAAAACAATGGTTACTGTAAAGAATCTCCCTCCTCTCTAGGTTCTTCTTCAACAGAATAGATAATAATTAGAAAAAATAATAATCTAGAACTCATTTCTGCAATGTCGATGAAACCTATCTGATGCCATGCTAACACAAAATTTAATTTTATATTTCCTCTATCGAAATTAAACTAATCATAGTGACAAGAGTTACCTCATGGTTAGGAGCTCTAGATATGGAGGAGGTCTCTGCGTCCATTAGCTTCTGTTGCAGCCTGGTACTTCGCCTCCTATTTCCCATTTCAGCATAGCTTCTAGCTCCTTTTTTCTTGTCTTGCCATTTTTAGAGCTTATGAACAAGAAGAAACAGGAACATCGTATGACAATGTGTTTAAGTTTCTTGAGCGCTGGATGTGTTTCAGAACATTAACTACTCTACTGTTTACGTTCCATGCAATTTCAAAAGTGAAGACCGCAAGCAACCAATGACTTCTGCTTAGCCTTTCTAGGCTAAAAACCAAAGAAGAAGAGAGAGAAATGGATGTGTGTCGAATGTGATTTTAAGCAAGTGCTGTAAAGATCAAGTCTTTTTGACCGTTGTATTTATCTATAACCTCCATGAAAATGCTAATTGTCAAGCTTTTCTTCTTTTGACCAGAAAAAAATCGGCATCATTTCAAGCAGAAAATCTTAGGGGAGCTTTATTATGATAAAAATTAAATTGCAAGGGAAAATTATACTATGCCTTTGGAATTATATCTCAAAATGAGTATTTTAACACATCATAAAGTTTTTCAAAATGGTTTCTTTTTATATTTATAAGTAATTACACTGTTTTCTGAAATGAAATGAATATTGATTTTTTAAAATTATGTAGATAATATACATGGTTAGCTATACAAGTGCCCTTGATTTATATTATGGTTTTCAATATTACTTCTCATTATAATCAATTTATTACTTGACAATTTCAGTATAGTATATCTTTCCTTTCAAATTAGTTACTGGATTCCTTCATAATTAGCTAATCAAATTTTAATTATGTAAATCATTCCAACATCACTAAAAATGTAACAAAAAGAAGGGTGTATGATAATATTATTATAATTCATGTTCTAAGTTATAGGTTAACTCAAAATTTGTTTAATTTAATATATAATTCAGGTTAGATTTTATATATAAAAAATTGATCTAGTATTATCCCAGTTAAAAAAAATAAGTTAATCCAAATAAAACTCAATAAAAAAATCATTCATTTTTTTTAAAAAAAAAATCAACGTTATTATTATCTTTTTTATTATTATTAATTTGTTTAACCCGTGGACTAAAGGTCCTCAATATCAATGATCTACCAACATTAGAGGCTATGCCTGGTTCAGCCCATTAGTGCACCAAACAGCAAAGCCTGTTTGATAGCAGTTGTAGGGTTTATGCCTGGATTTTACAGTTACCGCAGTTTCTCTTTCTCAGCTTCAAAGGAAGGAAAACGACACTAACCTCCTTCATTTCCCAAAAATGCTCCTATAATCCCTGTAATTTCAAAGAACAGGCAAAACCCATAACCCATAAACCCTAAAGATGAGATCTTTACACTTCATTTCTCAAATCCACAAAACCCTAAAACTTAAAATAACCCCTCGTTTCACTCTCACATCCTCAAGTTTCACTCGCCGATTCACATCTCCCTCTCAAGAATCAACTCCATCTCCTCAAGAACCACCGCCATCAACTGATAGGGTCTCCTCAATTGTGGATGAACTCTCAAAATTAACCCTTCTGGAGGTATCTGATTTAACTGAGGTTTTGCGTACTAAATTGGAGATCAAGGAAATGCCAGTGATGGCGGTGATGATGCCAGGAATGGGGTTCAGTATGGGAGCGGGGATGAAGGGCGGTGGTGGTGGTGGGGCAGCAGCGGCGAAGGCGGAAGAGAAGGTGGAGAAGACAGTGTTTGATGTGAAATTAGAAGGGTTTGATGCGGCAGTGAAGATTAAAGTTATTAAGGAAGTTAGAGGTTTTACTGATTTGGGATTGAAGGAAGCTAAAGATTTAGTGGAAAAGGCACCAACTTTGTTGAAAAAAGGAGTTACTAAAGATGAAGCTGAAAAGATTATTGAGAAAATGAAGGGAGTTGGGGCTAAAGTTACAATGGAATAAAGAATGTGAGTCTTTTTTTTCTTGTTTTTTTTTGGTAAATTTGAGTTTCTTTTCAGGAACTTAGAGTTTAGGCAAAGGGTTTTGTTTGTAAAATTGAATCTGAAATTGATTCGCTTTTTCTTTCGTTTGGGTTAATGTGCCTATAAGCAGGTGTTTCATAAAGTTGTCTGTTCTGCTTGTTACATGGAGACGTGAACTTCATCAGTTTTTCATTTTCTTGGAGAGAGATTAAATCATGCAGAGTAGTTTTTAGATCAGCATGTTTCAATCGCTACTCTTACATTGAATAATTTGAAAACGACTGATATCAAGTAGATTAAGAACTTTTATCTGGAAACTGAGATAGGTTTTTTGGGTAGAGAGGGTGGAACGATTCCAAGTGAGAACAGTGCCATTGTTCAAGAGGAGCAGAAATTGGTTCCAACAGTTAGGGATTTTGGGGATATATGTATCTTGATAGTTGATAACCACAAGTCGAGAATGTTGACCATATACAAATATTGAATCTAATAGCACAAAAATGTAAGTGGGAGTGTGAGACTACTTGAAGTATCAGTTAAAACTCAATGGACAGAATGTCTGCAACATAAATGCAACATGGTTATGGCTGGCTAGCATGCCTTAGGTTGCTCTCTGTTTTCCTATTTTTGAATGTTGTCTCACTTGTGTGCATGCATAGTGTGTTTATGTCCATTATGTTTATTGAGAAAACACAGAAAGTAGGATCAAAAGTTATAATCGAATGATGAGTCAGTTTGTTATATTTCTTTTCTTTGTGGATTTGGTTGGTTTTTTAGCAATGTTAGTTTTCAAAAGATTTAGTTTTTGGACAAGAAAGGTTAGGTTAATGAAGTCGTATGCAAATTGTGTACTTTTTTGTTTGGACTAGGCATGTAGGAGTGTGTAGCTGCATTGCTTTTGATTGTTGGGTTATGTTGATGAATCTTGCTTTGTAGAATTTATAAGATAAGATATGCAACGCAAGATGATGGGGCAGGGTTTTACTTTTTATTCTACTGTTCCTAACCTAATGGTTGTTTGTTGAGTAGCATTTGAGTTGATTGGTATGTGGAGAGCTGGAGATGTAGTTTTTTTGTTGGCACAGATCAAGTGGAAATTCCCTTAGCAAACCTCACGAGCAGGCACATATCACCGTATAATCACAATTCACAAATCTTTAACTTTGTTTAAACCAATATGTTTAATCCATTCATGAAAATATAACCCATACAACTTGCACTTACTATTACAATTACCTCTCACATATACATGTATTGTTCCACAACACCTTTATGAGAGGACCGAGGACCAAAGATATGTAATATCTATGTAGTAATAGCTAGCATTCTCACCGTAGAATCTCTATTTTCCAAATCCCATATGTTGCTTGCATGGAACTGTGCTTGTGTTTTTTGCATTAGCAGATAAGAGAGGACAATTTAATGCCACAGCTAGTTTCACTGGGTTAATTATTTGCTATGCGTTGTTGTTCTGCGTATCGCTGTTACTATTTTAATTTTATGGATGCATCACTTCATTTTTCATTTTGGGTCAACATCCTATTAGATTCCAACACCTTATAATAATTAGCTTTTGTTGTTGCTTAGGCTTTCTCCGAGGATAAATGTTAAAAGAGCTAAAAGAAGAAGGCTGCACTGGCAAGTTTCATTGAAATTAAGAGCAGTTGATGCTGATGTATCATGTCGGATTTGCTGGCAGATGATTGAATTAATGGTTTCATCATTATACAGAACATTCTTTGTTAAAAAGTTAATTGTTCGTCTCCACTTGAAGCAGCCAGCCTAAGCTCAAATTAGCTTATTTTTGTCAATTGTAACTGCCCTTAATTTCCTGACAAATGCCACACCAGTTGTAGAATCGGTTTTTGATGATAGATTCGCAAAGGACTCAATGGATTGTACCTTGCAGCATTCTTATGGCTATGGGATTGATGCAATCCCATTGGAAATAAAAGGAATATTGGAGATAAAGGGTCATATTTATATGGCTTTTGGTGGTACTTATTGTGTTATCAGTCAACTGTAGCAGTAACAAGAAAGGCCAAGTATACGTTGAGCTAGGCCTTA
>Ga0307510_10008843_pt1 | contig 12005 bp, 7 predicted proteins | sample 12_EM_MG_FD_207224 | JGI IMG/M metagenome (GOLD analysis project Ga0307510, IMG submission 207224) | Populus trichocarpa ectomycorrhiza microbial communities from riparian zone in the Pacific Northwest, United States - 12_EM | ecosystem: Host-associated > Plants > Roots > Unclassified | place...
CAGAGTGATTTATATTTTAATTATATCCACAAATTAAAATTCCTGGATAAAAGAATATCTTTTTAGTATTTTTAGTTTATGGAATTGAAACTATAAGCTATTGATTAAAAAGAAAATTGTAAGCCTACTTGATTATCGTTATAGAGTTATTGCATACAAGCTATTGCTCTCTGGTTTTCAGTTTTGAAAAGTCCTGAGAATTTGATAAAATTACAATGTGTGATTTAAGATATTTTGTTAAAATGTTGAGTTGTCTTGATTGTTTCTTGCAATCCGCCTTACATAATCAGTCGAGTGATGGTTATTGTTGATAAAAAATCTTTCGATCATGTTTAGATGGCCCTAAGATGTTAAATCCTACAAGGAGAGGAACGGTTTATCAATGAAAAGACAGGACAGACCAGTCATCATGTGCGAAATCTTTCTTTGATGTCCAGTGATTGTTTCGAGAGGAAGAATATAAGCATGTCATTAAGATATGGACTCTCTGTGACGATTATATTTGACAAGATTAGAATCACCTAACCTGAAAATAGAGTGTAGTACTTGGGAGGGAAAACGTAGCAAGGAAAGCTATATAAATTATAAGGTAAATGAACAAAAATATACAGAGAGTTAACAAGGGCAATGAAAGTTTATGTCTGGTTCATCAATGGTAGGAATTAGTGAGTGGGAAGTGGACCGCAGATTAAAACTTCAGTTGCTTTCTTAATATTTTCCTTTCCCTTCGTTGTCCTCTCTCCTTGTTTTGGCGGCCAAATTTCACATCCTGACAGTCTTATCTTGATAAGCCATCGAATCCATTTCTTTGGATCATGATCTTGAGAGCTAGATCATCCTTGTCCATTCCAAACTATGAAACAAAACTGACAATAGATATTTTTCGGAAATTGTTAGGCTATATGATACCAGTTGTCATTTCTATGCAATCATTGTGGTATGTGGGGGGGTGCATCGGGTGAATGGGACATCAATCTCTAATCATTTTCTGCTAAGCAACAAAAGCAACTTCGGATATCAAGGGAACATCTCATTTTGTGCCATGCTGATTTAATTTCTGTGTGGTGTGACTGACAACTCTGAACTGTTGCTTCGGCTCACCCCTCAATATGAACTTCGATAGTCCCCGAGTCTTGTTAAGATTACCGAACTAGGTGTCCAATCAAGATGTCCTCATGAGATGTGGAGGCCTTTCATGTGCCTTCTGCTTTCAATGGTTACCTAACTATTTTCATCAAATTCTTTATGTTGTTCAAAGTTTTTCGAGCTGTATTTTTTTCCCCTGCTTTTCTGGAACAGGATTCATATTGAAATATCGAAACTGATGATGATGGGAATATCAGGTCATGGCTATGGAATTGGGAGCATACAAAATCAGAGTGAACTCAATATCACCCGGACTTTTCAAATCGGAGATCACACAGGGCCTTATGCAGAAGGACTGGCTCAGTAATGTTGCTCTGAAAACAGTCCCTTTGAGAACATATGGCACAGCAGATCCAGCATTAACATCACTTGCTCGCTACCTAATCCACGATTCTTCAGAATATGTGACAGGCAACAATTTCATCGTCGATGCTGGGGCAACCCTACCAGGAGTCCCTCTATTCTCTTCCCTTTGAAACTGAATGTACCCCCATTATTTACTAGTTTGAGCTTTCAGATGCCTGCTGCACGGTGTTTGTCAGTGGAGAATCTTTTCATTGCGTTTGCTCAAGTACTTCCATGTGATTTTTTTCTTTTCCGAAGATGAATTTTCATTCTTTGATGCTTTCTTTTGTAAGGTGAGGTAATAATGAAGTTTTTTGGTGGCTTTTTGGATGTTGGGTTTGGTTTGGTCGAAGATGAGTTCAGCTTCGGAAACAGACCTGGACCTAATGGGGTGGGACCTGGATGCCCCTATGCTTTCTAAGCTTGGGTTAAGCTCCACTGCCGAGCCTCACCCAAAGACCGGTCCTAGTAGTGAACCCAGGCCTACGGCAAGGCCTTCTCCTAGTGTTATGACAAGGCTCATTCTCGTTATGGCGTGGGCGAGAACTTCCTAGGAATCCCAATACGTTAAAAATGCTCCTAGTGTTATTCCAGCCTAATTGGCAACACCGTTTGTTTGTTTTTGGTAACGTGACCTTTAAAAATATTTTTTAATTTAAAATATATTAAAATATATTTTTTAATTTTTAATATTAGACCAAATTAAATAAATCTCTTTAAAAAATCAAAAGCTATCCCACGAGCTATAATATCATCTAAATATTAAGATGGAAAACCTCGCATTAAATTATTGAATTAACTTGTAAATTATTTTTTTCTTTAAAATAACTTTGTTTTTTTTTTTTATTGGTGTTGATCTAGCTTGATTTAATTGAATTAATAAATAATTAAAAATTAACCTAGGTCAACTTAGAACATGTACCGTGCTTTACCACATATTTGAATTATTTATTAATTAAATATCTTAAATCATTCAAATTTTAAAATCAAACTTAATCAATATAATTAAGCATAAAAACATAAATATCTTACCGTAGAAATCCTTATCCCCGACTTTCACCTTTCTTCTCCTATTCTTCTTCCTCTTTCCTTCTTCCTCGCTTCTTCTCTTAGGGCTCTCTCTCTCAAGAAAACTGATCTTGTCTCTCTCTTTTTTTTTTAACTTTCCATTTCTATTTATATAAAAGACCCAAAATATCTTTCAATTATTTATACCCTTAACTACTTATCAAAGGGTATAAATATCTTTTCCAATTCAATGTTTTCAACATATTACAACAAGAGAGGCAGTCCCTTGGAGTGGACAGACAAGAAGAATGTCTCAAAGAGGGTTTCTTGAATCACTCATGTTCAATATTGTGTTGGAACTTTATGGAAATTGATAAGAGTTCATGTTGCTTTGGGGGATAATGCATCATCCAGTTTCTTCATTTTTAGGTTGCTGTGACTCCAAGAGTCCATGAACACAGTGATATTGAACCAAAACTTTGCACCTTCAACTAATCAATAATTACACAGTGCATTTCTTTTGCCAGATGGGGATCAGCGTGGTCGATTCATCAGTTTCAGGTCTGGGGGTTGCCCGTATGCTAAAGCTGCTTCTGGGAATGTTGCTACTGAAGATTTTGTTTACATGCTCAATGGTCTTGGGGTCAAGACCAATATTGTGGATCTGCAAAAGATTATGTTGGCGGGTAATTTCATCTGCAAGCATTTGGGACATCCATCTGGCTTGAAAACAGCAAAATCCTCGAGCAAAATCACAGATCACGCCCCCTAACTTTAGGTTACTGGAGCTCTCATTCATTTTCATGACTAGCATGCGACCTCTCTTGCTCCCTCAACATGCACATGCACAACATTTTACATAGACCGCCATCTCTTGCAGTTGATCCAAAGATTTCACTTAAATAGATTTTTGCCACGAAAGATGAAGTAACTTTCATCCTGTAAGTTCTCTTGTAAGCTGCTGTTCTTCTGTGATAGTAACAGTCTTTCTGCCATCATTTAACTCTGCCAGCAGATTGCATTTGTTGGGATTAAACTGATAAAATGCTGCTCTCAGATTGTAATTTTCACGTCAAACGAAATTGGACCATTCAGTCTCTGTGACACCAATACACTGAGGAATTATAGATATCAATGATCTTTCATTTACTGTAAAAGATGCTTGATTTTATACAGTGCATGGCATGGATGAATTCAAATGAAAATGGAGGGCTAGCGAGAAAACTCTACTTGTTATGTAATGGTTTATCTGACTGAGAAAACACTAAGATCAACACGTATGAAAAACAAAGTCTCAGAAAGAAAATCCCCCCCTGTAACAATGTTCCATTGCGCATCAAGCACGCAGCTCCAATTATCATATGCTAGGTGTCAATGCAGGTTCTGTATATGCAAGAAGGTAGGCGTAGCATACAAGGAACTCAAGTGATAGAATGGAGATATAGAGTGGAGGGAGGAGGCTAGACGATAAGAAGTGAACCAAAACTCGTGGTGGGTGAGGAAGCTAGAAGGCATTTGGTGAGAATGGAAGTGCGGAGAGGTGCTTTGTTTGGAAGATAAGGTCTTTGGAGGGAATTGGGTGATTTATAGTGGGAGAGGTGTAGTTACGATAAGAAAACTTTGAGAAGTTCAGCTTTACTCAAATTTCTGGTCATTTATTTTCATGCGAGTATCCATGATATTTTGTTAAAAAAAAATATTTATACAAATCATTACTCTTCGGAAAATTATATGACAACTGGTATTCTTGATTCGATGTTAAATTAGGACATTCGTCATGAATGGCATATAGTTGAGATTAGGGTTTGATTAAGCGAAGGTAAAAGGTGTGAGCCTTCATAGAAAATCATGGTCCAAGAAACTTTTTGTTTTTAGTAAGGGTAAATTGTATAAAAGAAAAAAACTGTACAAAATACAAGGGAATACCTTAAGAAATACATAGTTTTGTTAACATATCAAAATACCTTAAACAATAGGTAACAAAGCAAAAGCTAAAGAAGAACCTCAAAAGTTAGAAAAAGAAAAAGCTAAAAAACAACAGGTACGTACCCGGTTATTCAAAATATATTCAGGAATCGACCGACTAGATTTTGAAAAACTGGTTTCTAAAAAACCCTGGCTAATTTTTCTAACTTCCTCAATCTCTGATACTACCACAAATCCTTAAATTAGTTCTATAATTAACTTGTATTGAATTAAATAAGTTAGTTAAGGTCTCAATATATAATTTATATTAAAAATTTTTAAGGTGTAAAAGTTGTACAAACTCATTTCATTTTAACTTGTGCTTATAAAATATACATGGTAGTGAGATTTGAATTCGTAACTGTTTGGTTAATAAAACTCTGATACCATATCAAAGAACCATGTCAACCAACTTAAATTATTAAATAAAACTTCAATAAATAAACCATTTCAATCCAATATCTTAAATTTATATATTTCTCTCTACCAAAACAAGCCAATTATCTAATATTTGAAAGCACAAAGTAAATATTCACGTATCTACACTAGGTCAGGTATGTGCATGCCATTCACCTCCAATCCCTGCACACTTTTAAGTGTAGATCAGTTAGGTTAGCACACGGACCAGCTGTAGTTGGATAGAGATCAGTAGTCACGTTTCATCATGCAAATCATGGGAGCACAAAAAACCCTGTGTAGCGCAAACCATCAAAACAATGAAGTTCTAATGCTTGGCTTGTATTATTTTCAGCACGTCTCCTTCCACTCAAGGCTCTTATCTTAGCTGACAAGAAAAGAGCTAGTAAGCTCTCTCAAGACCCTCACCTCAGCAGACAGGAACATCGCCAAGCAAGCTCTTTCAAGCTAGCTGGTGGACCAGCCAAATCTTCTTTGTATAACATTTTGAAGTCGGCTAGTATTCTTCAACTTCACATTAATGACAAACTATTTAACTTTGATTTATTCTTGTCTTCAAAAGAAAGCAAGACCATGGATAACTGGATAAAGGTACTGAATTATCATTGTAAAGCACCCTGAATAATTTTTGAAAACGAAACTTTAAATTTGATAAAGTACATAACTGTTGAGTTTTAAAAAAATAAAAGAAAATTTCTTCCTTTTTATTTATTCTCTCCAGAAGTTGCAGATGAGCAGTGTTCTGTCCAATTCTAATTCTAGGGTTCTGAGTTATGGTTACAAGTCTGTGGAGTCTGTACAGAGATATTATGGTTCTTTTTGTTTGAGATTAAATTTGAAATACACTGTTATTTGGTCACTTCTGGACCTTATTAATGCTGAGACCATGGCTCTGAGGGCTTCAATGAGCACTACACTTTTTCTAGCTTTTATTCCATAACCTCTACCATAAAGAACAAGCCATGTAGGGGACCTTAAGTCAACTTCCAGGTCTTAATTTATCAATGGCTCTACAGTCTGTATTAACCAGGACAATAGAAGGCAACAGGGACACAATTTTTACAAGAGGGCTATCTTTTTTTTTTTTTAACCTCTTCACTACATGTGCCTTGTGTTTGAAAATATTATAATGTATTTTAAAGTATTTTTTTTGTTTAAAAATATATTAAAATAAAAATATTATTATTATTTTTAAAAAATTATTTTTAAAATCACACTATCAAAACAATTCAAAAATATAAAAAATTTAATTTTCAATAAAAAATTAAATTTTTAAAAAAATACAGTTTGCTTTTGAATTTTTCTCTACTAACTAATCATAGATTACAAATTTAAGAGGAAAAATTAAAAAAAAAAAACACAACGTAGCCCCCAAGAAATAAATGTCATGTATGATGTAAAGATAGACATGCCCATCCAGTCTTTCTCATGTTCATGCCAATGTTTCTCTCCTTTTGCACTTCCCCTTTTGAAAAATGTTATTACTTTCCATCTTCTAGGTCTCTTATAATCCAACTTTATCTTAGATTGTTTAATTTTTTTACTTTTTTGCTCCCCTTTTTGCTGTAACTGTGAATGGGAATCTTGCAAAGTTGCACCAACTAAATCACTTTGCATTATGATTAGTATTACTATATTGTTGTAGGGAATCAGGCCTAAAGCTTTGATGTAATGTTAAAATTCTTCATCTTTCCACTATGAAAAGATTAGTGAATGAGATTATCTCTAAATCTTTTTCATAGCCCTACTGCAATGATCCTGCTAGAAGTACAATATATTTTCATCTGCAATGAATCAGTTTTAGTAGTTTGTGTATTATGTGTACGCATATTGAATAAACAACTGGATTGAATAGGGCTTGGAAATTGGAGGAAATTACAAAACATTACACATGAAATAAGCTAAACAGGAATGGAAATGGGTTAGATTTTCTTAGAAAAAAAATTCAAGAAACGGGAGAGATTTTTGTAACACTATGCAGGGAAGCAAGAATGCTGTAGCCCGCAGGAAGAAAGATGGTGTATGTTTGCAAAAGGGTAAAATCTCCATTACATAGTGGACATAAGGCTGGCATAGGGTGAATCAACACCAAAACTAGGTGGGGTCTGCTACATAATTACTCAAGACAGAAATTGAAGGTGAGTGGATGGTTGTATACGTTTCTATCCTACCACTTGTACTCTATGATTAACTATCTCTGATAAAAATTCCAAAGGAATTTAAGGCTCACAGTCCTGCCATTTCCTCTGCGTTTGATCCAGCCAAGATGAAATAATTCAAAGAAATGGCTATTTGTGCAGGCATGTCATGAGTCATTAATGTTTGTACTGTACATTAGGATCCACCATCCCGTGCCAAGTCCCGGAGCACAGGTCTTTCGTGCATGCATACATTATACATACATACATACATACATACATACATACATACACTTGCATACATGTGCATGGTCATGCACGAGCAAACCCTGTATTGTTTAGTGCCTAGAGCGCACACAAATTTCTCTTTTAAGACGTGCTAAATCTAAGATACCTAGTAATCTGAAACAGTGTAAAGTAAAGTATTAGACCACCGCAACACGGTTCCTTTCCCTTTTCAGCAGAAGCAACAAACAGCACTAATGGCCACAAGCCAAGTCGCAGCAAATCTGGAAAGCAGGTCAGAATTTACAACACCAACAACTCCATTGATGCTTCATGAGTAATATTTGCAAGGAGTATTAATTTCTTCTTTTATAATTTTAACAAATATAAGTATATTTCCTCAACCAAAATATCATACCCTAAACTCTCATATACATCTGTAAGACTACTTGAAACATTTACTGTGGAGATTTCCAGCAAAAGCTTCAAAATGTTCGGAAAAGGAAGGAAAGCAGAAGAAAGAAAACAGAACAAAAAAATCTTATAACTGAAACGGAATTCAAGCTTGGTGACGACTAGCTGTAATAATAACTTATCTGTTGTGTAGAGGATTTGGTCCTGTATAGACTTTCCTCTTCTCAGCACCAAAAATTTCATTACCTTCTTTATCTGCGTTTCCTTTCAGGCCACCGATATTATTAGACTTGGCAGGATTGTTCTTCAGCTCAGAACTAGAACCACCTCTGAAGCTACTAAACTTTCCATACCCAACAGCATAACATGGAGTCTCTAACGGTGACATTATCAACAGAAGAAGAAGATATAAGCAAGCCAGCTCTCTTCTTAGAACCCCCATTTCTTTCTTCCTTGTAACCCAATTCATGGCATGGAAATGGAACATAAACTAGAGCTGTCTTTTGTCTCTCCTTCAAAAGCTGGAGGTGATGAAGCAGTACTTTAAGCAGGAGCTCGCTGTGAGAGGTGACTGGAGATGGGGATTACCCTCCTTTTCTTATGCTCTTTTTTGGGGCCGGTCCTAATATCATATCAACTTTTTGGTTGTTTGTTTAGAAGCCTAGTAGGGGTTTGAAGAAGAGGCAAGTCAATGTAGGGTGGGGAGGGTCAAAATGCATAGGATTTGCTGCCTGGTCTTAAAATACTAGAAATAGTATAGGTTTTCAAACCCGAGACTCAAGAGGGTTTTATTGGCAACTTGTTTTTGCTTACCGATTTCAGAGCCCAATTTCCGCTGAGAAAAGCTGTGCAGGCAGCAGAAGGTAAGGATCTGAGAGGGTAAGAGAAAGAGAAAGAGAAAGAGAAAGAGAGGTTCAATTTCCTAACCTGAAAGTGAAAGCTTTCCCAATGTCTCCTCCTCCAGTCTTTAGCTGTCTATCCTTGAGAGTCATTACATATAATCATTTTCTTGGACTTTTATTTTCCTTCGGGCCTACTTGGATGTGAGAATATCCTTAATTTCAACATTAGGTTACGTATCGCCCCGAAGCTATCTACTTGCCTTCCCACAAAATGATAGCATAATTAGTCTTGCTAATTTCATCGATTATTCTATTTGAAATCAAGTTTAGTTATATCTTATGCATTTAATAAATTTATCTTCCAAATATATGTATAAATCTAATGGTTATTTTTTTTGAAAAACAGTTTAAATAACATTGAATGCTTGGATTGGTATCAATAAAAAGATTAATAACATTGAAATCAAAATCATGTAATCAACTCCTAGTAGTTTCATTGTTGTCTTCAATAGTGACTAATTATCTAAAAAAAAAGAAATCTTTTTAAGATTGTGAGTTTGGTATTGGTAATGGGATATAAATTATTTTTTAAAAGTTTTTTTTATTTTAAAATATATTAAAAAATATATATATATATATATATTATATTAATACTTCGAGATTATAAAAAAATATTAATATAAAGACAAAAACTACACAAATAAATGAATAAATAAATAAAGTTCTAATATATACTCGTTTGGAACTTCAAGCCAATAATAAACTCAATAAAGTCAAAAGAAGAGGAATAAAACTTAGTCAATGACATAACTAATTCATGGCTACATGATTTGATAAAAAAAGGTACAAGCCATTACCTCATTAGTATGTCAGAGTGCAAGTATTTCTAGAGATAATTGAATTTAAAATTTATTTAGCTCTAGACTGATCCCGTTGGGAAAAAAAATTACAATGTCGTCCTTCAAGTATATACCAAATTCTTTACCATAATAAAACGCATACTATTAAATTATTATTTTTATAATGATTAAGACAGTAGAGGTAGTAGGATATAAAGATGTGCGAGGTCGGTGAATATCAGAATGCATATAGTGATCACTTTTTTTTTTAAATGAAAATATATTTTTTTTATCAACTTTTAAATTTTAACTGAAAAGAACTTGCTTTATTTTTTTCACTCAAATAAAAAGGTGACCCATGACTCTTGATGTCATATTTTTAATTTATTGATATCTCGTAAATTTCACTATGAAAAATAAATAAATAAATCTTTTCTAGTTTGATCCATCACCCTTTTGTTACACCCCCAGTTATGTGACCTGTCAGATATTTTTAATTTTTTTATGAAAAAATTATACTGGCAAGTATTTTTAATGTATTTTTGTAGTTTAAAAAATCTAAATTCAAATTAAATTTTTTTATGCATACATGTAATCAAATAAATCAAGAAGTATATTTATAAATAAATAAATAAAAAGTCATTAACGATACCTAAAAATAAAACAACCTCTCTCTCATCTTTTAATCTTGGATAAAAAATAATAAAAATGAATTTTTGTACCATAATTGAATTAGAAAAATATTGAGGTGTTGAAATTATATAATTTAAGTGATTTTTAAAGTTTAAGTATCAAAATGCATCTTTTACGAAATTTATGACATGTCACCCATGTTTGGTTTTTTTTTTTTTCATTTTAGTTTTTTTTTTCAATCTCATATTTTTATAAAAAATCAAAATAAATTGTTTTCAATTAGAACTAAATTGCTAGAAAAAAATTTAAAAATCAAATTAAAAAAACATAAAACTTTACACAGCTTATCCACAGTAATTATGAGTGAATAAACAGTAAAATCTTACGCAATAAAAAAAACTGTTGTATTTTAGAATAATACTTAATTGTTTGTATAGAAGAACTAATAAAGAACTAGTTGTGGTGCAGAAATCCATGTAATGAAAACCATGGTGTTTTAATTAATTTGAGTCAACTCATTTAATTTATAATTTGTTTCTTTGGTTTAGGTTATAAATTTAACCGGGTTCAATTTAATTACTTTTATAATAAAAGGATGGAGGAAATTAAATAAATAAGGGATTGGCTAGTTATTTGAAAGAATGTCAGTTAATTCACGGCACACATCTTAATTAAAATCTTCCTAGGGTGGTATACACCAAATGCATAATCAGTAGATGAAGCACACGAGTACATTTCACAACACAATAAATACGTCATGGGGCCGGACCCTTCTAGTTTTTATTTTTCTTACAAGCATTTATTTCTGATTTGATTGATATACAGTCTTTTCTTCAAAAGAAAGGAAAAAGAAGGGAAAAAAATCATAAATTTAGACCCACCACTTCTCAAAGACTGGAGTTTTGAGCTGGGTTTTGAGCAAGATGATAATGGGGTGGCATCACCTTATATGACAAGAAGCAAAGATCACAAAATCCTTCAAATGAACAATGTGGCTATGAGTACATGCGGGCATGATTAGGGCAAAGAATGGATTGCTATGCAAGCAAATATATATGGTTTTTTTTTTTTTTTTCCAGTGTTTTTCTTTAATCATGATGCCCTTTTCCCCCTTGGTCAAAGTCTTGCTCCTATCATAATTGGAAAATAACTGCTACATTAAATTTCTCCTCGCCAATGATGCTCATAGAGCCCATATAAAACTTGCTTTTTTAATATTGACATTCCTCTCTTTCACTTCTGTTGTGTGTCTGTTTACCCTACCTGTTTTCTCACTTTTGTTCGTTGCACAAATCAGTCATGTAATAGGACCGCTCCATGATTTGCTAAACAAGTGCCTGTTTTTTATTATAAAAAATATGTAATAATAATGATTATTTTCGGTTTGGTTTGGTTTTTATATGTAAAAATAATTAAATTGAAAAATATGTCATAATTATACAAGTCATCAAAATAAAATTTTATATATTTCAATTTAAAACGTGGATCTAAGATATTAGCCATTTACAACAAATTTTTTTGATTTACTTCACAACCCCAATACTTCTCAAACTTTAATATCATATTCATCATCATTCCACTTAAAAGATTATCTCTATTTTTACACAATTGCAATAAGTTGATATGCATGTAAATCAATTCATTATAGAAAGAATTTGATATGACTTGTAATGAGTCAGAAAATTTTAATGTAGCCATGTAAAAGATCTTTAAGAATTTCACCAAAATTCTAGCATTTTCTCAATTCTCCAAACTAGGTGTTCTTATGTTTTTTTATTCCCCTTTGAATCAACCTCCAAAGAGTAACTCATATAACTAGGTTCACTTTCACTTAACCTCGTAAACACTTTTTCAAACTTATTAGCAGCTTTTAACATAAGATAAGCTGAATTTCATCAAGTTACACCATCTAAACACAATAATTTCTTACACTCTATATGCAACTTTTCTGCACACTTTTTAAATGTAAGTTGTCTAGAAGGTGAAGATCTCACAAATCTAATTGCATTTCAAAACTTAACAATTAAAACATT
>Ga0307510_10008844_pt1 | contig 12005 bp, 10 predicted proteins | sample 12_EM_MG_FD_207224 | JGI IMG/M metagenome (GOLD analysis project Ga0307510, IMG submission 207224) | Populus trichocarpa ectomycorrhiza microbial communities from riparian zone in the Pacific Northwest, United States - 12_EM | ecosystem: Host-associated > Plants > Roots > Unclassified | place...
TCGGCCTTGATCGCGTCGCGCACGTCCTGGTGGCTCGCGTCGGTGCAGCCGCACATCGCCTTCTTGGTCGGCGCCTTGGAGTAGTCGCCACCCGCGGTGAACATCAGCAGCTGCTCGACCAGTCCGGTGCACGAGCCGCACGAGGCGCTGGCCTTGGTGTGCTTCTTCACCTCTTCGAGCGTGAACAGGCCCTTCTCCTTGATGGCCTTGCAGATCGTGCCCTTGGTGACGCCGTTGCAGCCGCAGACCTCGTCGGCATCGTTCATCGCCGCGGCCTTGCTGTGGCCCTCGTGGCCGGTGTCGCCGATGTTGGATTCGCCGAACATCAGCTTGTCGCGGATGTCGCCGATCTTGCGGCCTTCGCGCAGCAGCTTGAAGTACCACGAGCCGTCGACCGTGTCGCCGTACATGCAGGCGCCGACCAGCTTGTCGTCCTTGATCACGAGCTTCTTGTAGACGCCGCCGTAGGGGTCGCTCATCACGATGTCTTCGCAACCCTCGCCGCCCATGAAGTTGCCGGCGGAGAAGAGGTCGATGCCGGTGACCTTGAGCTTGGTCGAGGTCAGCGAGCCCTGGTAGCGCCCGATGCCGAAGTGCGCGAGGTGGGTCGCGCACACCTTGCCCTGCTCGAACAGCGGCGCCACCAGGCCGTAGGCGATGCCGCGGTGCGCCGCGCATTCGCCGACCGAGTAGATGCGCGGGTCGGTGACGGTCTGCATCGTGTCGTCGACGACGATGCCTCGGTTGCAATGCAGGCCGATCTTTTCGGCCAGCGCGGTGTTCGGGCGGATGCCGGCGGCCATCACGACCAGGTCGGCGGGGATCTCGGTTCCGTCCTTGAACTGCACCGCCATCACGCGGCCGTCCTTGTCGCCGATCAGCGCCTGCGTGTTCGCACCGATCATGAACTTGATGCCGCGGTCTTCCAGCGACTTCTGCAGCAGCTTGCCCGAGACGTCGTCGAGCTGGCGCTCCATCAGCCAAGGCATCACGTGCACCACCGTGACCTGCATGCCGCGCAGCATCAGGCCGTTGGCCGCTTCGAGCCCGAGCAGCCCGCCGCCGATCACGACCGCGTGCTGGTACTTGGTGGCGGCCTCGATCATCGTGTTGGTGTCGTGGATGTCGCGGTAGGCGATGACACCGGCGAGTTCCTTGCCTGGCACCGGCAGGATGAACGGGTTCGAGCCGGTGCACATCAGCAGCCGGTCGTACTCGGCCGTCGTGCCGTCTTCGGCGGTGACGACGCGCAGGCGCCTGTCGATGTCGACGATCTTCTTGCCCAGGTGCAGCGTGATGCCGTTCTCGGCATACCAGCTCAGCGGGTTCAGCACGATCTCGTCGAGCGTCTGCTCGCCGGCGAGCACCGGGCTGAGCAGGATGCGGTTGTAGTTGGGGTGCGGTTCGGCGCCGAACACCGTGATGTCGTAGAGCTCGGGTGCGATCTTCAGCAGCTCTTCGAGGGTGCGCACGCCGGCCATGCCGTTGCCGACCAGCACGAGTTTCATCTTCTTCATGGGGCTCTCCGATTCGGCAACGCCGCGAGGGGTGAAATAGCAAGTGGGGTGCCAAGCGAGGCGCCGCGCCGAGGCGCGTGTGCGATGCTTGGTGCATGAGCTTCGATGTCGAGATCGGTCATTTCAGCCACCCCGGGCCGCGCGACATCAACGAGGATTTCGCAGCCGCCGTGCGTCCCGGCCCGCACGACGAAGCGCGCGGCTGCATCGCGGCGATCGCCGATGGCGTGTCGGCGGGCGGCCGCGGCCAGGAGGCCGCGCAGACCGCGGTGATGAGCCTGGTGCAGGACTACTTCGCCTGCCCCGACACCTGGGACACGACCGTGATGCTCGACCGCCTGATCGGCGCGCAGAACGCCTGGCTGGCCGACCACAACCGGCGTCGCCAGGGCGCCGGCAACGTCGGCGGCAGCGCGATGACCACGCTCACCGCGCTGGTGCTGCGCGGCCACGCGTACACGCTGGCCCATGTGGGCGACACGCGCGCCTGGCTGCTGCGCGACGACGATTGCGTTCAGCTGACGCAGGACCACGGTGTCGACCACCCGGATCAACGCAGCCGCCTCACGCGCGCCGTCGGCCTCGACGACCGCGTGCGCATCGATTTCATGCAGGGCGAGTTGCAGCTCGGCGATGTCTTCGTGCTGACCACCGACGGCGTGCACGGCGCGCTCAAGCGCGGCCGCCTCGCCGCGCTGGCGCGCGACGGCGACGCGCAGGCGGCGGCCGAATCGCTGGTGCATGCAGCGCTCGCCGCCGGCAGCCGCGACAACGCGAGCGCGCTGGTGCTGCGTGTGCGCGGCCTGGCCGCCGGCCGACTCGAGGACAGCCTGCTGCAAGGCCGCCAGCTGCCGGTGCCCCCGCGGCTCAAGGTCGGCGACCGGCTCGATGGCTACACCGTCACCGCGCTCGTCGCCGACACAGGCGTGCATCGTCTGTACCAGGCACGCGACACGCGCACGCAGGCGCTGGTCGCGCTGAAGACACTGCACGAGGCGCGCGCCAGCGACACGGAGGAGCGCGCGATGCTGGCGCACGAGGCCTGGCTCGGCAGCCGCGTCGCGCCCGGTTCCGGCGAGCACGGCGACGCCGCGTTCGTGCGCCCGCACGAGCTGCCGGAGCCGAGCGCGTTCTACACGGTGTTCGATTGGCATGGCGGCAGCACGCTGGAGCAGTTGCTCGCCAGCGGTCGCCGCTTCGAGGTCGCCGAAGTGGTCGCCGCTGCGCTCGCGGTGGCGCGCGCGCTGGGTCGGCTGCACCGCCTCGGCGTCGTGCACCGCGACATCAAGCCCGGCAACCTGCACCTGGGCGACGACGGCCGCTGGCGCGTGCTCGACCTCGGCGTGGCCGTGTCCGGCCGCGAGCCCAAGGCCTTGCGCACGCTGCACGCAGGCACGCCCAGCTACATGAACCCGGAGCAGTGGCGCAGCGACGAGCACGTGGCCGCCGACGCCGGCAGCGACCTCTACGCGCTCGGCGTCACGCTGTACCAGTGGCTGACCGGCAAGCTGCCCTATGGCGAGATCGAGCCCTACCAGAGCGGCAGATTCCGGCGCGACCCCAAGCCGCCGTCGCGCCTGCGGCCCGAGGTGCCGATCTGGCTCGACCACATCGTGCTGAAGGCGATCGCGCTCGACCCGAAGCAGCGCTTCGAGACCGCGGAAGAGATGGTGCTCGCGCTCGAGCGCGGGGCCTCGCGCGCGCTGCCCGCGCCGGGCAGCACGCCGCTGGCCGCGCGCGACCCGCGCATGCTGTGGCAGATTGCGCTCGCGGTCTCGCTGCTGCTGAATGCGCTGCTCGTCTATTGGCTGCTGTTCCTGCCGCGCTGAGGCAGGGCGCCGATCCGGCCGGCGCATGCTCAGCGCGCCTGCGTGCGCAGCGTGGTCGGCGCGCGGGGCGCAGCGGCGGGCGCCACGGCGCGTGCGCGGCCGCCTTTCTCGGCCCAGGTCCGCGTCCAGCGGATCTGCACCAGCCGCAGCATGCCCAGCATCAGGATCGCCAGCACCGCGAAGGCCACGAAGCCCCACAGGTAGGTGCCGGCCCATTCCTTGGACTGGCCCATCGCGTTCGGCAAAAAGCCGCCGCCGAGCGCGCCGATCTCGCCGATCATCGAGCCGGCCACCGCGGTGCTCAGCGGCCAGCGCAGCGGCACCAGCTGGAACAGCGCGCCGTTGCCCGCACCGAGCGCGGCGAAGCACAGCATGAAGAGCAGCGTCGTCGTCGCGACCGAACTGCTCGCGAAGCCGCAGGCCACCAGCGTGCCCGCCACCAGCACGAGCACGCCGCTGAGCGTGTTGATGCCACCGATGCGGTCGGAGATGAAGCCGCCGACCACGCGCACCGCCGAGCCCATCAGCGTGGCCAGCATGGTGAGCTGGCCGGCCTCGATCTTGGTGACCTTGAACTGGTCGTAGAAGTAGGTCGGCAGAAAGCTCGCGAGGCCGATGAAGCCGCCGAAGGTCACGACGTAGATCAGGCTGAAGGCCCAGCCGTCTTTCTCGAACAGGCAGGCGACATGCTCGCGCAGCGTCTGGTGCTCGCGGTCAGGCGGTTCCTTGGCCGCGAGCCACATCACCGCCATCGGCAGCAGCATGGTGCAGGCGGCCAGGCCGTACACCGCGGACCAGCCGTACTTCGCGGCGAGCGGCGGTGCGAACAGCACGGCCAGCACGGTGCCCGAGTTGCCGGCGCCGGCGATGCCCATCGCCAGGCCCTTGTACTGCGGCGGGAACCAGCCCGAGCCGAGCGACAGCGCCACGCCGAAGCTCGCACCGGCGATGCCCAGCAGCACGCCCATCGCGAGCACGCCGTCATAGCTGTTCACGTAAAAGTAGCCGAAGGCCAGCGCGATCACGATCAGGCCCATCTCGACCATCGCCGCGTTCTTGCGCCCGATGTATTGCGACAGCACGCCCAGCGGGAAGCGCATCAGCGCGCCGGCCAGGATGGGCACCGACACCATGAAGCCCTTTTGCGCGGCCGACAGGTGAAAGCTCTCGCTGATGAAGGGCGCCATCGCGCCGTTCATGACCCAGATCGCGAAGCAGAAGTCGAAATAGAGGAAGGACGCGAACAGCGTCGGCCAGTGGCCCGAGCGAACAAAGGTCTTGAAGTTGGACATCATGGTCTCCACGAACACTCCGGCGCGAAAGCCGAAGCAGGAGGCACATGAATGCTCACATCGTCATGAGCATGACCCGCGGTGCGGAAGCAAAGGTCGGGTGCAGCGTCACACCCGACGTCTTTTACGCAAGAGGTGTGCCACAGTCGCAGCGTCGGACGCGCGCCGGTTCCGACATGGTGCGCAGCTTGCATCATGCGCCTCGTTTCCCCTCGTGAGATCGCCTTTTCGCATGACCTCCTGCCTCGTCGTTCTGTCCGATTCTTCCGCTTCGACGGCGCTCGCGGCCGACCTCGAATCGGTCGGCATTCACGTGATTGGTGCAGTGCAGCGAAGTATCTTGGTGCAAGAGGCGGTTCGTCTCGCACCAGACGTGGTGGTGTGGCAGGAAGCGGTGGTCGGCGAAGAGGTGTTCGCGAGCGCCGCGCTGCTGCAGGCCAGCGCGCCGCGGCCGGTCGTCGTCTTCACCACCGACCCGGATGTCGACAAGATGGCGCGCGCACTGGAGGCCGGCGTTCACGCCTACGAGGTCAACGGCTACGCGGTGCCGCGCCTGCGTGCGGTGCTGCAGCTCGCGCAGCTGCGCTTCGCGCGCGAATCGCGCCTGCGCGACGAGCTCAGCGACGTGTCGCACCGTTTCGAGGAACGCAAGCTCGTCGACCGCGCCAAGGGCATCCTGATGCGGGCGCGGCAGGTGTCGGAGGACGAGGCCTTTCGCGTGCTGCGCGCGGCGTCCATGCACAGCAATCTGCGCGTCGGGCAAGTCTCGCAGCAGGTCATCGGCGCGGCCAACGACGCCGAGGCGCTGAACCGATCCGGCCAGTTGCGCATGCTGCCGCAGCGGCTCGTGAAGTTGTATGCGCTGAGGCTGGTCGCGCCGGCGCTGCCCTCGATGGACCGCTTGCTGGCGGAGTCGAGCGAGCGCGTCGATGCCAACCTCGCCGCGCTGGCCAAGGGCTTGTCGCGCTCGACCTATGGCGATCTGCTCGACGCGGTGCGCGCCGCTTGGGACGCGCTGAAGGCGGCGCTCGCGCCCCCCGCCAACCTCGCCGCGCTGGCGCAGATCGACACGCTCGCCGAGCGCATGCTGCTGCATGCGGACCGGCTCGTCGCCAACCTCGAGGCCGGCACGATGACAGGCCGGCTGCACGTGATCAACGTGGCGGGCCGCCAGCGCATGCTGTCGCAACGCGTGGCCAAGCAGGCCTTGCTCGCGCAGCTGCTGCGCGGCGATGCCGCGACCGCCGCGCGCCACGAGGCCGAACATGCGAGCGGTGCGTTCGACGCGGCGATGAACTACCTGCGCGGGTTGCCGCTGAGCTCGCGAGAGATCGCCGAGACCCTGGCGGAGGCCGAACGTGCCTGGCAGACGCTCGCTCAGGCGGCCGCGCATGCGCGCCCGCGCGCGCCGCAGCAGGCGGTGGGCGACGCCAGCGAAGCGCTGCTGGACCTGCTGGAGCAGCTCACCGAACGCTATGAGCGCAGCATGCAGATCCTGCTCGGCTGAAGCGCGAACGCGGTCCTGCAAGTCGCCATCGAAAGCCGCCCCCGAGATAGGGGGGTGAACGCGCAAACGCCCGGCATCCGTGGCGTGGGTCACTGGAAATCCCGTGTCCTGCGCGAGTGGCCGAAGCTATGATCATCCTAGGGGGTTGTGGCGATGCGCCTGCGCTTGCCATTCGCTCGGCCGCGGGCCACCATGAACGAATGAATCCTGGCGCGCCACGAGCGCGCCGGCCGATGCAGAGGGAACTGATGAACGAGACGACACCTGCCATGCCAGCTGCACGACGCGACGTCGCGCAGGCGGTGGCGAACGCGCTCGAAGCCGACGGTGTCGAGCTCTCGGGTGCGCTGCTGGAGGTGTATGACCGCCTGGGCTTGCTGCTCGCGGTCAAGGAGGTGGCTTCGGGCCGCTATGTGCATGCCAACCACCGCATGGCTGAACTGTTCGGCCGCACGCCGGACGGTCTGGTCGGCATCACCGATGCCGAGCTGATGGACAACGCGCCGGCGGCCACGATCCGCGCCGCCGAGCAGACGGCGCTGGCGCACGCGGCGCCCACGTTGAGCGAGCACCGCGTCGAACGCGCCGGCCGCAAGCGCGAGTTCAGCGTGTTGCGCAGCGTGCTTGCCCGCGCCGACGGCGGGCCCAGCAAACACGTGCTCGCGGTCTGGACCGAACTGACCGGCGAGCACGAACGCGAGCAGCAGCTGAAGCAGGCGCTGGCGCAGCTCGAGCAGCAGCAGGTCGACGCCGAGGCGCAGCGCCGCGAGACGCAGGACCAGGCCCTGCGCGACGCCGCGACCGGCCTGTACCAACGCATGCATTTCGACGACCAGCTGCGGCGCGAGGTCGATCTGTCGTCACGCGAGCACCGCGAGTTCTCGCTGGTGTCGATTGCGCTCGACCCGTTCAACGACACCGTCAAGGCGCTCGGCAGCGATGCGCGGTTGCGCGTGCTCGAAGCGTTGGGCCGGCTGCTGCGCGGCAACACGCGCGCGATGGATGCGTCATGCCGGCTCGACGAAGACCGCTTCGCGGTGCTGCTCTCGGGCGTCGGCCTGGCCACCGCGCATTCGCGCATGGAAGGCCTGCGCCGCCAGTGCGCGACCCAGATCGTCGTGCTCGACGGCCGCGATCTCGGCTTCACGGTGTCGATGGGCGTGGCGAGTTTTCCGCACACGGCACACACCGAGGACGAGCTGCTTCACGCGGCCGATCAGGCACTGGACGAAGCGCGCCGCCGCGGCGGCAATCACGTCGCGCTGGCGAGCATCCGCTTCGAGCTCGGCGCGGCCTGAGCTGCCCCGCCGGGCTGCGGGCCTTCAGCGGTCGAGCAGCTTCAACACCGCGCGCCATTCGTCGGCCGTCACCGGCGTGATCGACAGGCGGTTGCCGCGCTTGAGGATCAGCAGGCTGGCCAGCGACGGTGTCTCGCGCATCTCGGCCAGCGACAGCAAGCGCGTCTTGCGGACCAGCTTCACGTCCACATGCAGCCAGCGCGGCGCATCGGGCGCCGACTTGGCATCGAAGTAGTGGCTCTTCGGATCGAACTGCGTGGCGTCGGGGTAGGCCGCACTCGCGACTTTGGCCAGCCCGGCCACGCCCGGCTCGGGGCAGGACGAGTGATAGAACAGCACGCCGTCGCCGAGCTGCATGTCGTCGCGCATGAAGTTGCGCGCCTGGTAGTTGCGCACGCCGACCCAGGGCACGGTGTGCTTGGGCGCTTTGACCAGATCATCGATGCCGCACTCCGACGGCTCGCTCTTCATCAACCAGTACATGTTGGCCCCTCGTCCGACGGGTACGTCGGCCGATCCCCCGAGGGGATGCGGGCCGGCTGGGGGCGGCCCGGCGCTCGGCCCGTGCGTCGATCGTTGTGCGAATAAGGTGTCCGCCGCCAACCATGAGCCGCATTCCTGAACCAGGAGTTCAGGTGGGCGAGGTCAGCCCGGCTTCGGGTTCATCTGACGCGAGACGATCACACCAGCCGGGCGATGTTCCAAGCCCGTGCTCTACAGAGCATTGGTTCAAGGAAATATAAAACTCACGCGGAAGCGACGGACGAATTCATTCTAGTCCTGCGCGTGTGTCAGCTGCTCAGAGAAGTTGGCCGTCCGCACCGAGGGCGAGGTCAATTCGCGCGATCAGCGCATCCACGTCGACATCGCCCGGCACGGCAGGCGCAGCAGCGCTCGCCGCAGCGCGCGCGGGCGGCCGCCCGGCCAGCGCGTAGGCGAGGTTCAGTGCCGCCAGCACCGCGATGCGCTCGCGCGCCTTGACCTTGCCGCCGTCGCGGATCGCGCTCATCTCGCGGTCGACATTGCCGACCGCTTCGAGCAGCGCGACCTCGCCGCCATCAGGGCAGCCGAGCAGGTAGCTCTGGCCGAGGATGGTCACTTCCATTTGCTTCACGCGGCGCTCCCGGAGCTGGTGTCTGAGGTGGGCGCGTCGGTCGGCAGGCGTTCGAGCAGCGCGTCGATGCGGCTGCGCGCGGCGTTCAGGCGCGAGCGCAGGTTGTCTCGTTCGTGGGTCACCGTGGTCAGCTGCTGTTCGAGCAACGTGTTGGTGCGCTGCAGCTCGTCGTGCCTCAGGAGCAGGCGCTCGACCCGGTCGGCGAGTTCTTCGATCTTCGACATGGCGCGTGACGGTGGTGGCTGGGTGACGGCCGATTGTAGGCGTGGGCCTCCGCATAGAATGCGCGCTGTTGGTGCCCGTGCCGGCGTTCAGTCGGCACAGTTAAACGGGAAGCAGAAGGAAATCACGCGCGCACATCCCGCGTGCGATGACCGAATCTGCGCTGCCCCCGCAACGGTACGGCGGACGAAGTCTCTCGTCAGAGAGCTTCAGCGATTGCGCACACACCACTGAGGGCGACCAGCCTTTGGGAAGGAACGCAAGCGTTGCTCCGCCAGCCCGGATACCGGCCAACAAGCGGGCTCGCGCCGTGTGTGCGGCCCATGTCGCAGGTGCCCGCGGGGAAGCAGGCACCGGCATTTGTCAGAGCTTGTCAAACCATGAATCCCTCCCGCTTTGCGCCGTGTGCGCCCTTGGCTGTGCGCAGCCTGTTCGCGTCTGCCGTGATCGCGGCATTTGCCGCACCGGCGTGGTCCCAGACCGTGCTGGGACCGATCGTCGTCACCGGCAGCCGCGAGCCTCAGCCGCTGGACCGCGTCACCGCCGACGTGCTTGTGATCGATGCCGAGCGCATCCGCAACAGCACCGCCGATTCGGTCGAGGACCTGCTGCGCCGCGAGGCCGGCGTGCAGGTGTCGCGCACCGGCGGCCCGGGCCAGAGCGCGAGCGTGTTCATCCGCGGCGCGGGGTCGTCGAACACCGTGGTGCTGATCGACGGTGTGCGCATCGGCTCGGCCACGCTGGGCCAGGTCGAATTCGAATCGCTGAGCCTGTCGCAGATCGATCGCATCGAAGTGTTGCGCGGCCCGGGCTCCAGCCTGTATGGCGCCGACGCGGTCGGTGGCGTGGTGCAGATCTTCACGCGCCGCGGCGAGGGCGCACCGCGCGTGACGGCGCACGCTGCCGTCGGCGGCAAGCATTCGTATGAAGCGCAAGCGGGCGTGAGCGGCGGTGCGGGTGGCTTCGACTACGCGGCCTCGCTGGGCCGCGAAGGCAGCCGCGGCGTCTCCGCCCTCAAACCCAACGACCAGTTCGGCAACTACAACCCGGACGACGACGGCTACAAGCGCGACACCGCGCAGTTCAAGCTCGGCTTCTCGCCGATGGCCGAGCACCGCGTCGGCCTGAGCGTGGTCGCGTCGCGCCTGAACTCGCAGTACGACGCGAGCGAGTTCGTTGCGCCGCTGTTCAACGCCGACAACACGCCGGACTTTCGCAACAAGCTGAACACCGAGGTGATCGCGCTCGACTACCGCGGCGTCATCTCGCCGGCGTGGACCACCACCGCGCAGGCCTCGCACAACAACGACGACCTGAAGAGCGGCGGCACCGTGATGGACCGCTTTCGCACCCAGCGCGACCAATTCACCTGGCAGAACGCGCTCAAGCTCGGCGCCGATCAGCAGCTCGTCGTCGCGCTCGAACACCTGAACGAGAAGGCGCACTCCGACTCGTTCATCAACGACGTGAGCCGCAGCAACAACGCGGCCGTGCTCGTCTACACCGGCAGCTTCGGCGCGCAGGTGCTGCAGGCCGACCTGCGCTACGACCGCAATTCGGTCTACGGCAGCAACACCACCGGGCGCCTCGGCTGGAGCATGGAGATCGCGCGCAACCTGCGCGTGCGTGCGCTCGCCGGCACGACCTTCCGCGCGCCCAGCTTCAACGAGCTGTACTTTCCCGGCTACGGCGTCGACGAGACCATCGCGGCGGCCTACGGCGGCAAGCCGGTCACGCCCGAGAAGGGTCGCAGCTTCGAGCTCGGCCTGAACTGGCGCGAGGGCGTCAGCGAGGCCTCGGCCACGATCTACAACAACCGCGTGCGCGACATGATCGGCTACGAGGTCGACAACACGCTGTGCCCGGTCACGCCGACGCACGACTACGACTTCGGCTGCGCCCGCAACATCGGCCATGTGCGGCTGCAAGGCGCCACGCTGACGGGCTCGACACGCTTCGGCGCGCTGCGCGTCGCCGGCACCGTGGACTTCCTCGACGCCAAGGATGCCGACACCGACAAGCGCCTGACGCGCCGCGCCGCGCACCAGGAAAACCTCTCGGGCGACTACGACCTCGGCGCATGGACGCTGGGCGCGGCGGTGCTGCGCGTGGGCGCCCGCCCTGACGGCAGCGTGCAGCTCGCCGCCTACACCACGCTCGATCTGCGCGCGCGCTGGCGCTTCACGCCGCAGTGGCAGCTCGAGGCCAAGCTGCTGAACGCCACCAACCGCGACATCGAACCGGCGCGCGACTACCAATCCATCGGCCGCCAGGCCTGGATCGGCCTGCGCTACGACGGCCGCGGACTTTGACGCAGACTGCGGGGATGCGACACGAGTTCATCCTCGGCGGACAGCGCAGCGGCAAGTCGCGCGCGGCCGAGTCGCGCGCCGCTGCGTGGCTCGCGCAGCCCGGCCGCCACGCGGTGCTGATCGCCACCGCGCTGGCCGGTGACGACGAGATGCGCGCGCGCATCGCGCGTCACCGCGCCGACCGCGCGGCGCGCGTGCCCGGCCTTGCGAGCGTCGAGGTGCCGCGCGATCTGGCCGCTGCCGTGCGAGAGCACAGCAGCGCGCAGCAGCTCGTCGTGATCGATTGCCTGACGCTGTGGCTGACCAATCTGCTGATGCCGTTGCAAGGCGCGGCGCTCGACAACGCCGCGCTTGGCGGCGTCTTCCGTGAACTCATCGATGCGCTGCAAGCCGCGCCGGGGCCTGTCGTGATCGTCTCGAACGAGATCGGCCTTGGCCTGTCGCCGATGACGAGCCAAGCACGGCATTTCGTCGACGAACTCGGGCGGCTGCATCAGCTTGTCGCGGCCGCGTGCGAGCGCGTCACGCTGATGGTGGCCGGCATCGCGGTGCCGGTGAAGGGGCAGCCATGAAGGGGTCGCGCTTGCTGATTGCGGTGCTGCTGTTCGCGCTGCACGCAATCGGTTGTGCGCAGGCCACATCGACCACGCCGATCAACGTGCTCGACGACCGCGGCGCCACGCTGACGCTGAACGCGTCGCCGCAGCGCATCGTCAGTCTGCTGCCGTCGCTCACCGAAAGCGTGTGTGCGCTCGGCGGCTGCGCGCGTCTCGTCGGCACCGACCGCTTCTCGAACTCGCCGGCCAGCGTGCTCGCGCTGCCCAAGCTCGGCGGGCTGGACGATGCACAGATCGAGCGCATCGTCGCGCTCAAGCCCGACGTGGTGCTGGCCGCGCCATCGGCACGCGTGATCG
>Ga0307510_10008846_pt1 | contig 12003 bp, 3 predicted proteins | sample 12_EM_MG_FD_207224 | JGI IMG/M metagenome (GOLD analysis project Ga0307510, IMG submission 207224) | Populus trichocarpa ectomycorrhiza microbial communities from riparian zone in the Pacific Northwest, United States - 12_EM | ecosystem: Host-associated > Plants > Roots > Unclassified | place...
TAATATTTAACACTAGTTTTTCGAATAAAACACAATATCTGTGAAATTTTATTGGATTTTTTTTATTTTACTGGGTCACACCCAATTCAATGCATTTAGGTTTGGAACGGAACCGGATCAATGCATTTAGGTTTGGATCAGATCCGGTCCGACCCATATGGCCTGGGCTAAACCCAGCCAGCCTGGCCCAGTCATCAGCCCAAGCCAATGACCCGGCTGGGCAAAGCAACACGCGTGTTGCTACACTGTTCAAGTGAATTAAAATTCACTTCAACAGTGTAATGGTGATAAAAGCAAAGCGGGAGGAAGATGAAAGTTGAGCACTTTTCTATTCCTCTGTTCTGCTCATTCTCCTCTCACAGTGTCTGCTTGGTGCTGGAGTTAGACTCTTTCCCTGTTTTCCCCAGCATCTCATTCTCCTTCTTCTTCACTTCCATGTCTCCACTGTTCACGTGAACAGTGGAGACATGGAAGTGCAGAAGAAGAAGAAAAAACAAGCGCCTCTGGTTACTGGAAGAAGAAGAAAAAACACGCGCCTCTGGTTACTGGAAGGAAGTTCAGTTACGCGCCTCTGGTTACTGTGCTGTAACACAGTTTGCTAAAAAAGCAGCTCCAAGCTGCTTCTTCTCCCCCTACGTTGTAAACGCAGAAAACAATGGGGTTCATGCACAGTAAATCCCGTCTTTTCCTTTACCAAACAGCTTAAATATGCGGTTTACTCAAAACGCAGCCGCAGCAGCGTAAGCAAACGCTACCAAAAAGGTTGAGGATAAATTACTTGCAACCGCAGCAATACACTAGCATAAACCCACTTGAATTTTCCCATGTTCAAAGAAAAAAAAAAAAAACATAAACCCACTTGGTATCTGACAAGGGAAAAGTGGGAACCGATTACAGGAAGACAACAGTAATCTCCAAGGAGTGAATTCCCAGCTCTAATAAGCTTTTTAATCAGCATCCATTTCTTCCAGAGCATTCCGAGCTGCTGCCTTGGCTTCCTCTAAGAGGTCATCAGGAACCTAAGCCCGCGATAATAACAATAAAACATTCAGATTCATTGCAACATCAAGAGAGAATTGTCGTATGTTCTTATTAAATAACACACATTCAAAGAACGTTCAAAACAAAAAAGAAAGCCTTAAATAAATAACAGCAAGACAAGTCTGGCTTTCACATCATAAAATTGCAAGTTAGAATCCACAAGAATTACCTTTTCATGCTGTCTCTTTGATTCGTCACAAACCCAGCTCATTTCCAGTTCAAAGGCCTTGTCCTTTGCTTCATCATGTACCTTGTAAATGCTGATCCAGGGAGAAGGAAGATATCAAATAGTGTCCAAGTATCTTAATACACATGCACATGCTACAAATAATGCATCCAATTGGAGAGTGACAGAGAGATTGAAGGATCTTCCTCCATTTTATGATTCTTTTCTCTTGCTCTCTATAGATATGTATAGTTACAACTGTAGATTATGTCTAATAACATGGGTTCTTTTCATCAAAAAAAATTTATGTTACATGAAATAGTGAATAAGATCAACAATTGAGATATACACATGTCATTACATCATCTAAACTTTGCCAAAGGCATCAGCAAGGATTAAGAAGGGAAGGGGAAAAAAACAAAGAAAAAGGAGCCAAGGGTTGCCAAGCATTGTCAAAACAAGCACATTTGCTGATAGACAAAAAGGCCCAGACTCAGAAAGGAAACAAAGAAAATCTATTGAATGCAATAATAATTAAAAAAAATACATGCAAGAAAAAAGGGAGATTAAGAAAAATAAACAGAGCACTCACATTTTCGCTACTTCAATAACCCCTTCTCGGCATGTCATTTCAGATAGCTTCAACTTTTCAATTTCTCTGTCCATGCCATTAATTCAATCATTTGATAAAGAAAAGGGACCACAAGCTAAACGTTAGCTAAAGTATAATATAAATAGCAGAAATACAGCAACCAATTATAATGTGAAACAAGGCTAACAAAATTAAACCTTTATAAAGATTAATTCCTCCACTTAAAGTGGCTGTTGCTTGATCAATTGACATATTGGCTTAAGATGAGAGCAAATCATTCTTAAGAGTTGCCAAAAAGAATGAACATCACTTTCTAAAATTCAGATCATGTCACAAATCCTTGCTATAAAATCATACAGCTATCTAAACTCCCCAAACCAAAAGGGAATATTATAACTTACGTTTTAGCAGCCTGCTTCCCTTTCCCTATTGCAGCGCCAAAATATCTCTACATAAAATCAAATTACATGGTATTAGATAACAAACACACCATGTAACAAAATCAAGAGGGGGGGGGGGGGGACATTGCAAAGACTGCAAGCATAACCATGACAAATCAACTCACATAGGAGATGCCAGATGGTTCGACCATGTATAATTGAGGCCCATCTCTGTCATAACCACCAAGAATCACCCCACAACCAAATGGCCTGCAGCATCAACAATGTTTATGTACTTTTTCTGAAGGAAGCCCAAGAGGTGCAAAAGGACATAATCACCAACAAAAAAATTTAACAATAAATTCTGTACTTACCTAAGCCACCAATAGAGAGTGCACAAATGCACATAACTAGCAACACGATCTGCAAGCTCCTTGATAGGAACAGGTTCACCATAAACACTGCAAAATCAGAATATGGCATGCCAAGGATTAGCAAACTTAAGGTGTAAGAAATCAGAAAGGCAATTTTCAATCAAGCTACTGAGTCCATGTTCAATCTATAGCACTGATGATTACATAGAAAACAAATGATGAGAATGGGCATCTATAGTAATGCCTGTATGGAATCAAAACCAAAACATGTACTTCAGATATCAAAAGGAAGAAAGTTTAACAAAAATTGTAACAGACTGAGCAATCAGCAAGACTAGGAGGCACTAGTGGGAAGTTGCACGAATTTCACGCATGCAATGTTCATAATTGAATTTTCAGTGACCAACTTATGACTGAGGCAAAAGCACCTAATCCGCTACCAAAAGCTAATCAACTAGGATATGTATCTATAACAGTTTTCTACTCAATACTCAAGCAGGCTTCAGAGTAAAAATAAAACTTGCAACTACGCATTGTTCAAAAACAAACCTCTGATAATTGGTTGCCTCACTTTTGGCTCGTGCAACAATTTGTCTCCCATCAGCCGCTAGACCAGCAACAGCCTGATATTTGAAGCATGAGAGAGAGAGAGAGAGAGAGAGAGAGAGAGAGCAAGTTACTGTTTGCTTCCATAAAGTCACCCGAACAATACAAAATTCTTCATCAAAGTGATTGATTTTAAGAACAAGATCCATAAACACATATCATGTAGATATCTCTAATAAGCATGCGGTTTGGAGTTCAAGGAACAGATTAGTGATAAATGATAACACAAGCAATATTCTGCTTCATTCATAACACATGTGAACACATGTATAGTAAATGAAATGCTACAGAACATAGCATTGACTTGACCTTTCCTTATCTCTCCTAAAGCACATTTTTCCTTGAAATAACAACGCAATCTACAACCTTATAATTCTGTATAAAATAAAAAGGAACTTCTACCACCCTTTCTCTTTGGGGAAGTTAAGATGAAATCTAAGTGAAAATTACATGAAAAAAAAATGTTATTATCAGTTCTTCCAGTTAAGCTGAACCTAGCCCCTCAGTGTAGTTTCATCAGGAAACCCAAACTTCCAGCACCATCAATTAAGCTTAACCTAGCCTCTCCAGTGGAATTTCATTAGGAAACCCAAACTTCCAGCACAACACCTACAAACTCTAACTCACAGACTTAGTCAAACCTTCTGTGATACAGCAATCATTTGCTCTCACCATGTACCCAAAAAAACCACCTCAAATACATTCAAACCCTAACTCGTATCATTGTTAGTTTCAGCAATAACCCATAATCGCGTCACAAACTAAGCCTACTAACTGACCCTAAACAAGACCCCATTTAATCAGGCATGATAAAGCAATCGAAACACATGCACACGGATACTTTAGCTAAATAAAACCAAGCTCAAATCCCGTAAGAAATTAAAAGCACTAATGTCATGTAAATCATCCACGACCATTAATTTTCATCAATTTCAAATGATATAAATCTCCGTCCAAAACCCAACAAACAGCAATGAAAAGACACAAAATTGAGCTCTATTTAGTACAAACATTGTAAAGAAAGAAAAAAAAAAAAACCCAGCTTTTTTCTTATATTTTCTGCAACTTTCTAAATAAAAATAAAAAAAAGGCAGTACCATGCCGGAATGACGATGAACGGCGTGGATTCTCCTATTGGAACCGGGTAACATCATCTTCGAAGCTATTAGCTTCTCCACACCCTAAAATCAAACAATTAACCATTTAATTACTATAATTCCAACTACAATCACAAAAACCAAATAAAAAAAGATTCAATCTTTTAAAGAAAGGAATAGTAATTATACCATAACAATCCCGTCTTTGCACTTGATTCCAATAACAGTACTGCAAAAACAAAACAAAAAAAAAACTAATTGCTATAATACTAGTGAAGCAAATCCAAGGAAAGAAATTGGGGTGGAAATTTACAAGCACAAAGAAAACGGAAAGAAACAGACCCACTGTTATCGACGGCTTTAGCAGCGTATTCGATCTGAAAAACACGGCCATCCGGCGAGAAAGTAGTGACCGACAGATCGTAGCCTGTTCCTATGCTGCTCATCGTTTTATGCTTCTGTCTTCTTCAGCTTCTATCTCTGTGCTTTTTCTTTTTGCAGGGGTTAGAGAGAGAGACAGAGAGACTGTGGTTTAAGAAGAAAAGTTTTCTTCGATCTCAAGACAGAAGAGAACAGGACTGGCTGCCTCAGAGAGTCAGCTGACACAGTGGGTTTTTGGGTTTAGTTGTGGGCTGGGTTCTGTTGGCCCATTTAGAGGTAGGAATTATATTTTAAGGAAATAATTAAGTAATACTTTAAAAAAACATAGAGGGAAAGCACTAGCTTTCCATGTATAATTATAATAATATAACTTATATATTAAAATTATAATTATAATAATATAATAATAATAATATATACTAAAATATAGCTGTTTTTTTTCTTTTTCGTTTTTTATTTTTTTTTTGTTTTTTTTTGCTGTTTTTATTTAAATTTTTTTTGTTTTTTTCTTTATGTTTTTTTCTTTTAATAATTTTTTTTAATTTATTTTGTTAATGTTATTTTTTTATTTAGTTATCAGATTTTCATGACATGGATCCCGAGTTTGATGGGTTAACCTGAAATTTTTTTTTTTTACTTTTTTTCTTTTTAATTAATTTTTTTCGTTTAGTTTAGTTTGTTGATGTTAAATTTCTTTCTATTTAATTATCAGACTTTTATAACACGTATCCCGGGCTTGACGGGTTAACCTGGTTTGACGGTTTAACTCAGTTAACCCGTCAATTTTTTTTTCTATTTAGTTATCAAACTTTTATGACGTGAATCTTAAGTTTGACGGGTTAACCTGGGTTGAAGGGTTAACCCAGTTAATTCAGATTGTTTTCTTTTTTTCATTAGTTTTTTTTCTTCCTGTTGATTTTTTTCTTTCTTTTTTTTTTCATTAATCTATTTAATTATCATACTTTTATGACACGACATTGCAGCCAGACCCACATCTAAAGCTATTAGGTCTGGTGTTGCAGCTAAACTCACTTAAACTTAGGTCATGCAAGTTTAATGTTATTATTAATATTATAAATATTATTTTTGGATCAGGCGTTGCAGTCAAATCCAAGACTCTTGGATATAGCTTTACAGAAAAACCTAATATTTTTAGATCTTATTTTTTATATATATATTTTATATATATAAAAAATAGCATGTAACTAGTTATATTGTAAATTTTGTTTCTCCTACTGTACTATAATACTAGTTCATTTGAAGGAGATACTGGGAGGATGTTTTTGGCAATACAATAAACTTCAACAATAAAATAAATCTCAATGTTTGTTTGCTTGAGTTTTTAATAAAATAAAATAAAAACCTGAATAATAGATTTTTTATTTTAAAATTTTAATATTAAATAATAAAATTTTTAAAAAAAATAATATAAAAAATAAAAAAGAACGTCAAGCCACACGTAAATTTTTCAAACCAGTAACTTGGGATATTAGATCGAAAATATCATAAAAAAACGGTGAAACTCAATTCCCAGCAAATCTAGCATTAAATGATGAACTATCACCACTACTACTATTATTACTACTACTATTATTATTATTCTCATGTTATTTGTGCAATTAAACCCCTGATTTAATCAAATTAACTCTTAAAATTTGCAATTCGACCTCCAAACTTTAATTTCTTCCAATTAAAATCTAAATTGACTTCAAAAATTATTTTTTATTGCAATAAGCCCTCAATAAATTCAATTAAACCTTGAAAAACTTCAATTGAGTCCTTGAACCTTCAATTTTGAATTTTCTTCCTCAAATTGAATTTTCATTTGTCAATAAGGCCTTCATCAGTGAAAAATACACTGTCAAATTTTTCAATCTTGTATATTTTGATCTTTATCAACCAGTCTTTAGCAATTTCTTGGACATTCTAGTATATTCATCTCACTGGTATATTTTTATTTTCTTCCAGTGTTTTTTTTTTAAATTGTATTTTCTTTTTTGTTTATATAGACCCCAAAAATATGTAACAACACTTCTAAAAACAAGAGGTACAGAGGGAACATATCTTCAAATATAATATTTATTATTTTTATCCCTAAAATATCCTTTTAAAAAACTTTTAATTCCAATTTGTTTTCAACTAAGATATATAAGGAAAAAAGGTGATTATTATTATAGTTTTAAAACTTGACCCGAGACCATGCTCAAGTCATAATTCGAGAGGATCAATCTAAGTTAACCCAAAAGTTTTTTTTTATAGGATCAAAACGATATCATTTTAACTAATGTTTTTTTTTAAAAAAAATCAATGTGTTTTGATTGGGTTTTATCATAGGGCAACCAAGTCATGTGTTTACCTAGGGTTTTTATCGGATTATGCAGAGTCAATCCTTCTTTAAATTTTTTCAAACCTGGAATGGTTCAAGCATCAAGATTATCGAGTCTCATATCAATTAATTCACTATGCTAGTTTAGGTTTTATAATTAGGATTATTGTACTATTATTTCAACAATTAATATAATCTAAAGTAAAAAAATAATATCTAATTATCTTTTAAAAGTTGTAAGTTTAATAGTGATACATGTTAAGCTAAAATAGATTTTTTTATATCTTTTACCATGTCTCGTACATCATTAGCCATACAGAACATAAAGACAATTATCATGTCTTGTACGCCACCATCAAATACAATTTTGTTTATATCTCATCTGTTTTATTGTCTTTGTCTCTTTTTTCCTAAAACGATAATTAAACGCTATCTATGTTTTCTTTTAAACCAAACGTGTTTATGTCTTTTTTTTTTTTTTGTATTTATCCATTTTTTACTTACTATGTTTGTTAAACCCAACTTATGGGATGATTTTACATAATCCATACAGAAACATACAACTATTATTTCCTTTTTTTCACGAAGAGATGTTTGAAGTTTGCTTAGAGGAAGAAAAATAAGAAAAGAAATTACCGTACAACTTTATGATCATAAAATACTTCATCTTACCCTTATAATTGGTTTTGCATAATTTATATGAGTGCATTAACGTTGAATGACATCGCCAAAATTTTTTGGACTTGGGTATTAGATGACTTGATCAATAAAGCCCGTTAGCAATATAGAAAATGTAAAATTAAAGTTGATTTGAAACTATGAGAGGAAAAAAAAATCAAAAGGCAGTTACAAAAACCTTTAGACCCACCATTATCAAACCCATCTAAAGAGCTAATAGATAGGCCTGTTTGGGAGTGTGGTTGCGATTGCTTTTCAAAGTATTTTTCATGCTGAAATGTATTAAAATGATGTTTTTTTATTTTTTTAAAATCATTTTTGAAATTTCAAAACATAAAAAAAAAAAAATTTTAGCAAAAAATAAAATTTTAAATTTTTTGAAAACATAGGTTGGCCCGCATTTCCAAACGCTCTTTTAATTAGAAACTTTGAAGATAGTTGGCCTACAGTTTCATGATAACAAGCCCAAGATTTTCCTGCTTACCAGAGCCAAATTTAAACGCCAAATGCATTCTTAAAAAAATAACAAGTTCTTAAGTTTCTTATGTTTGTGCAAATATCGATTCTTTTTTGTTTTGATGGAGAGGAAAAAACTTATTCAGCTTCAATTTTTATTTTGGGTCCAGTTTGATTAAAGAAGTATTTTATATGTGTTCTAGTACTTCTATTCATATTTCTCAAACTCAACATTAAAGATTATTTTGAAAAAGGGTTAAGATTAAGGTTATTATATCACCATATCAACCTTTAAGTTATCCTATCAATTTAGGTAAGCCATTTTCTTATTAAAACAAAAATGTTTCATTTTTTTATGTATATGTTGACTCGATCAAGTTTAGCCGGATAAATCAGGTCACTAAAAAACTAGTTTGTCAACTAAGTTTTGCCAAGGCAATGAACAACTAAAAACTTGGTATGGATCAAGCTCTGAGTCTCGAGTTTTCTAAATCAACTAGTTGAGGAGGGTTGAATTTAACAATTTTAATTGTGTTCTCTATAGCTATAAACTAAAAGAGAACATGTTTTTATTATTCACTAAATATTTTTTCACATATTTACAAATCATTATTAACTTAATAGTTTAGGTGACACTTTTCGCATTTTTGTTGTTATAGTTTTGAAAACTTACATTTTGATCATGCAACTTTATTTTAACCCCTAACGTTGCGTTTGGTTAGTATCCCAAGACAAAAGGGATAAATACAAAAAGAACATAAACATATTTGGTTGAAGGAACAAAGACAAAGATACAAAATAAATTTGTCTTTGGAATAATTTTAAAGTGAATTTTTATACTTTCCAAACAATAGATACATGGGGACATTTCCTTTTTGTCTCCATTATGATGCAATCCAAGCAACACCAAGAGATCAATTTGAGGTTTCAATTGGTCCAGTAACAAGACTTAGGATTAAAAGGTTCAAATAGGTTTTCAATGGACTTCTTCAAGACACATGAGCTAAGGTGAAATTCAAGAAGATAATAAATAATGAAGACCAAGTCTTGATTAATTTGATTCATGTTCAAGAAGGGCTTGTAGATAGGCATTCAAGCATTACAAAAAGATTGGAATGAGAAGATTCAAATTTGATAATTTTGACCTTTAGCTAAATTTGTCATAATTGGATATTCATAAGGAATTTTAATGTAATTATAGTTGTATTGGAAAATATACATCCATATCTTTCTAGTGATATATGGAAAGCATTATAATTCATTAAGAAGAGATAGAGCCATGCATTTGAAGTTGAGATTCGATTCTGCCAATAGATTACAAAAACAATTTTAGTTTTATTTAAATTAGTTGGGCTATTGTTTTATTTATCTTTTAGTTATTATTAGGCCTTTTAGAGATATTAGAGATTTTATTTAAATTTGGGTTCATTGGATCATTAATATTTATTATGTTTATCCATATCCATTAGGAATATCTTATTAGACTTAGGATTCTACTCTTTTGTACAAGCTTTTTAAGGTTAGACTATTTTTAATAGAGAAATCAATATTCTTGTTATCTTTTGTGTGGTTGAGTGATTTCCATACTAAATTTTTTATTTAACTTGTAAACTTTTTGAATGATTGATCAACTTTGTTATGATTTTATATTACTCGTTCGCATCTTTTTATAGATGTGAGGTGGTGGGGATGATCACTGCGTATAACTTTAGTTCTTCAAGGTAGGTTCTTGTTGGGTCAAGTTGTAAATCATTCAAATATGATTTTAGCATGTCTTAGGATGTGTTTGTACCACACTATCTTTATCTCTTCTACCTCAAGATAATAATCAAACACTACCTAATAGTTGAGAGAGGAAAGAGAGATGTAAGAGAGGAATATGAAAGAGAAAGGTTTGGTTAAAGGGGCAAAGACAAACATTCATAAATAAATTTGTTTCTAAGACAATTTTGGAGTAAATTTTTATACTTTCAAAATAATAGGTACACGAGGACTTATCCTTTTTGTCTCTACTATCTCTATCTCTTATATCTCAAGATAATAATCAAACTCTACTTAATAGATAAGAGATGAGAGAGAAAGGTTTTGTTTGGCTAAAAAATAATAATATTGATATAACTATTTTTGTTTTTAGAATAGAAGTTCAATGAAGGTGGTTTGGGTTATAAATGAAACTAGAAAAGGTAAATTAGAATCCAAAAAGTGTGTTTTGATTTGATTTTGAGTTTTTAAACTATTTAGAGTGTTTTTTTAGGTTGAGGTGGTTTGGGTTATAAATGAAACTATATTTTATGGCATGGACAAATGACAACAGTTGTTTTCTATGGTTATTAAAATATAGTTTTTGTTAGTAAAAAATACAAATTTTGATTTTCTGGTCATCATAAATGATTGGAAATTATTGGAGGAGATGTTTGTTTAGGTATACCATGTGTTGTTCATTTTTTCAAAAGGTTAGGTACATTTAGGTTTTTTTTTTTTTTTAGTTAAGCCTATGAATCTAACCTTTCAAACTTACGCTGAGCTTGATTCTCTTGGTCTTTTATCTTTTTTTTTTAATATTTTAAAATTAGATTCTCTTTAAATAAAATAATTACTGATTTTTTCTATTGGAACTTGCTTATACAATCACATTAGTTTTTATTGAAAAAACCACACTATTAATAAATAAAAAATGCTTTTGTAGGAAAAAAATACATAAATAAAGAAAAATAATTTTAACTAAAAAAAGTAAAAATGAAAATATATTTTGAAAATGGAGCGGCAACATCATGCAATCATATTAGCTAGAAAATATCCTAAACTTCATTGTAATTCCTCAAATATGAAACATACATACATAGTAAGCCACGAGATGATTAGGATGTCAAATTCTGCTGTGAATTCCATTTGATCCCATGATACATAAATTGTTTCGAAAATGTTTGTTTGTTTCCTAGCCTGCAAACTTAGAGTTCTTTCTACGTTTCTACGGTTGATAATCAAATATATAGAAAGCAGCTGTTGTCATTTGTCCATGCCATAATTAAATGGTTCTAATCAAAAGCATCACAACAATTACAAATGAAACCCGCAAACTTTGAGGCATAGTCAGGCGATTGATTGGGCATATTACATGTTATGTTGGGACATGGGAGAGTCTATTTAGGTTGATCCTATAATTTTTAAAAAATAAAAAGTAAAACAATTTCATTTTAACAAAAAAATTATTTACTATAAAAGTTAAAAAGTTGAAGATCAAGGTTTTATCCAAGGTTGATCAATAACGAGTTCACCTGAGTTTTTAATTATATCAATACTTTAATTAATTTATTTTTTAATTGGGACCGGTCCAAATTCTAGATCAGCTAGGTTTTTAGATAACCTATATAAGGCAATTTGAGTTTTATAATTTTGATTTGAAGATTCAAGAGCTATAATATGTATATGGACCGCATCTCACATCAACCCAGTGGTTCAACCGAGGAAAAAAAAAAGCCGAACTTTATTTTCTCTGTTTAATACATGGGCTTAAATTGTGGAGATTTCATTGTGCACTAACAATCTTGATCATGAAAGATGAACTCTTAAGGTTTTAAACAGAGCTGTTTTAAGTTAAGGGTTACTTAAAAAATAATTTAAGGCTCTCATATTTAACAAAAAAATCTTAAATAAATAAAATATATTTATCAATTATGTTTTATAAAATGAAAATTGCTCTTACTTAAAAAAGCTCTAAGTATAAAATAAAAATTATCAAAGGCCCTATTTGTTAGAAATATATAAAAAATATTTTTTAAATATTTTAAAAGATTTTATTTATAGTTCTGCTTAAGAGGAGCATTCATTTTAAACTAGATTTGGCTTCAAAAAACCAAAGGGAGGCTTCAGTGCAGTAGTAAACTTCAACATATAAGCTTTGATTTA
>Ga0307510_10008847_pt1 | contig 12003 bp, 11 predicted proteins | sample 12_EM_MG_FD_207224 | JGI IMG/M metagenome (GOLD analysis project Ga0307510, IMG submission 207224) | Populus trichocarpa ectomycorrhiza microbial communities from riparian zone in the Pacific Northwest, United States - 12_EM | ecosystem: Host-associated > Plants > Roots > Unclassified | place...
TTTTTAAAAGTATCGCATTAAAACAATCTAAAATATATAAAAAATATTAATTTTTAATAAAAAATAAATTTAAATTTTTTAGAAATACAGGTCGACTCACGTTTTTCAAATGCACGACTCATAACCGTCAGGAACTGATAAGGAATCAAATCAAGCACTGATATTTCTAACCCAGTAAAGACAGTAGGAGTAACTAGTATTCTTAAGATGACTCCTGCAGTTCTTAACAGAATTCTTAAAAGTACCTAAAGAAAACTAAAAACAAACCCAGATATATATGCGGGCAAATGAGCTATCTGCGGTCCAGCTCGTTCGTTAGTACAGTATTAAGGTTTAATTAAGATCAAATATAACAAGAAGTGCAGTGGACGTGCCGGAGTGGTTATCGGGCATGACTAGAAATCATGTGGGCTCTGCCCGCGCAGGTTCGAATCCTGCCGTTCACGGATTTCATATTTCTCTTTTGCTTTAACCAAAACTCTTGAGACACGTGTCTTTTTAAGATAATTTTATTTTGCCTAAAACGAAAAGGCTACAGTGCCGTGGTATAAACACCCAATCCATCCCGCTCGCTGTGAATTTTCGAATCCCCCGACAACAACAGCCAGTTTTTTCCCCATCTCTTCCTCTACTCTCTGCTATTTCATTTTTTTTTTCAAATGACGGAACTGGAGGATCCGCTGCAGGGATACAGCGGATTGTCTCTCTTCCGAAGAACATTAGGCTCTCTTCCTAAGCCTCCTCATGATCCCGATGATCTTCTCTCCGCCCACAATCTCCTCAAATCCCTGGTATCCCCCTCTTTACCCTTTTTTCAAGGGATTGTTCTTCACTTTCCTCTGAATATTTAGCTCATTTTTCACTGTCTCACGTTTATTTTTTAAACAATTTGTCCTCTATTTTTACAAATTGTTCTTCTTGTACTACTCGTTTGAGTTTGAAGTGAACGCGCCTGGGTAAAAGGTTTTCTTCATTTTTAGCCCAAAGAGATGTGGCTTCTTTATTTAATTGATTATTTTTCTTCATGCTATCTTCCTTTTTATTTTTCACAGAAAAAAAAAAGATTTCTAGCCTCAGGTTCTAGGGTTTTATGAATTTGAAGTTTGATTTTCATTATCTCCTCCATTTTTATTTTATTTTTAATTTAGATTTTATAAGCTTGAAGGATCCACTAACTTAATGATGACATGATTGATTTACAGCCGGTCAAAAATCCGGATAAACTTATAGAGCAGGCGAGAAGTATTTTAGATGCTACTCCAGAACCTACCAATGCCGACTTGCCAAATGGGGTAATGCCTGAAGATAAAAGTGAAGTTGTTGCTCAGAAGGATGCAGAAAGTCCCCGGGCACGAAGGCCAGGTTTAGCGCGCAAGCGTGCTCGGTTTTCCTTGTTTCCCAATGCAAGGTAAAGCCTGTTTACATCTCTAAGAATATAGAGTGAAAAGTAGAAGGAGCTTATTGTTGGTGTTTAATTTACATTAGAGGTGGTTTTACTCAGTACTAAATATAATTATTATGTCCTGATTTGACAGTCAACCTACTGTGAATTTGGAACCAACTTTGGATATTGATAGCCTGAAAGACCCAGAGCAATTTTTCTTGGCTTTTGAAAGGCTTGAAGGTCACCTGTGCATTTTTTGTTGTTGTTGTTGTAGTTGTTGTTGTATTGGAAGAATAGCTCATGACATGATGATTGTTGTTCAGATGCTAAAAAAGAAATGGCAAAGCAGACAGGTCGTGTTTCAATTGGTTCGAATCAATCCAGAGCATCAATGGCTCCACGCCATCGTCGACCTGGAATGCCTGGGTAAGATTAATTTTTATTTCTTGGTTATATAAACAGCATTCTATTGCCTCACCATTTCTGTGTGTATTCCATTTTTATTTTTAGCTTGGCCATATCACACAATTTTTTTCTATATTTCAGGAGATCTAGGACAGCTAAATATCAACACCTTTATCCAACCATGTCCTCCCAGGAAACCTTTATGGAGAAGATTCTTAGTCCAGCTAATCCTGGATCACAACAAGAAACATTCAGTCCAGATGTTGCATCACAACTAAGGGAATCAACAAATCTTGTCCCAGAAGAATCAGGACTAGCTGGTGAGTGGCTTCTTGTCGAGGAACAAGGTTGATAAACTCTAGATTGATTCTATCTTGTCTTTGAAGTTATGATCTACAATACAAAATCCTGCATTCTTTATTCCCATGTAGGTTCAATGGCCAAGGCTGAGAAAAGGGTTGATAAACTTCTAGATGAGTTGCTTTCTCGTGATTATGAAGAGCTTGATGGGGATGGAGCAGTCACTTTGTTACGGGACTGCTTGCAGGTCAAGGCACTTGACCTAGAGAAGTTGAGCCTCCCTGAATTGCTGAATGTGCAAAAGACCAGTTTGAATGCTTTGGGGGGGAATTTGCCAAAGCCTAGGAATGTATTATCAGACATACATAATTTACCGAGAAGGACTATAACTCCTATGAGGCAGCAAATTGCAGGAAATTCTTCTTGTAGTTTTGGTTCGCCCACTCCACCAAAAAGTCCATTGGCTTCGCTAGCGTTATTGAGGAAACGCATACTGCAGTCAAATCCACCAACTGATCCATTTTCAGTTTTTGATGTTGATCAGTCACCAGAAACAAATGCTTCTTCACTTAAAAACATCAACAATTCCTCTGATCCAGTTGACATTGAAAATGACTTGAGCCTGCTGAAATCTCTAATAATTGAAGAAGATGACACTACAGCTGGTAATACTAGTCCAGTTCACGTGGCTATTGGAGATTCTGGAACTCAAACAGATAAATCTCTGAATGACAACTTGACTAGTCCTGGTTCTGGTAGTGATGGTTGTCCTAGCAGGTCTAGTGCTGAGGTTAAGAATAGAGATGTTGGTGCAGATAATGTCATCATAGATGAGAATTCAAGTCAGCTTGGTGGTGATATGGATATTCAAACAAAAGGGCCAAATGCAGTGGAGGACATGGTGAGTTTCCTCGTCAATAGCATTTGCATTGTCTTAATACTCTTGATCAGGATCTTACCTTGTGATGATCTGCAATGTAGGTGGAGGATATGCAGCATAAAACAGTAGATAAATCTCTGAATGACAATTTGATTAGTCTTGGTCCTAGTAATGATTTTTGTTGTAGCAAATCTAGTGCTGAGGTGGAGAGTGGCAGCCCTGGTGTGGATAATGGGGTAATAGATGATAATTTAAGTCAGATTGGTGGTGATGCGGATATTCAAACAAACAGGCCAAATGAACTGGAGGACATGGTGAGTTTCCTCTTTTCTAGCTTATGTTTTGCCATTTTCTTTTTCGTGAAACTCTTGATCAGGATCTCACCTTCTGAGGTTCTGCAATTTAGGTGGAAGATATTCAGCAGAAAGCTGTGGATTCTACCCAGCCTGATGACACAGCCATGGAGTTTTTGAACAACGCACAGGATCAGTTTGGTATGGCAATTTCTCTCTGTTTTCTACGTGAAATTTACTGGTCAGATGCAACTGGCTAAATAATAATTGCCTAAAGTGTAGGTTGGTGTTAGTTTATGTCTGAGGCCATAAGGTTATTATCTGTTTATGGCACATTTGAAGTGGGCTTCTAGAGGGATTTGGATATAGCCTTTCCTTATGATTTTGCATGGAGCGCCTGTTCTGAAAAGTAGACATGCTCCTTAGTGGTTAGAAGAAAGCAAAAACATTTAAACGTGTTTTGAAATATGCACCACTTAAATTAGTGTCTTTTATAACTTCATCCTTTGTCTATCCTATAAAAAGGCACAATCATACAATCTCAGCGCATATTTCACAATTGCATTCTTCAACAAGGCCCCCAAATGACTCCTTTAAGCCTATCCAGGTCATATTTTCAATCGCTGGTTTATTCAATGACAATCATGCGTGATTGTTTTACCCTACCCTAGAATCCTACACCAATGCTTTTTTTCTTTTTGTGTGTGCACATGCGCATGTGTGTGTCATATACTTGAAGTGAGTGAAGATTAAATTCACCATATCTTTGAACAATCAAACAACTGCATTATATTCTAAACTATGGAGGTACAAACCAGTTATATATAACACCATTTCAGTTAGTTCAAGGCAAATGATTTGCATGTCCGATTACCTGGAACAGAAGGAAGATTTAAAATGATAAATATATTTTTCACTTGTGAAGAAAAATGAAAATGTTTGCCAAATGAAAATCCCTGTTGACTTGAGTTATCAATTGATTAGATATTTACTAAGATTTCACAAGTTTCAATGCTACTAGGGAACCCTAGTTTGAGATGTGTTAGCACCAAACCAAAAAACTCTTAGGAGGCTGATTTCTTTCTCCTTGTCATTTACATGATCGATTACTGTAACTTATTTTGTCCATTCATTTTTTTTTTCTATTTTTATGGCAGAACAATTAACTCCTGCAGTTGTTGAAGACCATGCAATGGATGGTTGCCCCGAAACCCAAGATAGTGGCCTAGAACAAACCAAAGACAATTGTCCAGAGCATCAGGATGAGGTTTATATTTCTTGCTCATCATTTTATTTAATTTGCTGCTCTTGCTTGTTTAAGATTTTGGTTATGTCATGCATCCACGACATTAATTGATCTAGAGATTATGGTTTAACATAGCAGGAAGAGCACTTGTTCTTTTTATTTCTTATTTTGCCTTTTGTAGTGTTTTATTCTCTTCCTTTATTCTTTGTGGTTAATTATTTGTACCATCTAATTTTATGAAAGAACTCTTTATGGTGTCCTAAAGACGTGTCTTTGAAATGAAAAGTTTCAAATAGTGTGAACTAATGTTCCAATTTCCAGGTTTAATTCTGCAATTAGGTAATGTTATTGATGTGTAATAAAAGGAAATGCAGGGTTGGATTTACATAGGTAAAGCATGCTTCTCAATCTCTAGTCCGCAGTGGCAATTATTTAAAACATGTTTGGCACTGATGGTCAATCATCGGCTCATAGTGGGTTGATAATTGGCATGCATTGATGGTTTAAGGTTGAAGTTCATCAGCATCTGGTCTATTAGCAGAAGTGGTCTAAACTGATGAGCAACATTTGCATGTGTTACTCAATATAGTCCTGTATGTTCTAGAAGAATGAAATTCTAACAATTGAGATATTGTTAAATGTCCATATGACGAGCTGTCTGACATTTTGTTGCATGCGACTAAAATACTGTACTTATTGATGTCATACTATCATATCACTTGTGTGGAAGATCTGCCTTAGCTTAAACTGTACAGATATGTTCATTAATGTTTAAGCAACTACAGAAGCTTATGAACAACAAAAGCATCTGTTAATTGAAGAATTCCATGGGTAGTTCACTGGTCAATGAAATGAATCATGTGGTTCGGGAATCATTCATACCTCTTGTGAACAGGAACACTGACATGCACTTTTCAGCTAACCAGACTACTCACCCAGGCCTGCATCCTCCCCATATATATATATATATATATATATAATCATTATATAGGCCCTGGTGGTATTTTAATGATTAGGGAAGGGCTCATGTTCTTCTGCTGGAAGTTTCTCTTGAAATTTGTTATTATATCTTGTGGAGCAGACAGTTGAGGAACCTCCTGTGGTATCACTAAATAAACAAGCCAAAGCAAAATCTCATACAGCCAAAGGACGCAAGAATGGATCACTCTCTAAGAGGCATAGCCTTGCAGGTGCTCACTATTGCGTCAAGCTTTCCATCATTGGGCTCTCTGTTTTTTTTTTTCTTTTAAATCTCAAAGTTGTCGTGTTGATAACTTGATATATGTTGTTTGCATAGCTTCTGGTACATCATGGGAAACAGGACTGAGGCGAAGCACCAGGATTAGATCAAGACCTTTGGAGTATTGGAAAGGGGAAAGGTTTTTATATGGCCGCATTCATGGGAGTGAGTATCATACCTTCTTATGTGCATTTGGATTTGCAAGGAATTTGTTTTGCCATGATAGTGTGTCGCATTTAGTTGGGCTGTAGTGAAAACTTTTAGTGGTAATCTGTTTAACAAATTGTTTCTCTAGATGGACTGTGTTGAAAGCTATTTAGTGCTAATTTGTTTAACAAATTGGTTCTTTGATGGATTGCATTTCGTGTTTTGATGACTTTCTAATGTATGAAGAAACATCACCTGTCTTTGATAAAGAATTTCAATGGAAGCACTTCAACCAAGCTCACTATCCAAAAATAAACTAATAATTCATTAATTTTGTAGGTCATCATTATAAATCGTGGTCTGCTGGGAGAGTGACATTTTTTCAAGGGATAATAAACATATTGGTTACGATGATGCAATTTCTTTTAGCATGACATGATAACTGATTTATAGACTTGTAATTATTTTTGAAGACCTTTTGCTTCTTTAATAGAAAGTTACTGCTGCATGAGCTGTTAAATAAGAAATGGACAGCGAAACTTTGTTTGATTTCTTCAGAATCCTTTTCTTACAAAACCACCATGGCGTCTCTCATAATTTGTTGATCAATATATATTGCAGGTTTGGCTACTGTAATAGGGATAAAGTATGAGTCTCCAGGAAATGATAAAGGAAAACGTGCTCTGAAGGTGAAGTCTTATGTCTCTGATGAATACAAGGATTTGGTTGAACTAGCTGCTCTGCATTGAGATAGTTTGATCAGGTATTATGGCCTGTAAGGATAACTTTTATAGGAAAAATCATAGGCAAGGCCATGCTTCTATGAAATTTGTCTGCGCAGTCATTGGTTCTGTTTCATCAATTCCTAATTACTCTGCTAATATACTTCCCAATTACATGGCTAGCATGGATGTTCATGATGTGGGTGTTGAAGGATATCGTACACATCTTGTGTAATTTTTGTTTTTATTAGTGAATCTTATTTTCTATATAAAGCTGCACAATGTAGTACTAGGCATTAACTTTGATGATATGTAGTCCACAGGATTATATCATGTTCAATTTTGAAGTCTCCCTTCTATTTAGACGTGCTTTCAGTTTTGCGTGCGAGAGGCATCAACTGTCACAATAGTTGAATAGTGTGACTAAGCAGCAAGCATACTATTGCAATTCTGCAATATGGATTATGTGCATACTAAGAGTCAATACCATTTGCCTGTGCACACTAAGAATCCATACCATTTGTATTAAATCGTTGCTTGTGGCCTATACTGCAATGATTCTAGACCAAAATGAGATTTCTTGGATTCAGAGCAAGCTGCAATCTGATCCAACTCAACTGTCACAGCACTTGTGTAACGTGCTGATGTTTCGCATGAACATCTGGTAGGCAAGGCATGTTTTTGTAAGAACAAGCGACACCAGTTAATTTGCGTAGCAGAATGTTTTACACTTATGGGTGACAAAAACTGAGTTTTATTCGTGTTATTCAGAGCCCATTTCACCCGCTAGTAGATGGTATTGTCTCCAGTACTCGTATCCTCTCTGGAGCCTGACTGTTGTCTTCACACAATCCGAGACACTGGCGATGTACTGTCTTGGAGTCAACATATGATGCATCTGACTATTTTTGCAATCATTTTTTACATTTCTTGAATTATATGCGTGTTTAGGTGCTAGTTATTTAGCCGGTAAAATCACCATGATGCTATTCAACTGATTTGCCAAAAACTCTTTCAGCCCTTGCGATCTTTCTCTAATAATAAAAGCTTTCCGGCAAATTCGAAGAAAATAATACGGAAGAGTAGAAACAGGATGATGCTTTAGTTTGTAAAATAGGATCATGAGCACTTTGTATCTTGATGTTTTCCTAGATTATCAAGAATAATGTCTAACAATCTATCATGATTTTTTAAAGATTAGAAAAATCATAAGTAATTTAATTTAATTTTTAATTGACCAGTTTTTCAATATAATTATTATTTTTTCATCAACAATATTTTAATTTAGACATTATAACATGAAGTGTGTTTATTATGTGAAATCATGTTTGTTCTTACCACTATAGTCATTGATTATTTGAATAAGATTTGAAACTCTTTACAAATCTCATTTTACATTGCACTAGGATTTACAATCAAATACTATTGAAGAACAAATAAAGCATTTTTCATAATTCATCAAGGGTGATGAATCTTCTCTTGATTACTTAAATACCTTCATATAGTTCATGTTATACCTAATATATGCCCATTTGTTACCCTTGATTAGGACAACATGTAGCAGGATTAAAATATAACACTCTCTATATATTAAGTATATATTAAAAAAAATATATATATATAACACTCTCTATATAAGATAACTTAGTGATCTCAAGTCTAAAAATCACTTACACAACTATTACGTGAGTCTTTCCATGGACATAAGTGATCTCTCCATAAAGAATTCTCATGTAAGTAATTTCAGTAAACATGTCATTTGACAAACATCTATATATTAGTTTCAAGTATCCCTCATATCTTAGTTAGTATATAAGAACAATTACTTTATTTCACAAAGAAAAGAACATAATATGTATTTGTAAACCACGATATAAGATCAGGTGTAATAAGGCCTTGACGAGTAAGGGAAACTCAGAATGGAAAAATATAGATAAATGATGGAAATAAAAATAATGTGATGTGAAATTGGGGGAATGACCTCCATATATAAATTTAAAGATATTGTTGACATTAAAATGAGAATTATGAATTTTATATCAAAATAAGAATTATGAATTTTAGCTTAAAATTCATAACGTTGATATAACCCATAACAAGTTTCATCGACAGAAGAATTAAAAAAAATTTAAATGAATGTGTTTTAAGAATGAGGATAATTCCAAAGAATTATAATGGAAATGTAGGATACAAATTAAGAAAGAACTATATGAAAAAAAAAAAAGAATGTTGGTGTAAACCCCAATTAAGAATTAATAATATTATTGTGAAACAATGGTAAGTCTGTAAAACAGAAAAGTGTGTGTGTGTGTGTGTGTGTGTAATATTATTGTGAAACAATGGTAAGTCTGTAAAACAGAAAAGTGTGTGTGTGTGTGTGTGTGTATTTCTTAAAAGTCTTAACCCAAGGTAAAATAATATGTCAAGTGACTCCATATAAAATTTCAGCCCGATCCAACTATCGATTTAAAAATTATGTTTGCTAATGTAAAACTAGTTAGTACATGATTTTATGTTAGAAATCTGAATTTTTTTTGTTCAATCCATCTTGAAATCATATAATTTATTTTACTAAGTCCTTGGGACAATCTCCTTACTTCAATATATATATATACTTCTAAAAATAAAAAATATTTTAAAAGACAATCTATATTGTACTTCTAAAAGTAGAGAGATAAAGAATATCTTCCTTCCAGGTTTCAGCAAAGCATGAAGCCCAACTGGACAAAAGAAGATACTCACGCGCCAGGTAGGGGTCGAACCTACGACTTTCTGCTTAGGAAACAGACGCTCTATCCACTGAGCTACAGGCGCTTGATGCTGTAAATCGGCTTACCTAATGTACTTAGTTAATCCCACCGAGGATATCTTAAAATATTGCCGGATTACCTTCCTCGGAGATGAAAGTGAAACTGATTGCGATTGCAAATCACAAGGGTAAAAGTTCACGTCTTCGTAACTCATCAGAGCATTGGGAAAAAGCAAATTGGCAGATTGTTAAACAGTTTGCCTTTTGATTGTGAAACCAAATACCTTAAAACAACTAGCTGTGACAGTGAAGCCATATTGTTTTTTTTTTTTTTTATTATTATTATTATTATTCTTGTTGCCTGGTGGGCATTCGCCATTTTCACTGTGAGTATTCGCTGGTTGTTTAGTGCATACAAACTGTACGAAATTAAAATCAATGTTGAAAAAAAGAATAATGATTTGAAATAATTCTTAAAAAAACAATATCTCTTATTAATTTAAAAGAAGAATGTTCGTATTGTAAATTGCTTTTTTTGCATAAAAAAATTAATGGATAATTGAAAAGTTATTTCATGTGTTTAATGAAATAAAGTAAAAATTATAAGATGAAAAGTGGGATGTTCTTTAAAATTTTCTTTTATTTAATTATATGACTGTAAGAATGGAGTTTCAAAACATATGTAATAATTTAAATGTTGTTGAAAAAAATATAATTTTCCTTGTTAATGTATTTTTTTTAAAAAAAGTATAATTCCCATTAACTGTGTGTTGTTTATTACATATATCCAAAAAATTCTAGCAATTTAAAATTAGGATAAAAACACATATCTTTTTAATCAATGCCTCTTTCTCTTATCTTATTAATATGTTATGTTTTTTTTTTAATATTTCTTATTGGAATCTAAAAAAAAAAACATATAATAATCTTCTAAGCAAGTTTTAATTAGACAAAACTACAAAATAATTAATTCATAATTTTGACATGAATATATTAAAAAATAATAATGTTGATAAGAATCATATAAAAAAATTACAATAAAAACTGTAAGAATAGATATTTCATTTGCTTCTATAAAACTATGCATATTGAAATCATATATAATTATTAAAAAAATAAATCTCTAATATCACCACAGAAAATGATAATATTATTTAAAAATAAAAAATATTTCAATAATTATTTAAATCATTTAAATATATTTATTTAACACTTATTCAAATATAAAATGTGAAAAATGAAAAGTGAGAAAAATATGATTAAAAACATTGATGGGTCAGGCATACATGGGCGGACATGCGCGCCTAACCCATCTCAAGACCTAGGCACCTCTTTTTTTTTTATTTTAAAAGGTGGATGACATGTTGTCTGTCCCATTTTTATTTTAAAAAAAATTATGAACAACACGTCACTAACCAACAAAGATGATGTAACGTTCATCTGTTATCTTTTTTTAGTTACCAGAGACAATTTTGGTGACCAGAAAATCAAGGTCCAAGTTTTCAGACCACAATAACCTACATTTCAACTATTTCTTCATCTAAAAAATGAAAAACAAAACATCCCATGAACTTATATAACCCCTTTTCAACTATAAAACACATGTTAATCACCCCAAAAACTCAAAATCCAACTATTTTGTTTTTAAAAAAATTATTGAGTTGTAGTCTACTTTTTGACATCATTCAAGGTGCAAACCTCTTTTATTAAGTTCTTCTCTCAAAGACAAATTTATAGATACCGAGATCAAAGTCATTAGTTTCTAAAATCTGACCACTCAAAGCTTTCTCTCTAAATAATTTTTCCAGTGACTCTCTCCCTTCCCTAAAGATCATAAAATCAAAGACTTTAACCATCGAATAATTTTCACATCATAGAATCAGAGAGGGAGGAATTGAAATATGAAGATTAATCAGCATAGATTTTAGCCATTGAATTTTTACAATAGTGTTAGCGAGAGCTTTGTATTTTTCCTTTGTGCTACGTCAAACAATTGTGTGTTGCTGTTTTCAACTTTAAGAAATCAAGTTAGAGCCTAAATGGACATAGTAAGCTCCAATGGATCATCTGTTGTCACGATCTACTGTCGAATCGACATCACTAAAAGTCTGAAGCTGAAGCTAAAGAGTAAATGATGGTTAAATCAACAAAGTATGATGCACCTTGATGCATATGTTTGCTCACTTTATGGATAGCAAATGTAAGATCAAGTCAGGTAAGTGACAAATATTATAGGCCATAAACAACACTACAATACAATTGTAGGTCATGAAAATAAATTGCGAGTAGAATTGATGTCAGGCTGTGATGGGGATATTGGGGTAATGCATGGCTTTGCCTTGTCCATTTTGTTTCTGACAAAAAGATCCAATATATAATATTATTGAGATAGGAACATGTCATGATCCTTTTGTATGGCTTCAATGCCTAGGAAGAAACCTAGGTCACCTATATCTTTAACAACAAAATTTTTCTATAATAAAAGAATAACACTGCTAATAGAATGAACACTTGAGTCAGTTAAGATTATGCCATCAACATAGATTAATAAATAGATGGTGATAGATCCATAATGATAAACATAAAGTGAATGATCAGTCTTGCTGCCGATAAAGCCAATGGCTTATAGTTTGTTAG
>Ga0307510_10008849_pt1 | contig 12001 bp, 15 predicted proteins | sample 12_EM_MG_FD_207224 | JGI IMG/M metagenome (GOLD analysis project Ga0307510, IMG submission 207224) | Populus trichocarpa ectomycorrhiza microbial communities from riparian zone in the Pacific Northwest, United States - 12_EM | ecosystem: Host-associated > Plants > Roots > Unclassified | place...
AACCCTTTTCAATCGTAGATTTCTTTTTATTCTATCATGCCAAGATATCACTTAGTCTTTAAGATTAATCTAATTATACTCAGTTAACTAAATAATTAATATATCAAATTAATACATATTATATTGTTAATATTGAAAACCAGCCACAATGTGATGTTGAGCCACAATGTGATGTTGAGCCGTAATGTGATGTTGAGCTGTCAGGCACTCAGTAGGAGTGCCCAGGTTGTGAGCCAGCAAACATCCGGGGTTGCGGCCGCACGCCGCAACCTTGGCACGATTATCACAACACACAAGCCGAATTATTCTTTCCTTAGAAGCCGGGAAAAATTCTTTCTGTTTTGCGGAAAACAAATCTTCCTTCACTTTCCTTCACTGGGTAGTCTGACATGGCTGCTCTAGATCCTCCGGATCGATTTCCTACAAAGGTCTATGTGGGCTCCGATCGTGAAAATCTCGTCGGACATTTGGAAACTGCCCTCCGCGTCACCAATACAAATTTGTATTCGATGGTTGAGATAGTTTGCAAATTTACCGAACCATTTCACATAGAAGATACAAGAAGAGGTGTCGTCAGGCGAGACCAAGAAGCCTTAGAGCCTGGCAACTTCTTTATCATAACTGGGGGTGGGCTTCTTTTCTTCCTGATGCACTACTGCTCACTGCTCAATCAACATAGGTAGTGTAACACCTACGCAGGAGTCACCTCTAGCAGCCCCTCGCCCGATCACCAAGCAGTCGGGATCTTTACGAATACAATCATTCTGCGACGAAGTACGGGATAGAGACCGTGGATGTGTATTCACTGGGATGAAGGCAGTCCAGGCATACCTTGGCAGATGGGAGATGTTCGAGGCTGGACCCATTTTCCCTCTAGCGCTGGAACCGTTTTGGGATCAGTATCAGTTTACGCCCAAGCTCTTTGCTCTCCCCCCCAGAGAAAAAGACCATCCGATAAATTCTGTCCAAAACGGACTCCTCCTCACGCGTAATGCCCACCTCTGGTTTGATAGATACGCACTATCTATCAACCCAGAAGTATGACCCACGGTATTTGGCAGGTTTCGCAGCTGACATTGGTGCAGGATGGGTACAAAATTGCTGTATTTGCATCCCCAGTCGTCACTTATTTGAACCCTCTTACTCGCCCTCGCCAGGAATGGCTTGATAATGACCTGCGTCCTATTGATGAACTATTGAGCTGGCATTACCGCCAGTGTGTCTTAACCCATTTCAAGGTGCCGAGATAATGAAATTATCACTTTGAAGTTCCGCGAACCTTGATTCTTCTGCTCCTTTTACTCTGCTGTTTTCGGAAAAGAAATTGGCCTGGCTCTGCTTCGAATCAACCTTAATTTTCGTTCGGCGTCTTCGTGGTTTTTTCCCTGTTCCCACCTTGGCAAAAATAGTCCCTTTGGTTTGCTTTAGTGTTTTATTCTTTTCTTTTCCTTCTGCGTTGGTGACTCCGCTACTCAGGCCCCCACGACCTTCGGTTGACTCCACTCCACACTCCACTCCTGCCTATGCACATATACAGGCCGGGTATCTGTTATATTGGCTCACAATGGGGTGGGTTGGAATCGGTATGGTGGGTATTGGCTACATAATAGGCAATGGGTGTTGGGGGGCGGGCATCCCGGATATGTTGGATGAACGTGGGGATACGATTTCGGAATTCAGGATATGTTCCGCACAGTGCTGGGGCTGTTGGTGGCTATGGGGGGTTGTGTGCGGTTTGCGGGCGGTGTGAGGGCTGCTAGTGGAGGTAGTGTTTGTATTATATATTTTAAGTTTTTACTTTCTCATCTCACTTTCTTGATCCTCCACTCTCCGCTCTTCACCTTAACCCAGAATAGATTTGTTCTCTCTTCAAGTAGTTTTTGCACGGGCAATTTCCCGAGTAAGACCAATCTAGATAGCAACAGGAGTGACCTCACCCTCTATGAGCAGAAACCCGCTTCTGATTTTCAGCCCCCAACGCATCATAGGATTGACAACAATATACACCTCCAAGCTTCAAGAGTATAAAGATGCCAAGCCGATATGAAATAGCCGCCGAATAGCAAAGGCCCAACCAAAGCTGTCCCACTATAATAGGCAATGCAATCCAATACAAAGGAATGACATAGGAAGGAACCATAGCTGATAAGGCCTTGTTCACAACATACTCGAGTATTCAACATAAATATTGACAGAGAGGCACTTGGTTGCGGTGGCCTTGATACGCATCACTTAGTGGCCTGACCTTCCATTAAGCGCAGGTCCCCATTGCGTTAAAACGACTAAAAAGCTCATACTCCATTCTCTCCGCAGCTTTTGGGCCGTCAATGATCACGGTCATGATGTCCGAACCAGGCGGGAAATCATTCTCCAAATAAGGCTCTCCAAGGCCCTTCACATTGACCAGCACCGCTTGGCGAAAATGCCAGCGTAAAAGCTGATCGGTCGGTCGAAGTGGATTGCTGAGGAAGGTGTGGTCAAGATGGCGACCGACGATGTTTTCATAGGTGGACTCGGGTCCGAAACCTACAATTTTGTAATTATCCTATGTAAACATTAGCAATGAAAAGCTGAGGATCTAGTTGCTCATACGTCCGGATTGATTGATACATGATAGGCATCAAAAAGTGCATGCATGTTTGCATTGAGCAATATCCCATTCTGAACTGAGTGGATGGATCCGTCTGACTCATTGGCCGGTGGAACTGTGGTCCAGCTGCTGTAGTTAGACTTATTCCAGAGATCCTCATATGCCAAAGGGAAGATATGAGCGACTTCGAAGCAGGTCCATATCCCAAGGTCAGGTCGGTGTACATGCATGCCAGTTATAACGCATCGACGATCGCGCTCACGTACCGCATCACGAAACGATACGATGCGAGGTCCGGAGTGCAACGAAAGGGCACGAAGTAGCGGAGCCTCTTCGGTGAGTGTGATGGAACCTGTTTGGAGTGAGTAAAGACCACGATAGGACAATGTCGCTCACAGCATAATGTCACGCATGGCAAATCCGGGTGCAGCCACCTGGCGCAAATCCCGTTCACTTACTAATACGCTTAATTTGCCAGAGATGAGACATTATTCCGTCGGCGACATTGTCTTATCATGCTCTTTAATGGCTAGCCAAGAAAGCGGAGAAGAGGCATACCATTAGTGACAATGAAGTAATTCCCAGGTTGAAGGGGCTTCCCATCCCTTTCAACCAGTCGCTCGTTATCGTCGCGTAGATCAAAGGTATTGGTAAAAATGCAGATGATGTCCACCATGTAGTAGAGATTGGCATTGGTGGTGCCTTCTGCAATCCAGAGGCCTCCGAGCAAAGTATCCCGGTGGTTGGAATCATATATGAAGATATCGCGCCCATATGCACGATTATTATCAATGAGGGTATCGTGCCCATCTGCACAATTTGCAGGTTGCATGTTTGACTATCTTGGTCAGTTAATATTTTGATTCTAGTTGGGAATGGAAGGAATGTTTTCCTTACGCAGGAGAAGGGTGTTTGCATTGGTGTGGATGTGTGAATCGACAAGGGTGTCTGGGAAATGCCAGATAAGAAGCAAAGTGGCAACAGAAAGCTGCATTCAAACGGACAAAACCACAAACCGGGTAACCCTTAGAACCAACCCTGGGTCCGTGCCGACTGAACAACGCTACCGCAAAAACTCTTCAAATTGGGCATCTGAGATCTCAGAGGGATAGCCGTGCCAAAGAACAATAGGCTTAGCAGAGTAGGTTAGTGGGATAACGAATACCAGTTAATGAGATCCAACAAACCCAACCTCACTAGGCTATACCCTTTCTGGAAAACACTATTCCTTTTCGTGGTGTTTTGTGGAAGATTGCGAGTTCCAGGTGTCCGATCCCGGATACCCAATTTAACGAGATTCTACGGTATTATCACCGAACCCTCAAATTCGTTCCACCTCAGATTCGGTTTCTGGGCGATGTCTGATCTGCAGGCTTAGTAAGCAACAGGGACTGCGCTGATGGGATATCGGGCAACACAAAAGACTGGACGACAGAGATGACAGCAACCCAGGATAGTCGCACAAAAGAAAACAGCTCGGCCAAATAATTAGACGGAAGTAGCTTACTGGATACAATTACATGAGCGTAGTATCATCAAAGCTCCAATAATTAGACCTTATTTTAAGACTTCCAAGATTGTCTCTCTTAGATCCCGGTATGGTGGTATGGTGGTAAGCGCGCATAGAGAAGCGACCCCATCAGTACATCCCTATGGCCAAATTACAAAATCTTCCAGGAGGCCAGGAAGGGCAACTCCAACACTCGACCGTGGCGTTCAATCGGGGCCCTTGAAGGCTTTACCTATGAACGGCAGCCAAGCAGCTCTGCATGGTGGCAGCGGGCTTTGCAGTCGGAGATCTGTTGAGGTATGAGGACGAGAGCCATACATTTATGCTTTAGTGGTGTAGTTGGTTAGTGCACCAGTCTACCATACTGGTAGTCCCCGGTTCGAGCACGGGCAAAAAAGAAAGTTATTTTTTATTGAAGATCATAAGTTCAATTTTTACCTCCCCCTTGAATCTTTCTTTAGTTTTCCTTGTGTTTGATTTATTAGTATACTACCTCCGTGTCAAGTATTGGCCCATCACCCCGGAATAGCTACAGCAAGCCTATAGAAAACGTAAACAAGTGCCAATTCTCGACTCGGGGACACAAGTGGGATAGAAAATGTGAGACTGGGCAATTTTCTGCGGCCTAGCGAAACAATAAAGAAAAACCTAACAACCTAAATAAGCTTAAAAACTAAACACGCGCTGAATCTCAGCTAAAAGTACATCCCAGGAAAACTGTCCTCCCGAGTGATCCCGTATGAACACAGACATTTCCACCACTATGCTCTGATCTCCCACTAAGAACTGTAACAAGCGCCTAATCTCTATAATGCACCCACCTAGATATATGCACACTGACAGTCTGAATTAGAAACCACCAAAAAAGAAGGAGATTATCTACCACCCCCTCTCTCACTTAATCATCCTCGAAAAGCCCCTCGATCGCTTTATAATTGATTTTCTTGGAATAACTCCTGCACATGAGCATGTTCTTCGCACAGTTGGCAGAGGTAGCAGTCATTTCCTTGCTGTTGTTATCGCGGGGCTTATTCCTCTTCCGCTTTTTGGCAGTCTTGATGATACCATTGCGGAGTTCAGTTTCCTTGTTTGGTTGTTTCACTATAATATCCATGTTAGCCATACCATGGCACTCATTGGGAGGGGAAGGGAGATTAAAGAGAAAGAAGAAGAAAAGTGAAGATCTTGCATTCTTGTTCACGCAAGTAGTCTTTGTTAAGCTCCACCCAGATCTTCTCCTTCAGGTCTCATTCCTCTTTGGCGAGCAGGGCGTTCTAGACTTCAAAGTCGTCGTGGCAGAGCCATCTAGTCGAGAGGCGATCTCGGATTAAATTACTTCCTCCGCGATGGCGGAGTGTTGGTCATCTTGGGCCTTTTCGACACCTTGCGGTGTGGGGGGGTCTGTGATGTCGATTAGTGTTCTGGGGAGTGAGGAGATCGGGAGTGGCGAAGGGGTGGGGTTCTGGGATTACGAAGCCGTCTACGTCCAGTCGGAGGGGTCGAGGAGGTAAGTAGTGTTGGGGCACCGGGAGCTGCACTTAGATCTACATGAGCAGCGACAATAGTGATATCCTGTGGATCCTCGATGACTTCTCCATCATCATTAAAGTCCCTGACCCTCTTGCGCCACTTTGAGGCTTTCAGTCCATAGCTAGGTGGGTCGTGCGCTTGCTCCAACCATATATTTCTAAATTCTTCAATGATCAAGTCTCTACGCTTGGTATCCTTGAATTCATCCAGCCGCTTCAGGATAGTCAAGTCTGCTACTTTAATAATGTAAACAACCTTCCTAACAGAACGGCAGAAATTGTTCATGCGGGCTGCGAGGATCAATGCGGCGCCACAAATACTCAATGGCTGACGGCCTTGGGCCGTCCAATCACGGGACAAAGGCTGAATGAGACGGAGGGCGTCGTTGGGGACCTTAGTCTGTTCGCAGCCGAGGTGGGGATGCTTTGCGAAGCGGTAGACCTAGACTGTGGGATCTATGTGTGGTAAACGGACATCGAGGATTTGAACAAGTTGAAAGTAGGTTTGGGTGAGTGAGAAGACATTCACCTGGAGCGCTGTTAGCAGAAAGAAGCCCGTCGGCTTCGAGCGGAAAACTCGAATGTCTGAGAGGTCAATGAGCATGTGGGAACTCTTTTCGAGATGACAGACAATGTATAGACAACAGGTGACGACGGGTTGTGCTTCGCGACCTCTGTTGAAGTAGTGCGTAACGGATAAGGTCAACCATCGTTAGGCGTGATCTGCAAAATGTTCAGGGCAATTGACAGCGCCGGCGAGTTGAACAATTTTGCTACGTCCTCAAAGCTCAAGTCAGCCCAGAAAGAACAAAATATATTAGGAGCAACATAGGGTGCGAGTAGAATAAAAATAGGACAAACCTACCATTCTGAATTATCTGTTCCCGAATCTCAAGACTATTTCCATTCCTAAACCTCCCCCCACCCCCGCTAGCATGGGGCCTACTTCACATACACACACACCCCCTCCCCAGCCCCGCCCCCAGCTATCTCTTTCCCCTTCTTCCTAGCCTCTAATTTCTCTTGATACTGGGTAAAGCGATCATCGACGATTTTCATGAGCGTCGGGACCGCCCCGGTAAAGACCGTGGTCCAGGCCATTGTGTGATACTGCAAATGTGGCTGGACGAAGAATCAAGTCTGTTAGTAACCGTGATGTGAGAAAGAAAAGAAAAAACCGTGAAATTGGCTTGACAAACAAAAGAGCTTTGAGAACGTAATGAAAGGGGAAAAATAAGGAGTGGGTGGTTGTTTGATGATGATTCGGATTATGTGGATGGATTGATGGTGGGGAGGTGGGAGAGGGAAATGCGGGAGAAGAGAGGTTTTATCTAGTCGCATGGATATAATCCGTGAACACTGGGGGAGTTATTGGCAACAAGCTCAGTGACCAAATATTCGAGCTTAGCCAGTTAGAACCTTGGAAAATCAAAATTCACCACTTCTTATCAAAAAAGTGTGCACAAAATTTCTTCTCTTTTAACATATATGATATACCACTACATGTGCGTATGGCCTGTGAGCCTAGTACCCACCCCTCCAAAGTCCTATTCATGGACTGAACCTGGTATCTGAGTATAAGGTGCATTTTAACGGAAACGTGCAAGTACGAGTATTCGTATCATGGGTGTTGGATCCTAGGATGGATGTGCAATTTGTTACTGCACAAAGTATCACTCGGATTAACTGACATTGGTTTTTGCCTATTCAGAAAAGCCAAGACATGGCAACTGGATGTAGATGGCATGGTAATCCCGGAACTCCCCGCCCCTTCGCCACTCCTGATCTCCTCACTCCCCAGAACACTAATCGACATGGTAGACCCCCCCACACCGCAGGGCGTCGAAACGGCCCAAGATGACCAACACTCCGCCATCGCGAAGGAAGTAATTTAATCCGAGATCGCCTGTTGACTAGATGGCTCTTCCACGACGACTTTGAAATCTAGAACGCCCTGCTCGCCGAAGAGGAATGAGGCCTGAAGGAGGGGATCTAGGTAGAGCTTAACAAAGACTACTTGCGTGAACAAGAATGCAAGATCTTCACTTTTCTTCTTCTTTCTCTTTAATCTCCCTACCCCTACCAATGAGTGCCATGGTATGGCTAACATGGATATTATAGTGAAACAACTAAACAAGGAAACTGACCTCCGCAAGGGTATCATCAAGACTGTCAAAAAGTGGAAGAGGGGTAAACCCCGCGATAGCAACAGCAAGGAAATGACTGCTACCCATGCCGACAGTGCGAAGAACATGCTCATGTGCAGGATTAAGAACATGCCTATACCGCTCTCTCAGATGATGCACTTGCGAGATCAGGAGGAGTTTTGCGAATGTTGCCGGGGCGTAGGCCAATTACCACTTTTGAGTGGAAGCATATCCGCGCTGGGACTAGGGCGTGATTGACGAGCAGAGGATAAATGAGATTGTAGAGGGACTTGGGTAATGTTGACAAACGTGCGATGATTGATTCTTCTGATGAAGACGAGACTAGTAGTGCCGAGGAAAGCATTAGATCAAATTCGCCTGTGAGGTAGTAAGAGAAGAGGAAAGGGAATGCCACTACGCTCGGAGATGGTTCCAGCCCTAGCACTGCGAGAACGGAGGAGATAGTAGAGAATGGTGGAGGTATGGTCAAATTATGATCAGGATTGTGGGTGATTCCGATGGGGGCGGAAGTAAGAGAAAAAGGAAAGGAGGTGGAATAGACGCCAGGAAGGGGGCTATAGGTGGGCGGAGGACAAGTGTGAGTTTACTGGCTGCTACGGAGGAAGAAAGTATGTACTCGTGCCTACATTCTAGGGGTGACTCTGACCGTTGCGATAGGGAAGGCTACGAGTGCTAGGTATAGTGTTCGCTCCCTCCTGCGTCTATCAATTACATATGGTGTAGCGTCCCTGGAGCAACATCTCCTACAAAAAATAAAGGATCAGGTGTGCATCCTTCTAAAGATTTCGACCTACGGTCCCACAGCGCTACGCCAATGCTCCTGGATACAGAAGCAAACGCCTGCGATCTGCATCGTGCTCGATGAACTTGAATGGAGATGATCTTCTCTACTATTACATCTACACCGGAGGTTCAATGTGTCATTAAGACAATTCTGCGTAGAGAATATGAGTTGATAGTCAAGGAGGAAGAGGAAGGTAATAAGAGGCTGCGAAAGTATCTTGTTGGTACTGATTTGAGTGGGGAGGGCCAACATGCCCTGGAGTTGACAATTACAGTTGAGAAGCAAAATTGTCCACACAATCAAAAAAATCACGAGTCATATTAGAGAAGTGATTTTGAGTTGTGATAGGCGTAGGAAAACCTCCCAATTGTAAATCTTCACCATGAACCCCACTACCGAATGCTACAAGCCTGTGACAAAGGATGTGAAAAGAATACAAAAGCCAAGGGTCGACTACACAACAGCCAGAACTACCCTTATTTGAACCCTGACAGTTGGTTCGAAATTTTGATGCATGCGGGTCTTGATGATACTCACACCGTGGCTAGAGGCATTTATCCTGTGAATTGATCATTCTTGCGGGGCTGGCCATTGTGACATACTTGGTGCTGATATCGTTCTGTATAGTTTTCATCCCACAAGGCTCGCCATCTTGCTTGCCACATCTCTCGTCAAAATTCACGTATTTTATGTAGTCCATTGCAAACCAACAACGGACTTCATTTATCACACAGAGTGTAAACATTTCCCTGCCCTTGAGACTAGGTATTATGACAAGCAGTCAGTAACAGGTTATTTCTAGAGACCAGGATTTGGGACACAAAAGTACCACCCCAGCCCCCTGTCTCCGATGCCAGTGAACCCCTCCCATAGTGTCCAACCCCATGGCCCCTAGGCCTTGAGGGGTGTTGCCACAGATATAGATAGGGGTACCTTTGCTTTGCTTTCTAGGGCCCCAATAGTTTTTTGAAGGTATTCTACCTTCAATATTCTTTCTTTTACTTTTGGTTAGCCAATCATTTGCATATGTTAGTTTATTAAGCTTTAGTAACTGATATAACAAGACTCTTTATCGTTGAATACATAATATATGAAGATATAAGGCAGAGGTTTTCAAGGATCTACTAGTGAAAGATGCTATCCCAAGTCCTTATATAACCCACAAGACCTGTGCTCTGTAGCTCCGTACTATCTGATCACTTTCAGTTGAGGTGTGCCTTGGATGGGTTATAGGAACTTCAAAAGGAAAGCAAATTTACACCACTTTTCTTCATGATTCAGGAGCCTAGGTCAAGTAAGATAGAAACAGAGGGGAGAGGGGATGATGGCAAATAGACGATACCAAATGATGCTCTCTCCTACACTGATCCTCCTCTTCAAGTACGCCTTTTCCACTGAAGGTAAGCTTATAAAACCACTGTACTAACCCTTCACTATAGTTTTCCTAGTTCAGGGTAGTTTCCTCTTTGGTTATCCATGTGATGAACAATACCTTAACTCGTTGACGAGACTGATGTTTCCCCCAGTGCTCTTCTCATGACAGAGTGAACTTCACCTTTAATGCATTGCATAAAGGCACAGAATGCTGTAGTCATATGAGGGGCAGGCTCTGTTGAGTATTAGTGCCTTTCAGATATGGAGGATTGTACCCAGATTCCTCACATGCATAGGCAAACTTTCCAAAAAGGGCATAAAACCTAGTACTTCTAACTTTGCTGATGTTTGCTTTACTTCTGGTATGAATGTTTAGCAAAGTAATAGTTTCTGCATGAGCTGTATACATGCTAGTACTTATATGTAATGAAGGAAACTCCCTAGGCAAAAATGTTGATAAATTTGCTTGGTCAGATGTTTCCTATTTTTGTGAACACCTTTGCTTAGGAACTGGAATTTTAAAAAAAACTTGAAAGAATGTAATAATTCTTGTTGCTTGTCCAGGATTGAGGATGATCTGTATTACACTGATAATAAAGTATCTTGATTAGCTGACGACAGACAACTTATCCTGTATAATAAACTCTTCCTTAAACATCGTAGAGATTTTTCTCCTATCAGACAATGATGAATTCTTTAGAACTCCTAAGTAGTCCTTGTTGGCATTGTGTTTAATAAGCTTGTACTGATCACTAGATCAATGAAGAGTCAAAGGCAATAGTAATTAAAGGAATATAAAGAACTTGTTTATTCATAAAACTTATAAGCAGGAAAGTACTGAGATGGAAGTGTGAAGATAGTCTTTCTAGAGTGGCAAGCCCGCTATTTATACCCGATCTTCACTCTACCCTTACCCTGATGACTCATTCATATTAGTCATCATCCTCTCATTACTTATAATGAGTCATAATATCAAATCCATCTGCTGACTCCTCGAAGTTATTTGTACAATAACCTTTAATTAAAAACAACTCATAAAACAAGTCATGTGTCCATAGGGATCATATGAGCGAAACTCATAACTCATGATGAGATTCATATAGGAAAATCATCACATCATGAGATATTACAATTGTGAGTTATAAAACATGCAACCAACCATGACTTACTGATGACTCGCTACTGCATAGTTATTTGAAATAGTATGAGTCAGTGATCTCATAGTGTAAATCCCAACATACCTATAACTACCAACTTGAAGTATTATTCATGTGTAATCTGCCCTGCTGAGTCATGATTTGTAAGAAAAAATTACTAACTAATAGACCAAATAATATCTGGGATGTATGCATAAAACTTGAATTGTCTCAAAAGGAGGATGACAGTTCTCCCATCTCTGTTCTGATTCAACTTCTTGTTTATTTGCACATCTCCACTATATGCTAGGGTGCTCCCCGGGGTGAGTTGCCTCTGCTGGTGGAGTGTGATATTCGGAATGGACTTTTCTCCAGCATCTGAACTGAGGAACTGGCCACCTATCTCTCGATAGGACCATAATGCTAACCAAAGGTTGTACAATCTTTTTTCAAGTGATGATATTCTTTGTTTGAAAAGTGTCTAATCTTGTTTGTTGAGTGCCTTATATTGTTTGGAAAGAGCAGTAATGTATTCCTACTGGATAAGGTTTTGTTTTATGACTTGCATCACTAGGATGTGAGAAGTAAGAGTGGGGCATGATGGGTTCCTCATAGGAGGTGTGAGATTGTAATAGAGGGTTATTTCATCACCTTTCAAGCCATGATTAAGAGGATTTTTCACCTTGGAAATCATCATGGCATCGACAGCTATTTCGGTGGTCATGCTGATAATAATGGCTTTGCATTTATCATTCAGGTTGTACCACATATAGACAGGGGTTGCATCAGCAAAAATAATACCCTGCGTTCTGTGCGTCCTGTGCGTCTGACGCACCTGACGCCGGAACGCAAATCGCGAATCAGGACGCAACGTCGGATCGACGTTGCGTCCTGACTTTGCGTTACTTGG
>Ga0307510_10008851_pt1 | contig 12000 bp, 9 predicted proteins | sample 12_EM_MG_FD_207224 | JGI IMG/M metagenome (GOLD analysis project Ga0307510, IMG submission 207224) | Populus trichocarpa ectomycorrhiza microbial communities from riparian zone in the Pacific Northwest, United States - 12_EM | ecosystem: Host-associated > Plants > Roots > Unclassified | place...
TTGTTATGCCAAAGAGTTCGCAGGCCCTTCTGGTACTCCCACCCGCGGCCACCCAGGCCCTCCGGGCCCTGGGAGAAAATCTAGCCATAGCGCGCGTTCGTCGCCATGAATCCCAGCGAGCTTGGGCTAAGCGTTTGGGGGTCTCGGTCCCCACATTGATACGGCTCGAACGCGGTGATCCAGGCGTCGGTGCAGGTATCTACGCCACCGCGCTTTGGCTGATGGGGCGCGTCAGCGCGCTGCCGGAACTGGCGGCGCCGGGGGATGATCGCGGCGCGCTCGAGGCCAATGTTCGTGAGGCCGTCCAACGTCGCGCGGTGCGATCCGCCGCGTCTGCTGAGGCAAGACTCGGGCGCACGAGGGGCGCAACCCCACGTAAGGCTGACAAATGAACAGCGTCGGCGTGCCAGCCAACTACCAGCCCGTTGACACGCTATACCTCTGGTACCTGGGCCAACCGTCGCGGCCGATTCACGTCGGTGTGATCAACCTCGTTCGCTCTACGCAGGGTGCGTCTCTCCGCTACGCGGACGATTGGCTCGAAAATGGCTTTCCACTCAGCGAAGACCTGCCACTGATTGGACAGGAATTTCTGCCCACCGAGCGTGGCACCGCCGCGGGTGCCGTCGATGACGCCAGGCCGGACAGATGGGGTGAGCGAGTCATCCGCTTCATCGACAAACCGAAGCGCCTGTCGTTGTTGGAATACCTGTTCTTCGCGGGCGACGATCGGTTTGGCGCGCTGGGGGTATCAACTTCTGCAACTGAGTATCTGCCGCGGCGACTGGGGCCGTTGCCGGCACTCGCGGACGCGGACGAGATTCAAGAGCTCATTCGTAAGGTCCAAAACAACGAGGCCGTTCCACAAGCACAGGAGCGGTTGATCTCTCCGGGCGCAACCATGGGTGGTGCGCGTCCGAAAGCGCTGGTCAACATCGCCAGTCAGCAATGGGTGATCAAGTTTGCTGATGGCGATCCCGCCGACACCCCTTTGATTGAGCACGCGGCCATGACACTGGCCCAAAAGGCCTCGATTCGCGTCGCCGAAACTCGGCCAGTACGCCTGATCCACGGCCATGCGGTGGCGATAAAACGTTTTGATCGCGCTGGTGACCGGCGGCTGCACAGTCTGTCGGCAAAGGTTGCACTTCAGGCGGCGGCGGAGGGGTTTGGTTACCCGGAGCTGGCCCAACTTCTTCGACGCCGAGGGGTGATCGAAGGTGATCTCTACACTGCGCACATGCGGGAACTGTTTCGGCGGATGGTCTTCAACATTCTGATCGACAACACGGACGATCATGAAAAGAATCATGCGCTGCTGGTGACCGACTCGCAGCAATACGAGCTCTCACCTGCCTACGACGTTCTGCCTTCCGGCCAAGCGCTCGGATTCCAACAGATGCGTGTTGGTGACCAGGAGGCGGACTCAACGTTGGCCAATGCACTGTCAATGTCCCGCATGTTCTCGTTGACAAAAGACCAGGCTGTCAACGAGGTGCAGGCTGTGGCCAGCGTCGTGGATGGCTGGAAGGCGCACTTCGCTCAATGCGGTGTGACTCCCGGCGACATTGAGCTGTACGCCCAGCACATAGACCGCCCCTTCCTCGAGGAACAACGGGACGAGGTCAGACGGTGAATCGGAGCTTCGTATAAAGTATCCTCGCCCTCATTCGAATCATTTGGGGGCGAACAATCGTGGGAAAGACCTTCGTAGCGCCTGTCTGGGCCGGCTTGGCCCTGGTGGCAGTGGTGGTGGGTGCTTCTGGTTGCCAGCAGCACAAGGAAGACGCCAATTCCCGCTTTCAGGCGATTTACACCACAGAATGGAAATGGCGTCAGGAGCAGTTCGCGGACGACGAGGACGCCCAGAAGCCGATTGCAAACCACCTGCCAAAGGTGGATCCCGCCTCCCAGGACGTGCGCGTGAAATACTGGGAAGACGTGATGGCCAAGCTCGAAGCGATTCCGCGCGCCGAGCTTTCACCCGAACAACAGGTCAACTACGACATCTACCGGCCGCAGATTCAGGTTCTGATCACGAATCAGCACTACCGCGACTTCGAGATGCCCGCGAATGCGGACACCACGTTCTGGACGGACCTCGGGTATACCGCGCGGCGGCCATTCCGCACGCTGCAGGATTACAAGAACTGGCTCGCGCAGATGAAGGACATTCCGCGCTACTTCCATGAGCAGATGGATGAGATGCGCGCAGGCCTGAAGCGCGGCTTCACGCCGCCGAAAGTGACCATGGAGGGGCGTGACTCATCCGTTACCGCCGTGACGGATGCGAAGCCCGAAGACAGTCTGTTCTACACGCCCTTCAAGGATATGCCGGGGATCACTGCCACAGATCAGGCGCAGCTGCGAGCGCAGGCCGTGCCGATCATTCGGGATGTTGTGCAGCCTGTGTATGTCGAGTTGTTGAAATTCATGCGGACGGAATACGTTCCGGGGTGTCGTACAACACTGGCAGCGAAAGATCTGCCGGATGGCGAAAACTTCTATAAAGCCAAGATCCGCGAATTTACGACTCTCGATATGGATCCCGCGCAGATTCACTCGCTGGGTGAGTCCGAAGTGGAGCGGCTGCACGGTGAGATGGTGGCCGTGATGAAGGAAACGGGTTTCAAGGGGGATTTCCCCGCGTTCCTGCAGTTCCTGCGCACGGATCCGCAGTTCTATGCAAAAAGCGCCGATGAGTTGCTGATGCGGGCGTCCTGGATTGCCAAGAAATTCGATGGCAAGGCCTCGCGCTTCTTCGGCTACCTGCCGCGGGCACGCTTCGCCATTACGCCGGTGCCTGATGACCTCGCACCGTTTTATACGGCGGGTCGTGGCGGGCCGGGGGTCTATCTGCTCAACACCTATAACCTGCCTAGTCGGCCGCTGTACAACCTGACGGCGCTGACATTGCATGAGTCTGCACCGGGGCATGCGTTTCAGATGCCTGTTGCGATGGAGCATTCGAGCCAGCCGGAGTTTCGCCAGCACACTTACATCTCTGCGTTTGGCGAAGGATGGGCGCTTTACTGTGAGCAGTTGGGCGTTGAGATGAACATGTACGAAACCCCATACGATCGATTCGGGATGCTGGGGTACCAGATCTGGCGGGCTGCGCGCCTCGTTGTCGATACGGGTGTGCATTCACAAGGCTGGGCGCGTGAGCGGGCTATTGCATACCTGCATGACTACACGGCGTTGCCGGAGCATGAGATCCAGACCGAGGTGGATCGGTACATCGCCTGGCCGGGACAGGCACTGTCGTACTACCTGGGTGAGCGGGAAATCCTTGCCGACCGGGCCAAGGCTGAGAAGGCGCTGGGGGCGAATTTCAACATTCGGGCGTTCAATGACACTGTGTTGGAGTTGGGGTCGGTGCCTCTGCCGGTGTTGAGGGCGCGGATTGACAAGTTTATTGCGGATGGCGGGAAGGGGCCTTATCCGAACATGGAGTAGGCAGATTCCTCTTGTTGGCGGTTAGAGCGATAGCTCGCCGCGGCGGATAGCTTCTGCGACGGCTTCCGCGCGGGTGGCGGCATTCAACTTGTCGAAGACCGCCGCGAGATGGAACTTCACAGTGTTGGCTGAGACTGACAGTACGCGCGCGATACCCTTGTTGGAGGTGCCGCTGGCTACGAGGCTCAGGATCTCGCGCTCGCGCGAGGTCAGTGGGCGGCCTTTGCGCGGTGACGGCGCAGGCGTTTCAACTGCGGGCGTTGCGGGTTCCGCGACGGAGTTTGCGGGGGTTGGAGCGAACCGGTCTTTGTTTGCTGAGAGCAGGAGCGCGCGGGCGCTGGGTTCCAACACTATCAGGCCGGCGTCTACGGCGGCGAGGGCTGCGGCGAGCGACGACGCTGGGATGTCCGACTGAAGAGCGCCGCGCGCGCCCATGGCGAGTGCTTCGCCCTCGGCTTCGAGGGCGCTCGCGTCCAGCAGGACGAGGGGTAGGGCGCCGGCGTTTACTGCAACGCGAAGGAACGCTTGCGGGTCGGGCCAAGTGCCCCCAACGATGACCAGTGTCTGCTTGGATTCGCGCAGGAGATCGGCGAGCGCGGCGGGCAGTTCAGCTACTTCCAGATCTTCATAGCCAGCGGCCAGCAGTCGCTCGAGGACGCGATTGCGGAAGGGCTCGTCGGAGGTAGCAAGAATTGCACTCACGGCACGACGGTGGGGGCGACTGGGCGGTTCCGCAAGGCCTCGCACCGTCAGTGCCCCGCTGCCAATCGTCTGATGTGGGTGGTCAATGCCGGGGGCGCTCGCCTATTTGGACGTTGATGGTCAACGGTTTACCGCCGCGGAGAACTTCGAGGACGATGGTTTGACCCGGGATGGCACTGGCGATTCGACGGGCCATGTCGTTCACGCTTTCGGCGGGTTGGCCGTCTAGCGTCAGGAGTAGGTCACCGAGTTCGATGTGTGCCTGCTCGGCTGGGGAGCCAGCGTCGATACCGCCGACGGCGGCGATTCCGCGCGCTTTGCGTCCAAGTTTGCTGCGGGTGTCGTCGTCCAGCCAAAGAGGCTGGAGGCGGATACCGAGGTAAGGTTTCGGCAGGTGGCCGAACTGGTCGACTTTGGCTACGACGGTTTCGATTGTCGCGGTGGGGATGCCGAGGACGCGGTGGTAGGGACCGGGGACGGCCATCGCGACGATGTTGCCGCTGGTATCGATGACTGCGGCGCCTTCGAAGGAGGGGTCGAAGCCGACATCCAACTCGAGCCGCTGGTCAATTTTCCCGCCGCGCCGGGAGCTCCAGGCGGGGCCGGCGAGTTGTACGGTGCCCCAGATGGCGGTGGGGCCGCGGAGGGTGTGGCCAACAACGGCGATGGTTTCGCCGACGCGGAGCAACGGCGCTGGTGCGGATGGCGCTGCTGCGGAGGGTGTTGCACCGGACGGTGCGACGGCGGATGACCCAACACGCAGTATCGCAATGTCAGTCGTCAAATCGGTGGCAACGACGTTGGCTTCCAACTCGTCGGTGTCCAATCGGATGTCGACGTGTTCGGCGCCGCCGATAGCTTCTGCGGCGGTGATGATCAAATCATCGCGCCAGCGGATACCGGAGAGAACGCGTCGTCGGCCGAGGATGATTGCGGCAGCTTTGGGCGCCGCGTTTTGCACGAGCGCCGCACGCTCGTCGGAATATTGTTTCAACAGTGAATTCGCCGCCATGTGCGCGTACCGATGTGAGGTTTGTGTTGGGGCAGATTGGCCCCGGGGGCGGTCGGGCGGCACTCCCCGAATGGGTAAAGCGGTGGGGAGGGGTGAATGGGTGGGCGCCGGCAGCGCGCGGCGGGGTGTGGCTGGCCGAAGCGCCTTTGATGCGCGCTGGCGCCGGCGACCCGGTATCGGCATGTCAGGGCGCAAAAACCTGGCGCAATGTCCAGAAACGAAAGGACTTTGGTCCCGCAAATGTGGAAGACCGACCGAGCGCGATGACTTAAACTTCGCGCAACCGACTCACCGCGTGGGATTACGAATGCAGCATTCAGAAGGACTCACCCGCAGCCTGAAGAGCAGACACATCCAGCTCATTGCGCTCGGAGGCACCATTGGCGTCGGGCTGTTCCTGGGTTCGGCCGGTGCCATTCACAAGGCAGGGCCGGGGCTGCTGCTCAGCTATGCCATCGGCGGCATCGCTATCTTTTTCATCATGCGGGCGCTGGGTGAGCTGCTCACCTATCGGCCGGTCGCTGGCTCGTTCGCCAGTTACGCGGAGGAATTCGTAGGGCCGTTCGCCGGGTTTGTGACGGGTTGGTCCTATTGGTTCATGTGGGTCGTCACGGCCATGGCAGAGTTGACTGCCATCGGCATCTATGTGCGTTTCTGGCTGCCGGACGTGCCGCAGTGGCTGCCAGGCCTGGTGGGCCTGGGGGTCCTATATGGCACCAACTTGCTGGCGGTGCGCGTGTATGGTGAGTTGGAATTCTGGTTTGCGCTGTTGAAGGTCGTGACCATTCTGCTGCTGATTGTGTCGGGCCTCGCCGTCATCTTCTTTCACATCGGTGACCTGGGACAGACGGCGAGCTTCAGTAATTTGTGGACGCACCAGGGCTTCATGCCGTTCGGGCTGCTCGGTGTGCTGCTGACACTGCAGATTGTCATGTTCGCCTACCAGGGCGTCGAGTTGATCGGAGTGACCGCCGGCGAAACCGAGAATCCCGAGGTCAATCTGCCACGCGCCACCAACAGCATCATTTTCCGCATACTGCTGTTCTACATCGGTGCGCTGGTGGTCATCATGTCGCTGGTGCCCTGGGATCAGCTCGATCCGAACATGAGCCCGTTTGTCATGATGTTTCAGAAGATCGGGGTGCCGGCCGCCGCCACCATCATCAACATCGTGGTCATCACCGCTGCCGCATCTTCGTGCAATGGCGGAATCTTCAGTACGGGCCGCATGTTGTATGCGCTCAGCCTGCGGGGGCAGGCGCCGAAGGTGTTCGGTAAACTGAGTGCGCGGCACATTCCCGCCGCCGGAGTGCACGTCTCGGCGCTCGTGATGTTGATTGGGGTGGCCCTCAACTACTATGTGCCGAAGAATGTCTTCGCCTGGGTCACCAGTGTTTCGCTCATCGGCACGCTGTGGACCTGGATCATCATCCTGTTTGCGCATATGAAGTATCGCATCGCCGTGGCCGAGGGCCGCGCCAAGGCCGTCAGCTTCCGGATGCCGGGAGCGCCCATCGTCAACTGGGCCGTGATCCTGTTTCTGTTGATTGTGGCTGCGATGTTCTGGCTGGATCCGGATACGCGGGTGGCTTTATATGTCGCTCCCTTCTGGTTCGGGCTGCTCGGCGTCGCCTACTACTCCGGGGCCAGGCAGCGATAGCCACCCGAAAGCGCAAGACCCGTCGCAAGCGCAGCAGCCGTTTCTGGCCCAGTTCCGCGCTGCGCAAGCGCTGGTGGCGGGCCTTCGACCGTGCGCCGCGCACGGCGCAGGTCGTCGTGTTGCTGGTGTTTGCGGCGACGGTGTCGCTGAGCATCAACTGGATCTACCAGGTCATCCGCAAGCCTTCGGAGCTGTTCTTTCCGGTCAGCAACACGTTGAGCAAGACGCCCGCGGAAACGTGGCGGCAGTACAGCTCGGCGTTCGAAAAGTATTCAACGAGCGTCATGTCCCCGGAGTTGTTGGCGGCGTTGGCTCAGGTTGAAGGCTCGGGTAATCCGGTTGCGCGCACCTATTGGCGCTGGTCGTGGACGATTCATCCGTTTGGAGTGTATCGGCCTGCTTCCAGCGCGGTGGGCATGTACCAGATTACCGATGGCACTTTCGAGGAAGCGAAAAGATATTGCATCCGCGACCATGCTGTCGTCGAGGACTCCTGTTGGTTCAACAACATGTATATACGGGTGATTCCCAGCCACTCCATTGAGCTCACCTCGGCGTATCTCGATCGTGCGGTCGTGCGTACGCTGGAGCGCCACCGCATCGCGAATGCAACACCGCGCCAGAAAAGAGAACTGGCGGCAGTGATTCACCTGTGCGGAGCGGGAGCAGGCGATGTATTCGCCCGGCATCGCTTCAGGCTGAATGACGGGCAGCGCTGCGGCGATCACGAGGTGCGCGTGTATGTTGCGCGCGTCAATGTGATGGAGAATGTCTTCAGCCGCCTGGCGGCCCAGAGCGATTCGGACCTGTGACTATTGAGCTCGGCGCACACCCGGACCTGACACCGTTGCGGCAATGAGATCACTGAGCTGGCCGAGTGCCTGACTCATGGCCGCGGGAATCGTGCTGGCGCCATTGCATCCAGCCTGCGCCGATACCTTGGCTTCCTCATCGCCATGCAGGCTCTGAGAATCGGACTGCTTCAGTGTCCACGACGCACGCAAAGTGACCGTGCAGGATGCGTCGCCGTAGAACTCCGAGATATCCACCGCCAACGACTGCCGTTTCTCACCGATCGAAGGCTCGTTGGGATTGGCGACCGCACCCTGCGGCAACCGGGCCGCGAGGTCGTTGGATAGAACACGCCGGATCGTCTCATCGAGTGGCGCCGCCCAGCGGTCATTTTCCACGATCTGCAGTTGCGTGGGCCCCACGCGCCGGACAATCTGCGAGCGGTCGAGCTCCGTGGGGATCGTGACGCGATCGATGCGAATGGGTGCCGTGTTCTCCGGGACGGTCAGCCGGCTGGGAGCGGGCATCTCGGTCAATGTGTAGTAGTGCATGGGAGGACTGGACGCACACGCGACCAACAGGGTTCCCACAACAGCAACCGCAGGCAACTTCACTTGTCGTCTCCCTTGCGTCCGCGCAGCAGTGCTTCCGGATGGCGGTCGAGGTAATCGGCCAGCCCACGCACTGAGCGCGCGGCTTCAGTCAGCTCGCGCATCATGCGGGGCAGGTCGGTTCCGGACGGCGCGGTGTTACCCGCAAGGCCCTGAATCGTGTTCAGGGTGCTCTGGGCGGAGTCCGCAGTGTCGCGCAGGCTCTTGATCAGGGACTTGATGTCGGGCTCGATGTCGTGTGTGACTTTATCGAGCCGCGTGAGTGTGTCATCCAACGACTGCAACGCATGGCCGAGTTGCGGGCCCGAGGTGGCACGATCGATATTCCTGAGGACATTCTGCAGATCCTGCAATACGGCCGCAAAATCACCCGACGCACTCGTCGGCATTTTCACGGTTTCGCCTTCGTGCTCCAGGTGGGCCTGCGGCGCGTTCGGGACCATTTCCAGACCCACGAGCTTCATGCCGGTGAGCAGGCTCGCCGCAGACACCTGGGCGCGCATTCCGTCGCCAACGAGCTTCTCGATCCACTGCTGCACGGCGTCATGTTGGTTGGCGGCGGCGGGCCGCGGCAGGTTCAGGATCTCGACACGCTCAGGATCGACGTAGAACGTCGCTCGCGTGACCAGTGTGTGCTTGCGCTCGTCGTAGGCCAGATGTGCTTCGGTCACCTCACCGACTTCAATTCCCTGCAGCTCCACCGCGGTGCCGGTGTCGAGGCCGCGTTGATTGCCGAGGAAGTCGGCGACGTAAGTGAGTGTCGGACCCTGCGGAGCACGATCCGCCGCTCGACGGTTATCATACAAACCAAACACGGCGCCCGCGGGGCTCGGCGGCTTGTCCAGCACTTCAGTGGGTGTTGCGAATGCGATACCGCCCGAGAGTAACTGCTCCCAGGAGTTCGCCCTGATGCGTAATCCCTGCGAGCCCAGTGTCAGGTCCACGCCACCCGCGTTCCAGAAGCGGGTTTGCGGATGAATCAGGTCTTCATGCGGCGAACGGATGAAAGCCGTTACCTGTACGCCCTTGTTGTTGGCGAGTAGCTGATAGTCTTCCACCTCACCGACCGTGATCCCGTTGAATGAAATGGGGGAGCCGCGTGTGAGCGAGCCCAGGTCGTTGGCCAACAGCGTGAACGAGCGCCCCTTGGTGTCAGGTGGCAGCGCCGGCGGCTCATCCAGGCCCACGAAGTCCCGCTTGGGTTCGTCACTGGGCTTGCCCGGATACATCTCTATGTAGGAACCGGAGACGAGAGTCGAGAGTCCCGAGATGCCGCCCACGCCGACATGCGGAGCGATGATTGCGAACCGGGTGTTGGGGGTGAGGTGGTCCTTGGCCTGGCGTGTCATGCGCGCGTGAACGATTACGTGCGACATGTCGGGTGTCAATTCCAGCGATTCAACAGTTCCGAGGTCCACGTTGCGATGCTGGACCTTCGTCTGTCCGGCTTCCAGGCCATCGACATTGCGGAACGAGATGGTGATTTCGGGGCCGCGGTCGGCCAGGTTGCGCCACGCCAGCCAGATGACAATGGCCGCCGCGCCGATGGGAAACAGCCAGACCCAGTTGAACCGTTGCGCACGGACTGTTGCACGCGGCTCGGGATCCCGCGCACCGTTGCCGTCTGCGGGTCGATCGTGTTCAGGGGTCTCAGTCATTCACGCTCCGTAACCGCATCCCACATCAGCCGCGAATCGAACACCGCAGTGGCCAGCATCGTAATGATCACGACGGCGGCAAAGGCTACCAGTCCCGGGCCCGAGTGCACCGCTGTCAGGGCGCCGAACTGCAGGACCGCCACCAGCATCGCGACCGAAAAGATATCGATGTTGGACCAGCGGCCGATGGTGTCGATGGTCCGGTAGAGCTGCGTGCGGCTGACCAGGAAGCGGCTGGATTTCGCACGCGTGGCCAGCAGCATCCAGGTGAGCCCGAACAGCTTGACGAGCGGCAAAACGATGCTGGCCATGAACACAATCACGGCCAGCGGCACCAGGTCGTTGCGCACGAGCTCGATGACACCGCTCAGGATGGTGTTGTGTTCCTGGCGGCCGAACTGCACTGTCGTCAATACAGGCAGGGTGTTTGCCGGTATGTACAGCAGATATCCGGCGACCACGTAGGCCACCGTGCGTTGGATCGAATCCGGCTTACGGACATGCAGCGTGGCGCCGCAACGGGGACAGGGCTTGCCGTCATTGCCGATATCGACAATGAGGTCGCAGATGATGCAGGCGACGGTCTCATCGCGCCGTAGTGCCCGTATCGGGTCGCGTCTTTGTGGACGGAGCGTTTCCCACACGGTGCGCTCGTCCAACTGGATGAGAGCGATCAACACCACGATGCCCGCCGCAACCAACGCCCAGCCGCCGACTTCCACCGTGACGTTGGAAACTGCCTTGATCCGGCTGTAGGAGACGAAGCTGCCGACGAGAAAGACTTCGATCATGACCCACGGGCGCAGGTGCTTGGCCCAGCGGAAGGCGGATCCAACCGGTGCGCCGGTGCGCCAGTGCAGGTTGCCCAGTACCCAGATGAGCAGCCCCAGGAAGAGATAAGGCAGGGCGATCGCGAACGCGCCGATCAGCAGGCCCAACGAGGCAAAGCCATCGTTCCACATCGCGGCGGCGGTCGATGGCAGCCAGGCCTCCCGGTCCGCGCCGTACGTGGACACCAGGAGCAGCGGGGCAACGGTCGCGGGTACCAGGAGCAGCAGGGCGGTGATGGATAGAGCCAGGGGTGCACCGATCCGTCCCGTCGCGGAGCTTGCCAGGATCTTCAGGCAACGCGCGCACTCGGCTTTCTGACCGTGCGCCGGGGGCGGCAGAAGCTGCATGAGTCCGCAGTCCGGGCATGCAATCCGTTCGGCTGCCGAGGGCGAAGTCGAAAGGTTCAAAGAACGGCCGGGACGGTTTCTGAGAACATCATGGTGAGTATAAACGCCTGTATACTCGGCTGTATCCCCTCAGAAAGAATCAACGTGCCCACGTCCGACGTCTCGGTGTCTCAGAAGATCGCGCGCTACGCGCTGATCGTGGCGTTGATGGTGCTGGGCGGCTGGATGCTGCAGCATTTTCTGCCGGCGCTCTGCTGGGCCATCGTGCTGGCGATTGGCACGTCCAAATTATACGACCGCTGGCTCCGCAACTTCCGGGGTAAGCATCGGGACGTCTGGGCCGCACTGACCTTTACAACGATCGTTGGATTGGTCCTGATCGTTCCCCTCGTCTACGGCGGGATCATCGCGGTACGCGAGGCGATTGCGCTGGCGCGAACACTGCTCGATAGCTCAAAAGGGCCGCCGGGCCTGCCGGACTGGGTACAACAACTGCCCTGGCTGGGCGATTGGCTGAACGGTATCTGGCTGGACAAGATGGCCGCGGTCGCGGCGCACGGCGCAGGAGACAGGGGTGCCGAGCATGCCGGTGTCGCGACTGCCACTGTCCAGGCCAGGCCTGCCATCGTTCAATGGACGCGCCTGGTGGGCGTGCAGTTGCTCAGGCGCCTGAGCACCCTCGTATTCACACTGCTCACACTGTACTTCGTGTATCTCAATCGCGACTCGCTCGAGCGGGACGTGCCTCGTGTTGGCCGGCGTTTGTTTGGACCAACAGTTGAAGGTCTGATGACCCGGGCGACGGAAGCCATTCGCGCCACCGTTGACGGAATCGTGCTGGTGGCGGTTGCCGAAGGCGCCATCATGGCCGGTGTGTATGCCATCGCCGGGGCGCCCCATCCGATTCTCTTCGGTGCCATAACCGGTA
>Ga0307510_10008852_pt1 | contig 11997 bp, 10 predicted proteins | sample 12_EM_MG_FD_207224 | JGI IMG/M metagenome (GOLD analysis project Ga0307510, IMG submission 207224) | Populus trichocarpa ectomycorrhiza microbial communities from riparian zone in the Pacific Northwest, United States - 12_EM | ecosystem: Host-associated > Plants > Roots > Unclassified | place...
CTTGTAGTTGAAACGTATCAACATGACTGTGTGCTGAGGACAATTAAGGCGTGTGAGAGCATATACCCCAGATCTTTAATTACCCGGCGATAAGGGTGGTGAGAGGTTATGAGTTTGCTGAGGGATCAAACAAGTTGGTGGAGCTGGTGAGGCGGCAGTAGCGGAGGCGAAGACAGAGGGAAGGCAGTGCACACAAGTGAACTGAATCACGCACACGAAGGGGGAGTTTGAAGAGAAATCGCAGATGGCATTGCCAGCCCTATGAGGGTGCAATTATATAGTCTGCACATCAAGAAAAGCATGTGGAGCACTATCAAGTGACTCCACTGCAATGAGATGAAGGTGAAATGTGATCGTACTGAGCAAAAGGGAAGGATATGAACGTCGCTATGGCACAGGATGAGTGCGCAGCATTGAGGGTGATGGGGAAACGATAAGGCGATGAGTGGCCCTCGGCTGATGGGGCTGTGTTGATAAGGATGCCCGTTTGAGTGGGGCTGAAGGTCCATGCTCAGGGGCACATGGTCCAAAGTGGCACATGGTCCAAAGTGGGGCACATGGTCCAAAGTGGTAAAGGGATTGCGGCAACGCCTTGTACATACATGCGGCACCACCCTACTTGGGATGAAATGAAATTAGTCTGATCAAAGTAAGAAAATGTGCCAGAGGCATTCGAAATCAAAGTGAGACAAGGGGCCGCACTCGGCGTTGCCCCCAGTCAATCTCCTCCTCCCCAATGTTGCCTTGTGCGTCCCTTGTCAATCCCAGATTCCACCAAAGGGATCCATGTACAGTAGTCTCAGAACCAAGCGAAATCAATGTGACCAGGCCAGAACCAAGAGTGGTGCCGTGAGTGGTGTTCGGAAGGGTTTGATGGACCTCGACATCAGAGGGATCTGCGCATACGGGAACAAAGCAAGTTATATGATCCCGCAGTGACGTGTGACCGTGGGTAAAAGTCACGTGACTGTAGTGGGCGTGACGCGACACAGGCGCGTTCTTGGATTCCAATTCTTCCTTTCTTTGGCTTGGTACAGTACATGACGGGTTTCGGTACTTCCTTTTTCGCCGTAATCAACACCCCTCATCAAACATGCCTTGAAGAGATGCACCCCGAAACCCAACCACGCACTCCTTCTCCCCCATTCTCGCTCGTGCTTCTCACCACGCTCGTTGGATTACCTCCCTTGCGCAGCGATGGCCTTGGCGCATTTGGAATAGGACGCCTCCTTTGGAAACAGGTAGTGACCGTTTTCATCGGTGGGTGATTCTCTCAGCCTGGTGACGTGTTTTCTACTCATACGGGTGTCCCATGGCTCTTCCCTGCCACATTTGCAGAGGTCCCACCGGCAGCTAGTCCCTCATGCTTTCTTTGCCCAAATCGGTTTTCTCCTCACCATGCAATGCCACAGGAGTTAATTTCCTTGGGTCTGAACAGTATCGTTATTTTCCTTTCGACAAAGAACGTGGATCTAACTCGATTATGCTTCAAATGCAAAGTCCACTCAACCTCGTATGTTCTTCGTTGTTACCACGTGTGTGAGGCTCTTAAACCCATCACCAACCCAGATGTTTCAGTTTCCCTCCATGATTATAACAATCGCTGTGACATGGATGTATCGTTCTCTGATAGACTTTGGATCTAGTAGCACAGATATGTACGACGTCGTCTTTTCTTCTCCCCTCCCATCACGCTGACTGCTGACGATGACTACGTAGCGCATCCGATCTCCTCCAAGATTGCAAAGCAAAAGTCTTGAAATTACAGAGGAACCAAGCCCCACGCAGCCCGCTTGAAGTGGCAGTGGATACTTTGTACGAGCGAGCTCGAATATCGCTGACGAGTCATCATGATTCGCATATTAGCACGGAGGGGCAACCATGCAAAAAGCCACACGGATTGGGCCTCAAAAAGGATGCGAAGAACGCCACCGAGAACTGAATCCCAGAGTAGAAGCCGCAGGGTTGGTTACCTGTAGTTGATACGTCTCATCACTGTGTGTCGAGGATGATTAATGCGTACTGGGGCTTAATCCCCAGATCTATAATTACCCGGAGAGAAGTAATCGTGTACAGTACTCAGGGTTGAGCAAGAACAAGTATGACGGGAACCGAGAGTCCCCAGGGACTGTGAGCGGGCTTTGGAGAGATCTGCGCATGCGGAAGCAAACGTGGATAAATACCAGGTCAGTATCTGACCGAGTCTGACAATGATCCCACCAGGACCAATCCTTTTCACCGGGATCTGGTTGTTAGCTTCCACCAAGGGTTCTAGGAAGTTCGTATCCCGCATTCTTGGTGATAAACACGAAGTCAAGTAATGGGTCGGAGAATATGGTGTGTTGTTTGGTGGCTTCAAGGGCCAACGAGCGGTCCAAATTGGTGTTACAAACAAGCATTTGGGCTTGTAGTCGCCATCAGCCATGACATTGATTCGGTTGAATATGGCACATGAACCAGCTGGGCCAGTGAGTACTACTGTAGTAGCCCTAATCAACTGTTCGTCAACCACAAGGTCCACGGCTAAAGGGCAGCATGGAGAAGGAGTCACAGCACAAATAGATGTTCTAGAGTGGGAACGTACGCTAATGGTGCTCTTATAGTTATGGTATGGTGCCAGGGACTTTCAGCGGCGGATCTCAGTCAGTACGAAACGACGAAGGACTGGTGAAAGGCACGTGACGGGCTCGGAGTAGCTGACGGGGTGACCTGTATTTGTGCACTCCCGTCCCTCTGGCAGCCACTGACAAGTTCGCGTTTCAGGTTTTTTTTCGTTCACTGGTACGTAACTGGCTTCGGCACTTCTATCCCACCGTTCCCAAGACCCCACGTCGTGAACAGTCGCCTATAAAGGGATGCACCCCGAAACGCAACTTGAACCACGTACTGAGCCCTGCCAGTGAGGCGAGCGATCCGCAAACCATACCACGTGGTCCTGTTCCCGCATGAACTTCTCAGAGTTCTCTCTCTCCCTCTCTCCTGTACGCGCACATAGGTGCATTTATTGGCATCGCCGATCTATAGAAACATCGCAGTGAGATTAACCACCATCAAATGGCATCAATGCGCGCAGTCGTTCAACCTCGTTGTAGTAATCACGTCCCGACAAGAACATTCTTGCCAAGTTGCAATAAAATTCTCCACGTCCATTATACTTTTCCCCCTTGATTGGGCCGGTGATTTTCAACATGCCGCCCAGTGATTGAGAGGCCATGAAGGACCGACCGGGCCCCTGCCCCCTGACCGTTATTCCCACGACGGTCGCACTTCTACGTTAAGACATGTTACAGCAGCGCACTTTTTTGAAAAGGTATGAATACGGTCTGAGACATGGTATTTAAACATGTGCAGTACCCTGTAATGCAGAAGCGAGTTTTGCTACCTTAAAGCCTACTCTCCCTATCGCTTACTTTGATAACCGGGATGGTCAACTTCCGCGACCCCATTATCCAGTTCAAGGATTACTGTGCGGACACTTTTCGCGTTTGACGCTCTAACTTTCAAGGCCTGATCAGCTTCTATCTCAATAGTGGCCCTCAAGAGCTTCGTTCACACTATAAGTGGGATCTTCCTGTGCGTCCGGTTTGCCACGTCGACCTCCCACCTCACACAGACAAACACCTCGGTTTACAGCTGGGAGTTTATCACGACACTTGATTATGAGTTCGATATCATCCGAGGGCATCGCCCCTACCAGCGGACGATATGGGTTAGTAGCAGCAGGCCCATTTTAGTTCTCATTTTCCTCCCTAGGTCATTGTACTGATGAATCAATTGGGTAGATTTACTCCTTTACGCGCATCGCCACCCTCATGGCAATAATACTTAACTTCGTTGAGCTTAACACTACGACACCAATCGACTGTCAGGTAGGTGGTGCGCCCCACGTCCGAGTCGTCCCATTACACTCTAAATCGGCATATTTCTAAGATCTGGATCACATTTGTTGTCGTGAGTGTTTTCTAATACACTCCTCTCTTCGAATAGAGGGCATTTAGTTCGTTTTTCTAGACCTTTGGATATCTCGGCTGTTCTGCCGCTTCACTCTTGATTTTTCTTCGAATGTATGTTTCCCCAACCCTTTACATCCCGAACCAACCTTCCTTGGCAAAATTTTCATCAAAGCTCCTAGCATTGCCATTTGGGACAGGAGCAAAATAGTTGTGGCGATGTCCACCGGATTATGGGTGGCCAACGTTGCGATCGTCATCCAAGGCAAGCTCTCTCCACCTTCCTTCACATGATCGAGAATTTCTTATCAGCATAATATTGTATCAGGTATCGCACGGGTGAATAACCAGCCCCAACTAGTCTGCATCCTCTAAGCTTATCTATCTGCAGCTCCGCTCCGAGTGGAACTCTATTCTGCCAGGTTGTGTTATACCCAACTCCCACAGTAGCACAATCAACATCATCGCCAGCCTCGTAATTGACGTCACCTTACTTCTCACCGTGCTCGCTGGATTGCTCCGCCTCCGCATCCAAAAAGGTGGCGCGTTTGGCATAGGGCGCCTCCTTTGGAAACAGGTATGGTTCCAATCCTTTACCTGTTCTATGATGTCCTCAGTCCGGTGACATGTTTTCGATTCGTAAGGGTGTCATGTGGCTCGTCGTTGCCACCATCGCGGAGGTCCCGCCAGCGGTAGGTTCAGCGAGTTCTCTTGCACACGCCCTTGTCGTTCATCACCTTGGAACGTTGCAGGTGTTAATCATTTTGGATCTCAACGGTATTTTCTTTGCTTTCGGAGAGAGATGTTGCATTGACCCAATTCTCCCGTAATGTCAGATCCACTCAACCTCGTACGTTACTCGTTGTTATCATGTATGTGAGGCTCTCATGCCCATCCGCAACACAGATGTTCCAGCTTCCCTCTCTGATCACGATGGCAATCGCTGCAACACGGATGTATCGCTCTCTGACAGACTTTGGCTCTGGTAGCGCAGAGATGTACGACATCCCTTCCTTCCTGTTTTCAAGTTCTCACGTGCTTCGTTGTTGACGATGGCTCTTCAGCCCATCTGACCTCCTCGAACAGAATAAGAATACAAAAGTATCGGCGTTACAGTGGAACCGAGCCTCACGCAACCAACTTGAGGTGATCGTGGACACCGTGGACACTTCGTACGAGCAACGATATCAAATGTCACGGGTGAGCCACCATGGTCCGCGCGTCAGCACGCAGGAAAGGCCATGCGAAAAGCCGCAGGGATTGGGCCTTGACAACGACTCGGAGAATCCTGTTGAGAACCAAGTTCCAGTGTAGATGCTGCAGAATTGGGTGCTCTTAGCTGATAAGCTTATACCTCTTCTCATCAATATGTGGTGATGAAGATTTTATGCAGGAACCGGAGGTATTGATTTCTGATGGGTGTAACGTAATACTGGGAAGATATTTTCGTTAGGAGGAACAACAATACAATGGCGTGTGAGATTCAGAAGGGCCTGGTCGACATCGACATCAGGGGTCCACAGACACGAGAGCGAACGTAGATTAATGCCGGGGTCAGTAGCTGTCTCAGTCTGGCTACATTCCTTACCCGGGCCTACTTGTGCTATGGTGTGTAACTTCCGACTTCGAACGCTAGGGTTCAAGGAAAGACTTAACTTGAATTGAGGCACCCGCGACTTCACTAACTAGACTAGAATGCTTTGGGGTTCCACGTCATGATTGAGATGCGTACCCATGAGCGGATGAGACGAAGAAATTTCTATCTACAAGGGGGCATGCTAATTAAAGCGCGGACTTCTCCTTTCGACGCATGGTCCGGGTGCACCGCAACCCAATGGATGGTTTGCAGTGAAATGCCTCATTCTATTTTTTCCAAGAGAGCGGGGAAAGTTTGATCTTTGGAAAGAACGCTATGGTAGGGCCAGACGGGAGTGATCCACATGGGCATCCGTCGCATAGTCTTTATAGCCCTAGTAGATAGATTAAGTTGATTAACAGGTCCACTAACAGGGCTCAGGCTGCCGCTCAGCAGAGTCAGCACCATGATGCGGATGGGGCGAAACACTAAAATTAGACAGTCATTAACGCGTCTATCGACATCAGCAGACAGAAACACAAGTGTAATGACGCCACCGGAAGGACGTGAGTGTGCTGATGTACCAGTAGGTGTGGGTTTTAAACGATTTCAAGTTTTGTCTGGGCTCTGCATTACGGTGCTCCACCACGGCAGGCAAACAGATAAGTCCACTTACTTTACAGTATAGTCTACTTAGAGGTCATTTAATGTCTAATGTTCCGACTACCAAGTAGACTTAGTTTTGACCACAAATTATATAAAGATGATTGAATAAGTAGTTGACACCATCTTTTTTTTTTTTTTTTTTTGAAAGTGCTGTATTTCGATGCAAGTCTATGTAGTTTGCACCCAATAGACATCGTTATCTGAAATAAGTGATAAGTGGTGGGAGGATAGACCAGCCCCGCTTATCACGCTATAGCCAGACCGAGGTCCGGATGTGAGGGCAAAATGCAGTTACACACACCCCTGGGTTAGGGGTAGTGTGGGACTCAAAGTGTGGTGTTTACCTGCCTTACAGGCAGGCTCATCACACAGTCCTACCCACTAAAACCTCATGACAATGCATCCAGTTTGCTGGTATTTCCATTGTTTTACTCAAGGTTGGTTCCCAGGTTTCTTCTATTAGCTTCGTGAATTTGTTGGTTTGTTTTATTTTCATTGCAGTTACCTTATTGATGGTGAGCCTTTTGTTGATTGCATGGTGCCATCTTGCTCTGATCTCTCCATTGGAGAGGTTTTTCTCCTGTATGACTCTTTTGCATCTTAATGTCCATATCAGGTACACCGATTCCGATAGGAGGATTTGTGTTGTTTCTGTTCTAGGATGCCTTTATATACAGTCACCTGTGTTAGGGTTTGCAGCTTTGCTCCTTGGATGTTGAACTCCTCAGGGATTTCCAAGTTTAGGGGGTCTGGGTATCTTTTGTTCACTCCTTGTTTCACTAATGCATCACTGCCTTTGTTACCTGGATTTCCGTCATGTCCTTTTACCCATTGCATTGTCATCTTTGTGGATCTGTGTCTTATTAGGTGAGCTGCCTTCTTGAAGAAGTTCTTCCTCTCATCCCTTCCCCCATTTCCTTCAGGTTCTCCTTACTCAGTGCTGGTTCCCAGGTTTTTCTTATTAGTGGTGAGTCTCTCATTGATCACGCAGTACCATCTCATTCTTATTTCCCCTTCAGATAGTGGTTTCTCTTGTATAGTGCATTCACACCTCAGAACCCATCAAGTATGCTGATTCTAGAGTTGGATGGGTTGGTTTGGGCCTCAGTGCATCATAGTGTGTCAGCAGCTCCAGCTAATTTTCAGCTAAAGCCAGGGCCAGAGTCAGCTACCATACAAGCTGAGCCAAGCTATGGGTTGTTGAGCTGCATTTTCAGCTGACTCCCACTGAGCTGGCTTCTGCCTGCCTGAGCCAGCTTTGGGCCTGCTCACCCAGCTAAGCCATGTTTTTGTTTTGCTCCCCTTGCCCGCTTTTTACCTGTCCTGACCAGTCTTGAGGTTTGCCCCCTCTGGTGAGTGAGTGCCTTGCTTGCTTGCTTTCTTTCTCTGTCTTGACCTGTCCTGGCTGCTACCATCTCTAGTGAGTGGGTCCCCTTCACCAACTTGCTTTTTCTTTATGTTCTGACCAGCCCCGAAGCCCCCTTGCAGCTTGCTTTTTTCAGTGTCCCGACCAGTCCCAGACTCCCATCCTACCCTCTCCAGTGCATGGGTGACCCATGCTGGCTCACTTTTTCCATTGCTCAAGCTCAAAGTCCACACCTCCAACTAGCCCGCATGTGCCTGGCTGCACCCATCCTTTGCCATCTTCAAAGCCCTATATATGCTGGGGAACACCAAGCATCTGGAATGGTGAGCATCCGCAGTTCCTGCAGCTTGGATATCTCTGACTTTAAATGGTCAAATTGTTTAAATCACTATCATCTACAACATTGAATCCTGGAGCATTTATCCTCCATCCCCAATGGCCACTGTGGCACCCTTCAATGCCTCCACAGGTACAGGCCATTCTGTGTTTGGCCCCTTGCAGAGCACACTTTCGCACACCATCCTAGCGTTGCTCATCTAGTCGTTTGATGTCCTCTGTGACTCAGACATGTGATGCTGTGATGCCAAATATTTGCATCATCCCACTAGCATGGTGGGCAGCTGGTGCAAAGGCAAAGGGCCTGAATGTTGTGATGTGTGTCAAGCTGTGGCATGCACAGCAGCTGGTTGGGCAACACATTGTGATGACATCAACAATGTCATCGCAGGGCATGCTGTGGTGTCTAAGCAGATTGTGTATGGTGCACCCAAGGCACTGATGTGTTTTCTTTCAGACAAGGGTATGGAGGGGTTAAGGAGGAATGGGACAGTGTGTCCAAGATCATGGTCATTGTGCATGAAGGTATACCAGCGGCCATATTTTATTCATGGTGTTTGTTCTGACAAGTGTTGGTCATATATATGGCAAAGGAGAAGGGATGAGAGGATGTGTGGCTGCTCTTGTTTGACTTGCAAACTGCCAAGTTCACCTATACATTGGTACGTATCACAATATTCTCATTTACTTGATTGATCATTACTCTCTACATAGGACCACATGCTCTTGGAGCCCTCCATCTTGTGCAAGGACCAACTCCTCATGGGCAGCTCATATAGCCTTCACTCTGACATACACAAGACTACCGCCCCACCACACACCATCTCAGGCTGGCAAGTGAGATGGCATGGCACATGCTGACACACACAGGCCTACCTGGCCCTCCGTGCTCCATCTTACATCTGTCATGAAATGTGCATTGAGAGGCTTGAGACATCATAGTTCGCCTCATCACAGGCTGCTTTTGTCGGCTCCTACTCAGTCTGCTTCCTCCCACATAAATGAACAGTGTCATTGTCCCTCAGCTGCCTGCAAAGTGGTCCAGAGCCACCTAGGTTTTTGTTTACTTATCGCATGTCTACCTGCTATGCATTGGGTCAAGCCTTGATGTTGCGTCATTTATTGTCTTGGGCTGTCCTGGATTGATCTGTTTTACAACACATACTGTTTGGTGATCAATTGAACAGCCGATTTCCCTTAGGTATTAAAGGTGTGCTCATCTTGGTTGTCTTGTCATCTTATCACTCTTCTACCCACTTGTCCACTCAACTTCTGTCAATAACAAGACACAATTACTGCTTTACCATTCAAGGTCATGCTTTCACCCCGCCCCATTCTATCCTTTCTTTGCTTTGCTTCCCACTCATGTCTTGATGCACCACTGGTAAGACAAAACGAAGCTGATCAAAGGTAAGCTCTAAGTTGTCAATTGATGCACTCTGAAATTTCTAAGCAAATTAGGCCACCACTAGTCAACCTGATCCAAACTCCAGTGGTGACGAAGAAGAAATCAACTTACAAGCTAACAAAGACACATCCAATGCGTCTGATACCAAAACACCGAATGGCCCACTGGAGCCAGCAGTTCACATTACTGCAACCTGCAATTCTTCAAATCAAGTGGTTGACATTATTGAGTTTTTCACAGAACTGAACTTTCCAACTGCCAAAAAGGAGATAGACAAGGTGCAGAAGGTCTGCACATTATGCATGTAAGTACAGTGTTTCTGATCACAATGCAACCTTCTAACAAACTGGCAGCAAAGCTTATGGCAACGATAAGAGCAAAGTCCCTAACGGTGTACCCAACTATTTCTACGCAAAGAGCACAGGGAATACTAACCTGCAAAGGCATCTTCACAAGAAACACCCTGAGGAGTATGACAAGGTGATTGAGGACAACAAATGGGATTACAAGCCTTTGACCATGACCAACAACGCCTCTCCCCATGGTTCCAATGCCATTACCTGATCAGTGCCGCTGTTTTCAGAAGATGCATTCTTGGAGTACCTTGTGCGCTTCATCATCACTGATAATCAGGTACAGTTCACCAATCTCATCTTCCTTCATGCCCTCACACACCTTTCAAGTTGATTCACATTGTTGAATGCCCCGAATTCCAGGACCTATGTATGGTGCTCCAGGAAGCCCTCACAGACAGCAATATCCCTTGTTGTGATAAGATGGGGGAGGCTATTCTCAATCAGTGGTGGGAGTCATTTGAGCGCACAAAACTTGAGCTTTCTGTGTGTAGGAATTTTGTCTTCCTACTATATTAACTAACTGACTTTTGGTCAATAGTGATCCTGTGGTCAAATCAGCTTCACCGTGGATGGTTGGTGAAGCTTGAACAAGTCATCCTACCTGGCGTTAACTGTGCATTGGGTCTCCCTCAACAACATGACTGGATGCCTTGCCCTTAGATGTGCACTTGTTGGTTTCCACTGGCTGAAGAAGAAACACACAGGCTGAAACATAGCAAAGACTATGCTATACCTCATGGATCAGGCAGGTGTCTCTCTGAAGGTATGTACTCCTTACACTCTCTACTCTCCTGTATCCCTAACCCCTCATTAGATTGGCCACATTACCCTCAACAATGCCAAGAATAACACAGCTGCCATGGATGCACTGCAGACTCTGCTGGACAAATGCAATATAACAAACAAGATCAGCTTTAATCATGTTGACCGTCGAATTCACTGCTATGCCCATATCATCAACATTTGCACCTCTCATGTCATCACATCGGTGACATCCACTTCCAAGTCCTATTTAGCCAATCTCAAGATTCCTGTCAATCTAGACAATGCAGCTTGCAGCGACTCCAACAATGTGTCAGACAACAGCTCTGATGCCGGATCAGATGATGATGCCAATCATCCTTGCAATATCAATCAAATTCAACTTGCCAATTCCTTTAAGAGTCAAGGGGACTCTTCACTCAAGGAATGGTTTAAAGGAATTCAACATGACCCCCTCAAACATGCCCAAAGGCTTGTTAGTTTCTTATGTGCTTTGGATCAATGCAAGGAGGGCCTTTGTGACAAAATCAATGAGGGAAACAAGTCCAATCTGTTCATAGGGAAGGATGAGACAGGCAAGCACATTGTATTTCCTGTCCCACAGCTTGAACTTTTGAAAGATGTGAAGACAAGATGGGACTTGGTATATATGATGCTAGAGCGCCTGCAACAACTGAGACCCGTACATTTGTCCAGTGATCTGGTGTCAGAGATTTACTGAACATTTAACATAGGCCATTGATACGTACTTCAAAAACAAACTTGCGGAACATGCAGACAAGAACTTGTCAGAGCAGGACTGGGAAATCTTGGAGGGGTTGGAAGAAGTCTTAGAAGTAAGTCATCTATTCGATTCAGATCCTACCACAGGCACTCATTGCAGGGACAGGTCCCTCACCACTTTCAGCAATGCATGTCATCTGAATCCATGCCTGTTTTGTCATGTGCAATCATTGAGTTTGAGAAATTTATGATGGCATGGGAGCAACTTGGCAAGACACACTGGGTTCTCAAGCCCTGGACAGATATTGGTGTCAAGTGGGCAACCAAATATTACATTCAAATGGACCATACAAGAGCATACATCATCACCATGTGTAAGTCCTTCTTCATTTGGCTGATTACTGCTCTGATGACCAACTTCACCTTTCAGTCCTCAATCCCATGCAACATTTCACACATATCAAAAAGGAATGGGAAAGTGATTATATTGAGCACACGAAGGATATTATTTTGGAGCTTGTAAGTGTGATTGCGATTGATTATTGATTACTTTGCCCGTGTCTCAATGATATCTTGTGCAGATGCACAAGTACCATTGCTCAAAGCCAGTGGGTGCTGCAACTACAGCATCAACTATCCCTCAGGTTGCCCAACCCCCTCCAACCACTTCAAAGTTGGACAATCTGTACTGGATGAAACCATGCCCTCATAGCAGGAGTCCACCATTGACAGTGAGTACAGGAAATATGCCTCCAGTGAGGTCTCTGCTAAGGGGACCAACATCCTGTCATTTTGGGAGGTAAGATTCTTTTAGTTGAATACCCTCAGGCTATGACTTAGTCATTGAATAGGCC
>Ga0307510_10008853_pt1 | contig 11997 bp, 12 predicted proteins | sample 12_EM_MG_FD_207224 | JGI IMG/M metagenome (GOLD analysis project Ga0307510, IMG submission 207224) | Populus trichocarpa ectomycorrhiza microbial communities from riparian zone in the Pacific Northwest, United States - 12_EM | ecosystem: Host-associated > Plants > Roots > Unclassified | place...
TCGGGCGCGAAGCCGATCATCGACGCGGCGGGCGCGACTGGCGCGGTCATCCACCTCCTGAACCAGCAGTACTGGGACATAGGCGGCCTGGAGCTGATCGACAACGCCTCGTCGCCCGCCTACCGTTCGGGCGTCCTGGCCGAGAACAGCTCCGGCGGCGTCCTGAACCACATCCGCGTCCACGACATGTACATCCACAACATCGCGGGCTACGGCGGCGGTTGGTACTCGACGAACGCGGGCGTAGGCGTCCAGACCGACCACACCACCCCCGTCTCCACGTGGAACGACGTGGTGGTCGAGAACAACACCTTCGACCACGTGGACCGCATAGCGGTGGCCGTAACGCCGAACGCGGACGGCCAAGGCACAGGCCTCACCACCAACACAGTCATCCGCAACAACACGATGACGTACGACGGCGCGGACGACATCCTGGTCGTCAAGAACGACGGCGCCCTGATCGACGGCAACAAGGCGGGCTACGGCGGCGCGAAGTCGACCTGCCCGCCCTCGGGCCAGTACTGCAACGGCGCCTCCGCCGGCATCTGGATGTCCGGCAGCAGCAACACCGTCGTCCAGAACAACGAGGTCTACTGCCACGTCAACGGCGCCGACGGCACCGGCTTCGACGTGGACTGGGGCAACCACAACACCACGTTCCAGTACAACTACAGCCACCAGAACCTCGGCGGCTTCCTCCTGGTGATGCCCCCCTTCACCATCGCCAACGAGCCCACGTCGACGGTCCCCAGCGACGGCACGGTGGTCCGCTACAACATCAGCGAGAACGACGGCAGCAACTCTGGCTGCCCGACGTCGGGCACCCAGACCCACGGCGGCGGAGTCCTGCACTTCGTAGGCGGAGTGCCGAATCAGAGCGGCAGCTCCTCCGCCATCCCCCTCTTCTACAACAACACGTTCTCGGTCAGGGACGGCCTGAGCACCCCGATCCTGTACTCCCGCGCGGGCACATCGATCAGCGGTGCGCTGTCCTTCCAGAACAACGCGATCTTCAACTACGGCTCCGGCAACTACTTCACCACCACCGGCACTTCGACCTACTCCAACAACCTCTTCTACGGCAACCACCCGTCCCGCGAGCCGGCAGACGCGGCCAAGGTCACGTCGGACCCGGAGTTCCGCAACGCAGGCAACGCGAACACGTCCTCCTCCTACACAGGCAAGAACGCCTACCAGGTCCACCCGTCGTCCCCGGTGATCAGGGCAGGCGCGGTAATCGCATCGAACGGCGGCTACGACGCGTACGGCAACGCCGTGTCGGCCACGGCGGCCCCCAACATCGGCGCGTACAACGGCACCGGCGGCAACCTGCTGTCCAACGCGGGCTTCGAGACGGGCAGTCTGTCCCCCTGGACCCAGGCGAGCGGTACGGCGTCGTCAGTGACGGCGTCCAACTCCCGCACGGGAGCAGAGGCGTTGACGACCGCGGCAAGCGGAAGCGGCGCGAACCAGTCCCTCACGGGCCTGACCCCGTCGACGACGTACTTGCTGACGGGCTGGGGCAGGGTGGCGACGGCCGGCGAAACGCTGGCGATAGGCGTCAAGAACTTCGGCGGCACGGAGACCTACACAAACGTGGCGTCGACGTCGTACTCCCAGGCGGCGATCCTCTTCACCACGGGTGCGTCGACGACAACGGCCACGGTGTATTGCTGGAAGAACGCCGGTGGGGCTGGGGCAGGTTACTGCGACGACCTCGCGGTGGAACCCCTGTCCTCCTCCACGAACACGGTCACGAACCCGGGCTTCGAGACGGGCGCACTGACTCCGTGGACCCAGAGCACGGGCACGGCGTCGAGCGTGGTGGCGTCCAACTCCCGTACGGGAACGTACTCGTTGCAGACCGGTGTGAGCGCGAGCGGCGCGATCCAGACGGTGAGCGGCCTTACGTCCGGCGGCAGTTACCTGCTGGCGGCCTGGGCGAAGGTGGCGACCTCGGGCGAGGAGGTCGCGGTCGGCGTGAAGAGCTTCGGCGGCACGGAGACGTACCTGCGGGGCTCGACGACGTCGTACGCCCAGGAACCGATCTTCTTCACGACGGGCGTCTCCAACACGGCCGCGTCGGTGTACTGCTACAAGAACTCCGGTTCGGCGGCGGGCTATTGCGATGACTACACGGTGGTGAAGCTGCCGTAGTACGGCTGGGCGATGCGCATCCCCCGGGTTGATGACCCGGGGGATGTTCGTTGGGGAGGGAAGGTTGGCCCGAGCCAGCGGCGCGTGTCACTCTCGGGCCCGTTGTCAGTGCTGACGACTATGGTCGCAAGCGCGCGGCCGGCTTCCGGGGGTTCCAGCTCCGTAGGGAATGGTTGCATCCCCGACCTGTCGGGGGCGGCCCGGAGAACGCGTCCGGGACCCAACCGACGGCCGGGCTCAGCTGATGGCCAAGCGGTGACCTGCCAGCGCCGGCCGCGCATGGTCTGCCTCCCGGGGGCAGGTCTCTCAAAGGTGTTGCTTGCCCCGGCTGACAAGTCGGCTGATGCCGTCGCGAGTTCGCACCCTGTGGGCGTCGAACTCGTCCCTGCTGTCGACCTTGGGCATCGCTGTGATGTCGGCGAGTACATCCCCCGCGGCCCGGCTCAGCGCCTCGTCATCCGTGAGCATCTGCACCCGGAACAGGGCCTCTTGGGCGTTGGAGCGCAGGTCGTAGGCACGGATGCGTACCGCGTCCGGGTCTTCCGGCGATGGCTGCTCGTGCTCGCAGAACCACAGATGGACCAGGCAGCGCCGATAGTTGATCAGTGCCCCGGCATACACGGAGTAGGCGTCGAGCCGCTCCTGCCGGAGCTTCTCGCGGCGCGCGAACTGGTGACTCCTGTCGGTGGTGCGCTGCTGGAACGCCAGAGTGATCCCCGAACCGAGCAGAGTCCCCAGGACGGCTATGCCACTGGCGATGATGGTCTCCACGCACCTAGCTGATCACGCGAGGTCGGCCTCGGCACGGCGTATGCGTACGAACGTTGTGAATTGGTCCTACGCCGTCACCCCCTCCAACCAACTGCCGCGAGACCTCCGGACCGATCACGGATCACTTCTTACGACGCCTGCCCGCGCGCTTCTTCAACTCGGCCTGGCCCCGCTTCGTCCACTCACCTTGGTGGAGGTAGCAACGTGCCGTGCCCTTCAGCGTCTTGTTCTGACAGCGCCGGCCGGTCGCCGTCGGCCAACCGCACTTCCCTTGCTTCCACTCACCCACGGGTTCTCCTCCTCTCGCCGGTTCCCTTGGTGTTCGGGGAACCAGCGTCTGGCAGGTGGCCGACGCGGAGGAGGGCGTACGGTCGGCGGAGTTGGGCGATGCGGGTGCGCGCGGGTCGGTACGGCGGGGCGCTAAACCGGGTGGACGCAACTCCCTTGTGGTGTAGGGGTGTTGGGGTGTGCGTGGGAGAGGCGGTGTCACTCCTCTCCCGGTGGGATGAGGTGATCAGCGCTCTCGGCGTCGTTCATGTGGGCCCTGAGGGGAGCCGGCCTCAACGGACGGTGCAGTTCCGGCCTGGAACTGTGGGGCCAGGTGCGGGTGCGCGCGACGAGGGTGGAGGGGGTTTTGCGCCAATGTGGGGTGTTCAGTGCAGATGAGGCGATCGTGATTCGGCCAAGGCTGCGCCGTGAGCCTCTCTCCTCGTAGCACTCGAACTAGTGTTCCCTTGTTGCCGGATCGACCGACCGGCATCGCAACGGGAGGGAACACCTATGCGCACAGCAAGACCCCTGTCCGTAATGGCTGTTGGCTTGGCCACGGCCGCTGTTCTGGGTTCCGGCACGTCGGCCTCGGCGGTGACGCCGGACGCTGCGGACAACCCGCACCCTTCAGTGGGGCACGTGATGGTGGACGGACACCGTGTGGTGACGGGGACCACCATCGGGGAGTGGGGCAGGACGACGAAGGGCGAGTCGTACTCCTTCACCTACAAGGCCGGTGACGCCAAGCCCGCCGCGCCCGCCGCTCCGGCGGCGGCGAGCTGCTCGGTGTACATCTCGGACGTCTCGTTCCACGGAGCCGGCGCCGGGGCGTGGTTCCAGTGGGAGACCTCCCAGGCGTGCAGCGGCTCGTTCGGCTCGCAGAAGCTGCAGACACAGATGTGGCGCAGCTCGTGGAGCGGACCGCGCGGCTACAACAACTGGCACGGCACGGGACTGACCTCGAGCAGCTTCATCGACTACGGATGGTCGACGGACTGCAACGACGGGGGCGGCACCTACACCTACTACCCTGTGATGCAGGGCTACGCCAGCGGGATCGGCTGGGGCCCCAAGACCCGCTCCGACAACGATCTGCGCAAGGGATGCGGGACCAGATCTCCGAATCCGTAGGAGAGACGCATGGGCGAACAACCCCCCACCCGGTACTCGCCTGACGGTACGCCCCTGGGGCGAACCGCGAACGACATCAGGTTCACCACCAGCTACTCCACCGAGACCCCACGGGCCCGCAAGCTGCGGTGGCTGATCAGGGACGTGTTTCGTCGGCCGGTGAAGAACAGCGGGTAACCCACGGTCGTGCGAGCGCCGGGCGTGAATGGGCCCTCTCCGCGGGAACGCCCCGTGGGGAGGGCCTACCGCTGCCGGGGAGAGGTGCGTCGGCTCCGGTAGCAGCGGCGAAGGAGACGAGGAGCATGACCCTTATACATCGACCGGCTGGATGATCCGGTCGGTCGGAGCCGGCGCCAGCACCGGTCCGGCCGGGCTCGCCCGGTTCAGCCACCACGGCAGCCTGCCCACGTACTCACTCGGCCCGAGGATGACCCCCGGCCGCAGGAACATCGCCCCGTCGCCGAACACCTCGGCGACCGCCCGCTCCCCGCCGGCCTTCTGGAACCCGTACTTGGTGGGCGACCCGTCCGCGCCGGTGTAACCGAAGGACGCGTCCGCGTCCAACAGGCACTCCAGCACCTCGGACTCCTCGGTCAACGTGTGGTGCGGCCACCTCGAGTACACCGACACGGTGGACACATGCACCCAGCGGGCGACGACATCGCGCAGGGCCTGCGCGGCCAGCCGCACGTCGCGTGGCGGAAACTCGGAACTCGACGTATCGATCACCGCGTCCCAAGGACCCTGAGCAGCAAGCCGGTTGAGATCCGCCACCTCCGTACGATCACCCCGGACCGCACGCACCTGCGGCACATCCCGACCGGACCGGCCACGACTGAACGCCGTCATGTCCCAGCCACGGCGCAGCGCTCCTTCGACGACGCACTTGCCCAGGAACCATGTGCCACCCAAGACCAGAATCCTCATGGCCAAGATCCTGACTTCCCGCCGGACAGGGGAGGAGAGGGTTGCCAACTCGCTCGGGGCAGACAGGAATGCCCTTGAGAAGGACGGTGCGCTGCCGCGAGCGCGGTAATTGCACGTGCCGGTCGCGATGCTGAAGGACGTGGCCCGGAAGATTGCCGAAGCCATCTGGGGCCCTTCGACATCGTGCCCGGTGAGGCACTGGCGGAGGATACGAGATTCGAACTCGTGAGGGGTTGCCCCCAACACGCTTTCCAACTGTGGTGGTGGGGTGCGGGGTTGTGTTCGGGGGCGTTCACCTGGGTTCATGGGCGGTCGGTCGCCGCTGCGGAGACGACTTCGGTTCTCGCCTGAACGGCCGTGAACGGTGCTGAATGAGACGGAAAGTGAGACGGCGTACTCGTCCCGGACGTCACCAGCGCGGGCAATCTCGGCTGGACAGTTCGCGGTGTGGCGGCCCATCGGGCATGACGTCGTGCAGCCAGTCGGTGAGCCACTGGGCCAGTGACTGTTCGAGCGGGGCAAGGGCGTGTGGGAGACAGCAGAGGTTGGGATCCCAGTCCCACATCTGCCCGTCTGGGGTACGGAAGTCGATCAGCGTCCACATGGCGCAGCCACGGTTCATGAGAGGCACGATCCCCGGCGGGAGAGGGTAATCGGGATCGGCGGCGAAGTCGTCGTAGGCCATGGCGGTGTCCGCGCGGTCGCCGAACCACTTGCCCGTGTCGGTGAGGGACAGCACTTTCGACGGGCCGAAGCCGCCGTTGGCGACTTCGAGGTACATCCGCTTCAACAGTTCGGGCATCGGGTGGGCCACGATTCGCTCGAACTCGGTGACGTCCTCGGCGGACGCGGGACTGGGCAGCTCCCGGTCGGCCACGCGTGCACGGGTAGCCAGGATCAGTTCGTCGTCGGTCACATCGTGATCCTCGGTGACGCTGTTCGGGTTGTCGAGATCGTCAACACAGCGGTGCGCGCTCTGAGATGGGGAAGCTGCGAGCATCTGTGGGAGGTTCGGCCGCTGATCTGAGCGAACGGTCACGGTGAGCTTTGCCGGCCCAGGCCGCTTACACCGTGGTTCCCCGCTCGATCTGGTGGGGTTGTGGTGCGACCGCTGAGACATGGCAACGAGGTCAGTGCTCGCGTCGGCCGCACTCAGCTGGGTAGAGGACAGAACCCGGGAGGGTCTCGTACGGTATGTGGCCGAGTTGGATGCACGCGGTGCCTGAGACGTCGGCCGTCAATGCCTCGATCCACACGAAGGCTGAAGGCCGTTCGGAAAGCGGGCTGTGGAACTCGGCCTCGCCCGGTGTTTGGAAGGGTGTGCCTTCGAGCGTGGCGAGGGCGGTCAGAGTGCCGTCAGGCTGGAGTTCTGTCTCGTCGATGGTCATCCGCCAGTGAAGCTCTGCCTCTGCCAGGAGTCGCTTACCGCGATTCCCGTGGACGAGAAGAGTGCTGCGACGGCCGCGGATGAGGCGGGCGATGGCGCAGCAGAGCGGGATGTCTGTGCCGTAGGGAGTGTTCACCCGGTTGTGGCCGGCGGTCGGGAAGTAGCCCAGTGCGTCTGCCAGGAGCCCGAGGGCTGCCTCCTTGATGCGCGGTCGCTGGCCGTGTTCGACGAGATCCAGCAGGATCGGGGTGGCAGCGTGGGCCGCCGGAAACACCATGGCAGCGTGGCCGCAGACGAATCCTCCATCGGCAAGCAGAGACGCGGCGTCGCCCGTCTCGTTGGCCGTGGTGGACACAGTCAGCAGCCGTAGCGCGTGAGCGACCCGTTCCGGTTCGTCGCACCTATGCCACGTCGGGTTGGGTATCGCCGACCAGTCCACGGCGTCAATGGCGTCAAGGGACACCCCCGCATTCTGTCGAACTGAGCCCTGAGCTTGGGAAGCTCAGGGCATCTAGGGCTTATTCTGGGGCTGACCTGCGACGGAGCAACGTCGGGGCTGGTAGGCGGTCGACTGGTTCCCCGGTGTTCCCCGCGGTTCCCCCTACAACCTGGCACGCTTCTGGCACGAGCACTTCGTCCCGAGGTACCGGCGGTCGGTCGTGGTGGCGACGTCGTTGCTCGCACGGTCCCGTTGTGAGGCACGGGCGAGGATCATTCGCACCGTGGACGATGTGCGAGACGGCGTCATCGGTGTGTGGCGGGTCGGCTGGTCCGGCCGGCTCATGGGCTACGTGCTGGCTGCCGGCCCGGCGTGCGGGGCGTTGTCCGTCTGGCTGGGCGTGCTCTCCCACCCGGACGCGCAGTCCGCCGGCGATGCGGGGATCGCTACGGCCGTCGCGCTGGGGTTCGGGCTCATTGCCTGGTGGGGGCTGCTGCGCGTACGCCTGGAACTCGCGACGGACGTGATCGTCATGGTGAATCCCTGGGGCACTCAACGTCTGCCGTGGTCGCGTGTCAGCGCGGTGAGCCTCGGCAATTGGGGGGCGCAGTTCCACACGACGGACGGGTTCACGTACACGGCGTATGCCCTGTGCGATCTGGCAGGTGGGACTCGCCAGGATGAGCGGTTCGCTGATGTGCGGCGGCTCGTTGATGCCCAACTCCACGGCGGACAAACGCTTTAGGAGTTCGATCTACGCCCGCCCCTGGGGCCGTCGGCGACTGGTCAGACGGTCGCCCGGGAGGCTGCTGTGCGCCGCCGTCCGGCCCCTTTGATGCCTGCCGTGGATGTCAGAGGGCGGTACGTGACCTGATGTCCGTTTCGCGTTTTCGGGCCACTACGTCACATACCGCCCTCTCAGAAGTTCCTCAACTCACGTTCATGGGTTGGGACCTGCGACGACACCCCGCGCACCGCCTCTGAACAGGGGGAGAGTGGTCGGCAACTGTCGTCGTCTGTCGGCGTTGGCCGCTGCCGGACGGCCCACAGACGGCCCGGCTCGGGGCCCGATCTGCCGCTATCGATAGCGGCAAGGGGGGGCTAACGATAGCGGCACTGATAGCGGCAAAAACCGTAGGTGACCAGCATGTTAGTGGTTAGCGAGCCATGTGGGCAGACCCCTGAAACGGGCCGTATGGCGTCTTTGCGAGGGGCCCGCCGGATCGCTATCGGGCGGGGCCGTGACGCGCCTTGCCGCTGTCCAAGGCGAGCGCTGTGCGCGGCTTTGGCACCGGCCACCGCAGCCTCGCTCGGTCAGGTCGGGGATGACCAGCCAGGCCCTCTCCGATCTCCGGTGTATGCGCGCGTCAGGGCTGCGTTGGCATCCAGGTAGGCAGTCTTCCTGCGGCCCCAGCCGTAGTCGACGATGTAGCCGTTCCCGTCCACGATCGTCCAGGACAGGGTGTTGAACCACCAGAACGGCATCCACGCCAGGGTGCGCAGTTGCAGGTCGATGCGGAACCAGCCGACCGGCGGTGATGAGTCGGGCGCCGCGGTTTCCATGGGGATCATTCCTTTCGGACGGATCGACGGGCAGGGGCCCGACACGCCTCCCACCATGGTCATTCTGGGCGCGCGACGAGAGGGAGGGGCGCGCCGTAGTGACCGCTGCGGATGCCCCAGACGAGGGCAGGACGGTGCGTCCTTCTCCTGCGGGGCGACAAGCGGCAAGACAAGCGGGCGCCGGCAGGACAGGGCTGGCAGCGTCAAGGAGGAGAGCGAGAATGAGCGGCCTACGGCCGCGCGACCCACGGCTACTCGCTGCGCTCGCACGGGTCTCCGGGCCAGGTTAGACGCGTCGGTATGCGCACGAATTTCGGCCATTTCGAAACTGCGCTGGTTGACCCTGGTTGGCCTTAGTTCGCCTCAGTTGAAGTTTCCGCGAGCTTCCGCGAGGTTTCACGTCCTTTCACGTCGTTCCACATCGCTCTTCCGCCCAACGAGCTGCCCATACCTGCTTGATGGCTGAGAGTGGAGATGACGCCGCGCCGCGCCTGGCACGGTCCCATACCGTGTTGGACGTCCCGCAGAAGCGGGCCCAAGTGGCCTGAATGTGACGGGATGCACATCGAGTCCTGGGATGCCCGCGAATGCACCACCAGTACCCCGCCAACGGGTACGCAGTGCCGCATTACCCGGCAGTACAGGCCGCGAGCGAATTGCAGCCCCCACCCGCAGCCTTCGCTGAACTTCCCTAGACTCCCCGAACGCAAAGAGAGCCCCGCAACCCCGGCAAGGTTCCTACGCCATCGGCCGGGAGGGCTCCCTATGCGACACCAGTTCACTCAACTCAGGAAGAGGTGACCCTTGAACACTAGCAATGCCCGCCCGCCCGGGAACGGGTGGAAGCACTGGCTGCGGAAGTGGGCCGCACGTCACGGCCGGTCCGTCCAGGACCAACTGATCCGGGGAGCTGCATACGGTGTAGGCAGCGGCGCCGTCAGCGTGCTGGTGCTCTGGATCCAGACGCGACACTGACCGCGCATAATCATCTGAGGGCCCCCGTCTTAGCGGGGGCCCTCTGCTGTGTGTACGCATGCGCCAGGCGCTTCGGCTTCTCTGTATGTGCGTGTATTTCGCCTCGGATCCCATCCGGCGGCTTGTCGCTTGTCGGCTGGCAGGTCAGGGTCTTGTCAGAGGGCGGTATGTGACGTAGTGGCCCGAAAACGCGAAACGGACATCAGGTCACGTACCGCCCTCTCAGACGGGTCTGACATCCTGCACCAGTGAGAATGACATGGGCCGCCTTCTGGGCGCTGACAGCCACCCTGAACGACGAGGCCACACAGGCGAGTTGCGAGCGACTGGCCCAGGAGCTGAGTCGCCGTTCCGTCCCCGACATCATCGGATTCGCGGAACGACATGCCGAGGCTCTGTACCGCTTGGACCAGGAGAAGTTCGGGATGCTTCCCGTTGCCGGCATGACGGGCCGGAGCGGCGGGCCCTTCCCGCAGTCTGCCGATGGGTTCCTGTATGCCCGTTGCGCTTTCGTCGCCGCAGGACAAGTCGTATGGGAAGGCGTCTTCTTCGACATCGACAAGTTCGCGCCGTACACCTCTACCGAGCGTGATGGGGAGTGGCTGCTGTATGTGCCGGATCGGGCATACGAACTTGCTGCCGGGAAGGAGTGGGACCGCTCAACCCGGTACTGCTTCGAGAGCTACTCCAACAGGGATGGATGGCCGAGCCTGGGGAGCTGAGGCGGACTTCCGCTTGACGGGGACCTTGTAGGTCGGCCTTCCTGGCGCCGGGTCGTTGTCAGTGCTGCTTGCCAGTTTGCCCAGTGGAGTTAAACCGGTCAGAGAACCTTCGGGGTCCGCGGCCAGGGGGAGTGGGTGCCAAAGGTCCCCAGGAGCCACTTCGGGACTATGTTGCGAGCCGTGGATCCCCACCCCCTCATTCTCCGCGAGGGAGGCGGCCCGCACCGCTTGAGATCCCAACACGTTTTCCAACTGTGGTGGTGGCGTGTGAGTGGGGTGTTGGGAAGCGTGCGGGCGTTCACCTGGGTTCATGGGTGGTTGGGATGAGCGGAGGTCCTCGCGGAACGGCCGTGAACGGAGGTGAAGGAGATGCTGTCCCCCGACAGTGAGGGACTGTCAGACCTCTTGTTGGAACCGTACGCTGCGCACATGGAGTTGGGGACTCTCGCGGTAGCGGCCATCGGAGCGGTCTTTGGTGTCGGGACGACACTCGTCACCGACCTCGTTCGGTCGCGCAGAGAACAAGATCGGTATTGGAATGAGACGAAGCGGATCGTATATACGCGCTTCCTGACATCTCTGGCTCAGACGCATAGCCGCATGATTGTTGCTGCATTCCGCGAGCAGTCAGAGGATGTCCGGCGGCATGGGGTGCACGATGCTTTCCACAACGATCCTCAATATAGCGATGCCAAATCCGTGTTGCGGGAATTGGCTATTTCTGCGCCTGATCACGTATATCAAGCAGCCCTGCCGGTTTATCAACAGCTTCGTGTCGTTCGGGAAATCCTCGCCGCGCAGCCTCTTCGTCCAGAATCGGCCGAATATGAAGAGGTGAGGCAGCCGTTTTTTAGGGGCATGGAAACTTTGCAGAGGGTTATGCGGGATGACCTGCAACCGTCAACTTCGCGCCGGTTGTAAGGATTACTTCACGCGACGAACGATTCGGTGATCGTCAACGTCCACGTGGTCCCTCAGCTTGGGAAGCTGCGGGCGTTTGGGGCGGGTTCGGGTGCTGACCTGGTCGTTCGCCTGACACCAGGTCTCATCGCTCCTGGCGGCTTTCACCGTGGTTCCCCGCTGCTCCCTGCTCAATCTGGTGCGCTTGTGGTGCGGGCACACCATGTCGAACTCCCGTCAACGCAGAGTCGGCCCGCATGGTAACTGCTACAGGGCAAGCCGACGTTGACGGTTTTGGCACGGGTATGTAGCCCTCAGATGTCTCAGGGCTGGGGGGATATGAGCGGGATTCTTGATCAACTACCGACGCTGTTGGGCGTAGTAGTGGGTGGCCTGATGTCCTATGTGGTTGGGGCACTTGCCGAACGGAGCCGTTGGCTCAGGCAGCAGGAGATCCGCTGGGATGGCCAGCTCCTTCAGGCGTATAGCGATTATGGGTACGCGGTGAAGGAGTGCGCTACGCGCTACCAACGGCTTGCCGCCCACCGCGGACTCACCAACCATCCGGCACCTCTTGAACCGACCGAAGCGATGTTGGAGCAAGCTGCGAACGCCGAAGGCCGGCGGGCGGCCACGGTGGAAGGCCTCACTCTTTGTTCGTGCAGCTGAAGCAACCTCAGTCCGTGGCCCCCGGCTTGACCACCGTGTCCACGAAGTCGCCGATCGCTCCCAGCGTCGTCCCCAACTGCTCG
>Ga0307510_10008854_pt1 | contig 11996 bp, 3 predicted proteins | sample 12_EM_MG_FD_207224 | JGI IMG/M metagenome (GOLD analysis project Ga0307510, IMG submission 207224) | Populus trichocarpa ectomycorrhiza microbial communities from riparian zone in the Pacific Northwest, United States - 12_EM | ecosystem: Host-associated > Plants > Roots > Unclassified | place...
AAGCCGATATTATAGAGAATCCATATTCATTCATTACTCATATGTTACTTTCTATGTATGTTCATTTCCTCATATTAACATACATACATATATCACGTATATTTTCAGAGTTAGTATCTCAATATGCAAGTGTTCGTATAACTCAAGTCTTTTATATCCTTCTATATAGTATTCACGTGAAAGTCTACTGTTATTGTCTAACTTTCAACTGTTACTGTTCAATTTTCAATTGTTACTGTCCACTTTTCAATTGTTACTGTCCAACCGTTACTGTCAAATTTTGAACTGTTACTGTCTAATTTTCAACTGTTATTGTCCAATTTTCAACTGTTACTGTCCAACCATTATCGTCTAATCTTGAACTGTTACTGTTAAATTTTCAACTGCTACTATTCAATTTTGAACTGTTACTGTCTAATTTTAAACTGTTACTGTCCAAACACTCACCAGATTTTTAACTATATCTAAAGTTCAAAAACTTCATTTTAAGTGAGATTAATCTTGTTAGAAAGTTAAGACACGAGACTACAAGTTCTCTGAAGGGAGGAGAACCCAGTTTTGCCTCTAAGATAGTCAAAATTGCTCATTAACTAATTAGTCCTACTGCACTACATAATCAGTCACGACTCATTCTCAGTTGATAACCCATAACCGGAGTTCTACATCTCCAAATTGAGCAAGACCAGTTTTCTTGGTTAGCTAACATTCAAATCTACAATTTCTATGAGGAACCCGATTCTAATTCCCTCATCCTCCTACCTGAAATCTTATCGAAAGTCAGGAGACAAGTCTATCCAGATCCGTCTCCCCCTCCCCTTCACACAATACTTTCATAAACTACATACCACACACATGAATTAAATTAATCTTAACAATAAGTACTTTTTTCCCAATTCAAGTCTAAGAACTCTAACCTATGATTCAATATCAAGGCATCAATTTTTTATCGAATAAAAATAATAATTTTTTTTTTAGATCATGGTTAGAACACCTTACCCGGTACAAATTTAGATTTTGATCTTCAACCAGTTGAAGATTCTCAACTCCCTCCCTTTATTTTCTTCTTGTTCAATTTCTTGGTAATCCTTTGCTCTCAAGTGTTTATCTCATCTATAAGCTTTTAATCTTGGATGTATTCTTGAAATTTTAGTGTTTCTCTCTTGATTTCTCAAGAATGGGTATAAAACTCCATATTTTCTCTCCTTATGGTTCCTACAGATTTTGTTTTGTGAGGAGAGAGTATTTATACTCTATATTTTCTCTTATTTGCATTTAGGCCCTCTTTTTTTCCTTTGAGTGTATTATTCTCTTCCATTAAATCCAACCCTCAACAATACCGGATTTATTATAATGTCCCGAATTATTTCGCCCAGAAATTTATATTCAAAAATTTCTGAATTCTTGTTTCTATTTAACCATATGCATGAATTTCTTCCATTTTATTTAATTTTTTTTTCCCGGGGTTTATAGGAACACGACCAAAGAAAGAAGAGATTACAGGAGAGGTGAAAAACAGGGAAGACGGGGGGATTGACACGACACTTTTAGGGAGTTTTGGAGGTGAAAATAGAAAGAAAAAGAAAAAGGAAGAGACAGAGAGGAGAGAATAGAGAAAAACATAGGTGAACATAGAGGAGAGAACTAAAAAAAATAACCGAAGAGGAACGAAAGAAAAGGGAAGAAAACAGAGAGGAGGAGGAGCAGAAGCAAAGATAAAGAGAACAGAAAAAATAGAGGAAGAAGAACCAGAAGAAAAGCACACAGAGAAGAAGAAGAAGAAGAAGAAGAAGAAGAACCGTCGGCTGGTGAAGCAGCTCCCCAGTGCACGACCGCCTCGTTTGGAAGAAGAACCACCAGCGCCACCGTCAGCAACGTCGCTACGTCAGCCTTTCCCCGCCCTTTTCCTCCTCCTTTTTCTCGTTCTCTTGCATCGATCCCTTCTCCACTGTTCACATGAACAATGAAGAGCTTTTCCACTGTTTTTTGGGTCGAACAGCTGCAGCCCGAACCAAAATGGTTGGGTCGGGTCCGACCTAGTCCAAAAAAATCTGTGACTTTCCCACATGTTTTTCTATTAAATTTTTGCTTAATATTGGTTTTTATTTTTATATTGTAAAGATACAAATCCGGTATTAAAATACCCAGCTTTCTCTAAAATGTTGCAAAAAAAATTATATAGAAAAAAATGTTTTGCTTTCTTGCATATGACCAAGTCTCTAAAAAAAATCATATCGTATTTTCATACGATAAAAAATTCAAAAATATATTTTAGCGTGCATTTTGGCTTTAATAACCAGTTTTTTAAAGTCATGAAAACTGGGCCAATATTTAAAAAAACACCCAAAAAATATTTTATTTTGTTTTAGTATCTGAGATTACGAATTAATACGTAAAACGTATTACCGATATTACAAAAGGTACTTCTTTTATAGACATTAGAACGATTAGGTTTTTACCCTATAAGATAAGGACCTCCTTACCGAGAAAAACTTTTCTTAAATCATAGATGGACCAATAATTAGAAATATAATAACACCTAGATTTTTATCAGACAATTAAACAATGCAGTTTATCTTATGTAAGGCGTATCTGAGGTGTTAATACATTCTCTTTACATAACCAGTCCTTATACACGATCTTTGAGACCAGTTAGGGTTCCTAGTGACCAAAATACTAGGTGACGACTCTCATTCCCTCTATACACAGATAAAAGATAATAAATCCTTGCCTTCTTTATTTCCTGATTTCCAGAAACATATGAGAGTGGACGCATTCACCGTAATGCCGCACATGTGCGACAAATCTTATAAGTTATGGATTGATTTGGTTCCATAAGGAGTAATATCACAAGCAGCTTAATATGGTTGGTCCTGTAGTTGCATGCTTTGAAAAAGTTGTTTTTGAGTATGTTTGTTAGTGTGGTGGCGGTTGTTTTAAAAAGTATTTTTTGTTTGGAAATATATCAAAATAATTTTTTTATTTTTTAAAAATTATTTTTAATATGAGCACATAAAAATTATTTGAAGTAAAGAAAACAATAGAAAAAATTAATTTTTTTCAAAAACAGATGTATTTTCAAAGTACTTTTCGCTTAGAAATATATTAAAATAATATTTTTTTAAAGAAATTTAAATTTATTTCTAACATCAGCACATTAAAACAATTTAAAATTATTTAAAAAATTAAATTTAAATAAAAATATTTAATAATTCGAGTGGGCTAGATAATAGATTATAAACTCTATAATAAAATTAGCTTAATTAGAGATAAATATAATTTGAATGGATAATAAAGATATATTGATTTTTCTCCTTTTCTCTTCGCGAATCGTAGTCCTATTTTGAAAAAAAATAAAATTTGCCAACCCTGGGCTTGGGCTCTATTTTGTTAAGAAGTCTTTTTTTACTCAATTTAAATTAAAATTCTTTAGAATTAAATTACTACAAAAATATTTAGTATATTATTTTTTCATATAATGTTTGGTTTTTACTCTATTGTAGCATATATTTATAATATAAACAAGCTGTTCTTTTATGTAGCTTTTAAAGTTTTTTTTATCTTATTATTTATCTCTGATGTGCATGTTTATTTTTTTACTATATAATTAAATAAATAATAAACCATAATAATTTTGACATTTTTTCACTAAAATATTTATTTCTTATACAACAGTTTATCAGATTCTTTAATGAAAAAAATTCCTTCAACTAAAATTCTTTAATTTTAAACCTAAGAATACATGTCAAATGATCTTCATGATTGAAAATATTTTAATTTAGAGCACAGTAACAGCAGTAATTTCAACCAGCACAAAAGAGAATCCAGTTACAAATAAAATTAAAAGGCACCAGCCTTTTACTATTATTTCAAATATTATGCAATCTCTCACAATATGTGGATTGAAACATTTCATTTTTTATAATTTTTACTTTAATTCTTAAATTTTTATTTTGCATGATTTAATCATTTTGAGTCCAAATTAACCCTTAATTGCAAATCTTTTTTACAAGAGAGGGTTGGATTGAAAGCTAAGAGACCGAAGTGATAATTTTAGGTAACATGGGGGACAGTTGAAAATTTCATTGAAATATTCATTTTTATCTCCTTTATTTTTTAGAAATTAGAAGATCAATTCCTTAAATTTAAAGACAATACATTTTAATACCTAACTTTATTTTTTTTTAACTCCTTTTCTGTTGGGATGAGAGAAATAAAGTTGTTGAATTCCGGTTTAGAAAGACAAAATGGTTCGTTGGGGAAGATTTTGACCACCACAATGATTGATTTTTGTGTCAAAATATTCCATATGATTATAGGGGGTTACATTTAGGTATCTGTTTACCTTGAAAACACCTAAAACAACATATCTATGCTTGAGAAGAATTGTTTTGGGTGGATTTTAGGTTTTTGGGCGGTTTATTGACTTTTTGGTAGCTATGGATTGGTTTAACAAGGTCTCCGAGGTGTTTTCTAAGTGCTTTTAATAAAAAAAAAGGTTGAAAATAGGACTTTGGGTGAAAAAAATAAGGGACTGTATTTTTCCGGTCACCACATTAATCTGATTCTAAGTTGACATGACAATGCATTGTCTGCTGAATTAGGGCCATTGCTTTATTGGGCCAGGTGTTGGGCTTGACTAGCTAGGTCCAGTAGCACCTGACCTAGTTTCTTTTTTATTTTATTTTAATTTTTAGTTTTTTTAAAAAAATAATGCATTATTTGTGTATATTTTCTTAAATAAATTTTAGTTTTATGTTTTAAATTATATTGTTATTATTTTTAAATGATATTGGGTGTGTTTAATTTTTAGAATGGCATGTATGATTCATCCGTGATTTTTTCTTAATTTTATATGAATTATTTAATATTGATTTTTTATAAGATTTTTCATATATGTAGCCTTGTATTATTTTTTTTAAAATTATTTCTCAATAAAATTTATGTATATATCAGTTTCTATTACAAATTTTATGTGTTTTTCTATAATAAATTTATTTTGATAGGAGAATTCATTAAATACAACTAGGTAAATTACTCGTATTATGATGTTAGATATCTTGATCTTTATTTTTCTCTTAGTTTTCTCAATTTCATTTTTGTTTACTGTTGATTAATTTTTTTTATTGCTTTACACAATGGTTATTAGGTTGTTTAATTAGATGCGTACATAAGTTTTTTTTATTTAAATCTAAGAGTGTTTTTTAGTGTAAAAAAACACATTGAAGAGTTATGCATATTCATTTTTTTTTATTATGTTCTGATATTTAGGATTTGATGCTTATTCTTAAGATTATTTTTTTTCTTGAATCTTTTAAATTTTCATTGTTTTTAGTTTCATCCTTCAATCCAAGTTTATAGTGTATTTGTTTTTGTCTTTGTTCTTTTTATTTTTTTTCCTTTTATTGATATTTTTATTCTTTTTAATTTAACTTTCAAATTTAAAATTTGTTGTTGGCTTTTGATTTATTTTTTATTGTAATTTTAACATTCATTATTTTTATTATATTTTTTTATTTTGGATTTTTTGTGTTGTTTTCTTATGATCTTAACCCTAATGATTTTTTATATATAGTGCTTTCGGTCTGATAACTCGGTTCATAATTGAAAAAGTTAATAATAATTAACTTTTTTTTGTTTTTTTGTTTTTTTATTTTTTTTCTTTCCATAAAATTATCATATTCTCATTTAATTTTTTTATTTTGTTAACAAATAAGATCATCGATAATTTTTTGAAATTTTATGAATGAAGATATATTTTTATAATATTGACAAGTGTTCATCTTTTGCATTGAATCATTATTATTATTATTATTATTTTACTTTGTTTGTTGTCAATATCTTATTTTCTAATGATATTATTAAATTAAAAGATTTTATTAAACTTACTCGAGTCAATTACCTGAATATTATATTTTTTATTTTTAAAAATATATTTTTTTTCTTAATATTTTTTATGCCAAAACAGAAAATAACCTGCAAGCCACCTAATTAGTTCCATACTATTCTGAGACTGCTGCACCTGCTTGCCATTTTTTTTAATTTTTATTTTCTAATGTAAAAATATAGATTGGCCCGAAGTAATAGATATTCATATTACATATCAGTGGGAGGATCAATCGGTTAATATATTTTTTGTTGGGACAGTTAAATGCTAAAAGGATTTGTGACAGTTGGAATATTGTGGTTAAAACATATTTAAACTGTTTTTAGTTGCATTTTAAAAGTATATTTAATTTAAAAGGTATTAAATTGATATTTTTTTATTTTATTGTATTGATATTAAAAATGAAATAAAAATAAAAAAAATAATTTATTTTAAACAAAAAATACTTTTGAAAAAAACCAAGTTGCCGCACCCTTAAAAGACATCTATCAATTTCTCATTTCTTGTTTTATTTTCTAATTTAGGTTCGGATTTGTACAATATTGTTTACGATTTGTAATTCAAAAGCGATGGAGGATTTTATAGTTTTGCAAATTTGTAAATTTGTAATGCCATGTACAATTGGCAGGACTTCCTGGGTAGAACTGCACTTCACCATCACGGTTTAGGTCCGCTTTATTTTTATATTTTAAAAATAATTTTTTTATTTTTAAATTATTTTAATGCGCTAATATTCAAATTATTTTTTTTAAAAAAATTTATTATTTAGATATGTTTCTGAGTTTGTTGGGTAAGTTGTTTTTTAAAATATTTTAATTTAAAAATATATTTAAATAATATTTATTTTATTTTTTAAAATTTATTTTTAGTATTAATACATTAAAATGATATAAAAATAAACAAAAATACAAGAAATTTTGACAGAATCTTTTGTTTCTCATGAAAACTGGATTAGCTAGTAAATCACATTGATTAGCATGAAATGGTAACACTAACGATATAACATAGGACAAGCCCTGTGCATATGCTAACAAATCACTATCCGTCAGTGTTTCTTGAACAATGAAATAATATAAAATAATTGCAATTATAATTTAAAAATCATTTGAGTATACTATACGTTTTAGAAAGAGATAAAAAGATTATTTAATGATTGGTGATAGATAATTAAGAATTAATTTGATGTGTATTTTATGAGAAAAAAGGACAAACTAATAAATAGGACAAGAAAATTTGTTTAATATAAGAATCTGAAACTCGTACAAAAAAAAATAGCTAGAAAAGTAAAAGAAGAAAGACAAAAGAAGAGGACAAGATCTCTGTAATAGGTCTGGATCTGTTGTTTAGAGTGTGTTTGACAGTGTTGTATCGGTTGCTTTTCAAATAGCTTTTTGTGTCGAAATACATGCCAATGATTTTTTTTTTATTTTTTAAAAATCATTTTTAATATCAGCACATCAAAACGATTTAAAAAGTACAAACCGCACTCAATTTTAGCAAAAAAAAATTCAAAATTTGACAAAACGCAGGTTGAAACGCACAGCCAAACACTCTCTACGGGGGATCAAATGTAACATTTTGGATAATCCTGATGTCTGCTTCTACCATTTCTTTTTATTTTTTTTAAAGGTTAAGAGTATATTTTGGAATGCGGTAGCGATTTTTTTTCAAAGTACTTTTTATTTTAAAATATATTAAAATAATATATTTTATTATTTTTAAAAAATTAATTTTAATATCAATATATTAAAATGATCTGAAAACATTAAAAATATATTAATTTAAAATAGAGAAAAATTAAAAAAAATTTAAATTTTTTTCCAAAAAAACTTTTAAAATATAATGCCAAACAGTGTCTAAATGGTTGAAGATGCAACCTTCTTTTCCTTCTTTTAGGTTTTTGTTTTTTTTACAAACAAAAACTGATGCACCTCTTTTTGTTTTCATTATAGACAAAAAGAAAAAAGAAAAAATAGTGGGGCCACAGATTCGAACCACTGTTTATACACTTGTGTAATCATAACCCAAATTATTTAAATAATACTTGAAGAAATTTGTTTCTTAGCAAAAGCATTTAAATCAGTGTTTTGATCTTACCAGGATAAAAGAGGGCACTTCGTTTTTGTTAGTGGATTCGGCCTTCAAGGCCTTTTGGTCTAAAACATTTTCAGTTTTTTATTTTAAGTCCAGCTCATATGATTGGCCAGGCAGCCACCATTCCAAGCATAAAGCATTGTTTGGTTGTGCAAAATATTATAAAACAAATGCCTTTTTTTTTAGAACATGCTTGGTAAACATGTCCTAATAAATTTCAACAGTTTTCTTTGTTGAATTTTTTCTTATTTTACCAGACAAACCAAAATGATTTTCAAAATTTTGAAAGCATTTAGGTATCATTTTAAAATTATTTGCAAGTTTCTCACTATATGGTGCTAACCTGAAATTAAATATACATTTTTTTTCTTCATTATCTCTAAAAAAATACAAATAAATTAAAAAAAACTTATTTAAAAAATAAAAAAAAATTTATGTGAGTACATGGTCAAATTCTAAAAATTATCATGCATATTTATAAAAAATAATAAAAATAAAAATTTTATTTTTATCATATTTTGTAAAATACAAAAATTAGTTGGTAGGTATCATTGCAAGTTGGTAATTATTCATTAAGATTTGACTAAAATTTCTAAAAACACAATTAATTTTCTAGGCCTTAGAATAGTTAGGTTTTAGACCGATAAAAAAGGGATCTCTTTACTGATGAAGATCTTTTCTTGAACTATAGATAGATCAATGAATGGAAACATAACTTACAAAAACAATCAATCAATAATGCAGCTTGCCATAGATAGGATGTAGTGGGGGTGATAGGTCTTTCTCATGCACAACTAGTCTCCTTACCCAGACTCTCGCAAATCATCAGGTTTTTTATTGACCAGAATACTAGATGGCGACTCCTAAACTTGTTAAATCATAATTTTATGATTTATTTCAACACATCCAAAAACTCCATCAATCAAGAAGAAAAATTTGTAATTAACAATGCTTCTGGTGGAAAAATAGCCATGGGTTGTTGCCCTCTCAAGCCAGCAGTGAGTGCCAACAAATCCAGGAGTTCAAATAATCTAGTTAGACAAATTTAGAGTTATTTAAGGTTTATAAAAAAGATTACATGAAGATCAGATGTTCTTTTCAACTTTGAATAATTACTTCACGGTATAATTGTCATAAACCACAAGTCATCCAAGTGTTCGGCTTTAATAGTAATTCACACTAACTACCAATGAGAAACTTATTAAATCTTTTTAGGAGAGAAAAATTGCTATGCATTTGAATGCTAACTCATATTTTATGTGTTTTTCATATGTTCAATGTATTGTTTACTATATTACACAGAAAATGAAAGGCATAACATTTTATTTATAGAAAGACCTAAAAGCTCTATATCACTACAAGATTTCACAGTTTTACCGACATAAATATTTCATCGGTATGTGATTAAGATTTCATCGGTAATTTATTTATCGACGTCCTCACCGACGAAATACGTCTGTCAGCTTTTATTTCGTCGGTAATACCATAGTTCGTCGCTATATCTGTCAGCAAAAAAAATTTTGCCAATGGTTTTACAGACGGAAATTGCACGCAAAAAAAAAGTTTCTCGCTTGAAATATACCAACGGATTTAGCCCGTCGGTGATTGTGTGACAGAGCGACGAATTCAAACTGTCGGTAAATTTATCGGTGAATGTTTGGAATACCGACCAAAGATATCCGTATGTACATTCGTCGGTCATTGTGGCAGGCGCTGTACAATACCAAAGGATTATGTCTGTCGGTAAAATTGTCGGCGAATCCATAATACCGACAAAATATATCCGTCTGTAAATTCGTCGGTGACTGTGGCAGCTACTGTCAAACACCGACGGATATATTCTGTCGGTAAAACCCTCTGTGATTATTTTTAAATATGTTTTTAAAAAATTATTTAGAATACAAAATATAAAATTATATAAATTAATGGTATTAAAAACCAATTATGCAAATAAAAGTTTTATTAAACATAAAAAACAAAAGAAATAAAGTTAAATAATATTCATTACAAACTGAATGTGTTTTAAAAAAAATATTAAATTAACTATTAAAGTTAAATAATATTTATTACAAATTAACATAATGGTGGAGCTGGAGGAGGAGGAGGAGGAGGTTGTTTGTTATATGGTCAAAATGAAGGAGGCGCACATGTATCACCACTCTGTGATGCCATGTTCATGACAAATTCGCGAAGCTGGTCATGGTCCGCTTTTTGTTGTGCATTCTCCGCTTTGAGTTGTGTATACGCCGCTTATAGGTGGTTGTATTTTTCGGTGAGCTAAGCCGTGTGTTGCTGTTAGGCCACGAACTCCTTAGATTGGGTGCTCGATACTAATTGGGAGCTCCTAACGGTTGAAACACTACGGGTCACCCGCAAGTTCTAGGCCGTAGTGTTGTAGAGCCCGTAAACCTGATTTTTATCGGGTCCACCAGATGATCCAACCTCCATCCACAAATCCGGATCGAATTTTGGATGGGTTAAAGGATCGTCCCCATATCTCTCTCTCAACCGGCTATTATAGGTCTCCTGAAAATAAAAAAAGTAATCATCATATTCAATTCAAAAAAAATAATAACTTACAAAATAAAATGGTTGAACAAACATACCACGAAGTGTTGAGCACGGTTGTCAACGAACTATTGCGCCCCCTTTTGGCGGTCTTGACTCCGCACATGCGTCTCCACAAACAGCTCCACCGGGCTCGTCTCACGTCTAAGAGATGTAGCCTATAATGAAAAAAGATTAATTAACAACAAATTAATTTAACGATATATTTCATTTAAATTAATCTTACCATCCGTTTCGCATGTGTAGCAAACAGAACGGAGCCGCCGGTGTGCGTTGTCACCGAGCCATGAATTGGCTGATTCCGGTTGCCAGCACCGGACTGTGAGCGTCATGTGAACCGCTCAGACGTCACGTGCTTAAGATAGTGCGACCATATATCTTCCGGGATGTATATCGGTTTGAAATCCCTCCAAACCGCCACGTCGTTCTAACCTTGAAGACCCCTATCTCTCACAGTTTTTTGTCTTTTTTTGTGCTTCATACCAAAAATCATGCAACCTACTTCCATAGCGAGAAATTAGAAGTTGAAACATAATTTTTTTTTCTAAAAAAATCTTGTATTGTTTTCGATGTTACCTAGTTGCCGCGTGATTTTTCCACACCCTCCTCACAACTTTGTCAAGCGCCTTGTACCAGGTGAATTTTTGCTATATATAAATAATTAGATAAATAAAAATGATAATTTATTTACAATTATATTAATAAATTATTAGAAATAAGCTGGAAATTAGAAATTAACACCAACCTCAAATCAGTTAAACCATAAATCGATTTGAGGTATCCATTCAGGATGTCTAGATACCTGACTCCATTGAAATAATGGAATCTCCATCGACGATTTAAACGCCGATGATATTACTCAGGCGGCCTCAATGTTTGTGAACCTGAAAAAAAAATCATGAAATATTGATCAGTTGTTCATAAATTATATTATAACTTAAAAGAAAAAACTAAAACCTTAACAAACTTACATTGAAAGGTCGTCCTTCCACTGTGCCTCGTACTTACGGGTGAACTGATTCCGCTGCTAAGGCACACCACCTCTGTGCTGTGATCCTGCGCTGGAAGAGGCAGTATCAGTTAACGGTGCAGGTGGCGTAGGTGCCTCTTCTTGAGAGGCACCTAAGGATACGTCATCCTCGTTGCTAGAAAAAGTAGCTGCGACTATACGTGAGCAAAGAGCTGTGGTTTTCGTTATACGCATCTACACAATTGTATACGAATAATTATATAATTAAATTTGAATGTTAAAAAAAATTCGACAGCACCTCCCTTATACTAGATACTACCCAAATCCACAAACCTGCAAATATTGACAAAAGCCATAACCAATTGACTCCATCTATACTAATATTGTATATAACATAACATCTATACATATAACATTCATACTAATTACAAGGTAAATTCAACATTAACAACATATTCAATCATTATATAAATACAAACA
>Ga0307510_10008855_pt1 | contig 11996 bp, 14 predicted proteins | sample 12_EM_MG_FD_207224 | JGI IMG/M metagenome (GOLD analysis project Ga0307510, IMG submission 207224) | Populus trichocarpa ectomycorrhiza microbial communities from riparian zone in the Pacific Northwest, United States - 12_EM | ecosystem: Host-associated > Plants > Roots > Unclassified | place...
GGCTGGTAGGGGAATCTTTCGGGATATTGAACTTATCTTCGGGACTCCTCGCGCTGGCCTTTGGGGTCATAATAAAGCATGAATATTATATCATGAGACTGTTGTACCGGGGGTTGTGGGTAAGTCTGGCGAACGTGGCTCACAGAATTTCTTTGTAAATGGCAGCCAAGACTTCGCCGTACTTTTGCTCACACACCTAGTACAAGATTTTTGAAGAGGTTTTATAGTGGTGGATTAGCATACAGCTCTCGCCCGCAGGGGATCACCAAAACTGACAAATTTGTGAGTTGACGGCACACAAAATCTTACCGGAATCGAGCTCCTCCCCGAGACCTCCGGGAAAACGGAGCGTTACTCCTTCTAACCCTTGTTTTACGACTCCTCTTTCTTCCATCTATTCCGGGCTTGATTGCCATATAAAGATGTTCGACCCCGTTATTATCAGCAAACTTCGTGACGGCTAAGCATCTCGCAAGCTCTGGGAAACTGGGAAGGGCTGAGTCTCTTGCTGACTGTCCCCCTCCAATCTGACTTTCCAACATGAATATCGTCGCGACATAGCCGCAATTGGATGGTGACTGCCCTCCCTCCTTCTAGATGCTGCGATATTGAATGTAGGTCTTTTATTTTGATCAAACGAATCAAGATCTGTCCTTGCACGCTCCCGCAAGGCATTGATTACCGACCTCACTGAGCAGGGGATAGCGAAATGCAGGATCGATTCAGTCCCCAAAGAGGTGTGGGTTTTAGGGTAAGCTAGGAACATGGGTGCCGCGGCACATTATGGAATGTGACTGCTATAGTATTATACGCAACGGTGTCTCTCCTCCTCTGGACAAAAAGGTCGATATCGGCCCTTTCATCCCGAAGGGAGATCCTAAGCATGCCGGGGTCATTCGGAGCAATTTCTCCATGTAGCGGCACCCGCCCCCTCCTCAGGGGAACATCCAGGGTGACCCTTTTGCCCCTGGGGGAGGTCCCGAGCCCGGCTATTGGTGCCATATATCTTAGTCTCTAATACTGTTGGTTGAGGACCGTCCGCCTTATCCACCGCTATGCTAGGGCGTTCCAATAGCAATTGCTCCGTACCATGGAATTCACTCCAAATAGCCAATGCAGGGCTGTGAAATTGGGGGACCGCCAAGGGAGGCTAACTCTCCCGTATCATCGGCCAGTAGCACTTTTACCTGAATTTTCCGGCAATAGCGCATATAAAATCGAGGCGGGCCCTCTCAAGTTTGGCATGTTCGCGTCCACCCGACACGCTAATAGTGGTGTGAGCCCATTTTCGCTTAGGGCACACTCTGCAATGATAAGAGGTATTCGGCCAATGCTCATAACATCTAGGATTCCATTTTCCAGTAGTGATCTGACAGTGGCATCAGCGGCGTTGTGGGGATCTCTTGCAACATCTGTTACTGCGCTATTTCAGTATCTCGGTATGGAAGGTTAGTGTCAAGAAGATTTTTAGACGGCGGAATTATCGGGGAAGGGGGGATATACCTGGCATGCCCAGTGAGGGTGGAGTGCATACTTGGAGAGGGAGTCCATTTCGGGGGAGGGGGGGCATGTTGGACTGGCCTGTGGAGAATCGGGCCAGGAACTGTGGAAGGGGTTTGGGGGAAGAGTCGAGGCAGTGAATGAGCCGTGACCTTACCCTTCACTAAACGGAACTTGTAGACACAGCTTCTCCTACAACTACCCTGAGTTTTCACCTCTTTGTGACGCAACAGTAGTCGTGTCAACAAAGGTCGTTCCATTGCGAACACCACACCATGTACTCTTACGGAGGATTGATTGCGGATATCAAGTGCGGTTAGTCAGAGAAATCTTCATATCCTAATTCTTTAAGGCAGTGGGAGCGGGATCACGTATTGTCACTCGCCAGGATTTAAGGTCGGAACCTTAAGTCTGGGAGGAATGCCTTGATGTTGCCCGGCGGGCGGCGGACGGAAGAAAGAGATTCGATTGGGTGGGTCACTGGTGTAATCGGATCGAACATTTTGAGAAGCGGTAGGTACGCTGGGAAGGTCCACCTCCAGATCTCTGGGGTCGGCGCTCGCTCTAGTTCTGGGCCCTCTGGCGAGGGCTGAGTGTGCTTTTACATGGAACTTAGGCACCTGGAACTAGTTGCGCGTATCGATTGCTTCTCTAGGGTGTAAATTTTTATAAGCTCTTGGTATATCAAGTGCAATCTGATGGCTCCTAGCAGAAGATACCCGCGGAACCCTTTGACAATTGTTTAGTAAAGCCTCGTTCAGGTCACATGGTGGTGCTGATAAGATGAGTGATGGCGGGAGAAGATAGCTGGCTGCTGGTCAAAACGGTAAGGCAAGGTACGGCTGAAATCGCTACCATCCACACATTTCTCCAAACACCTCTATTCACGAAGCACCGGGCAAAGGTCGGGCGTCAATAGAGGAACAGTAACAACCGGGAGAATAGAGGTGATAACTATTCAAAAGGGAAGCGCGATAAAATCCACCGGACCTGAATAGGACTCTAATGAAGGAATAATGAGACGAGTGAATGACAAACTTGAGAGCTCTTCGGTGATCCTGGTACCGATGTTATTTTTGAAATGGCGCTTTCCGATATGCACTTTCTACGAGCAGGCCGGAGCCTGCCTGTATACTTTAGTCTCGGTTTAAGGCTGCCCGACTTTGACTCACCTTGGCCACTTTTCCTCTGGTGCCATTGCTCGGCCAGCTGATGGAATAAGCAATTCTGTTGTCATTCATTTTCTCTTCGCTTCCAGTTTTTTTGCTTGAATCTCATTTCCACTGCCGTCATATGTCGCTGTTTCGCTCCATAAATAGTGGGCTTCTCTGGCCCTCTCTGATAGAATTGGGTTCTTCGGTTTCTCTCTCGCTCTTTTGATGTCTCAGGTATATAGTTCAATCATTCTTTCATTTACAACAGTTATTGCTGCAATATGCGATTGGCGCTCGGACGGAGAAGTGGTAATAGACAATGGTCAAGGATTCTTGTTGCGATGACAACCGTCAATTGAACAATAAGGAAGACATAGCCCAGCTATATAGTATAGTTGTTTAGTCTTGCCATTACCGCCGATATCTCAACAAGGAATTAAGAAACAAAGACTTTCAAGGAAGCCACATGGGAAGAACAAAAGGAATAATAAAAGAGCCCGGACAAGGACCGAGCTTGGAAAAACAAGAATCTGAGCGGGGCGTTTGAGAAGAGAAAGAAACCATATACGAACAGTTACGCTCAGTGTCCTGAGTGATAGATTGTGATTTGCCCCTATCGTTGGTGCTTCCGCATCTTGTTTTGTTAATTGTTTCGGACTCTTTGGTAATATCTACGTGTCCCTAACTGACAAGTTGGGAGACTAGTTATTCCGCTAAATATCACACTGCAGTCGGGCACTGGGGCCGGATCGCTGATAGGGCTATAGCTCTGGTTATGAAGTTGAGTTGATAACAATAATAGCTTCAGTTCTCCCGCTCCGTAGATTTCTTGACCGTAGTCTTCTTTGCAAATGGTATTGGGGGATCTTGGAATGGCGGGGTGTTTTTTTTTAACGCCACCTTGTTCCCAGTGCTTCACTTGTCTGGGACATGCTAGAGCAATAGGTGACCATAGGCAATCGGACTCAAAGGCTAGCCGCAGGAGCCTCTCATTCGTCCTGCCAGCGCTCAGCTTGATAGACTTTGGTTAGGCACCCTCTGGATGGTCGGGACCACCGCTTGGACCTATTCTTGGCCCGTTGGGATCTGTATCCAAGTAGGCAGGACTTGTAGGGAATGTATGGTTTTCTTCGGGTTTCGGCTCCTCTTCAGAGCGGTTTCAAGACGCAAGGCCACCCCTGTTACTGGGTCCGAGGATAATATTTCTCGAGTTCACTTCCTAACGGCCAAAGGTTAGGGGGTCGGCTGGCTGGTGAAGTAGAAATGACGTTGTAGGATATCATGGACCCCTCCCTAGTAATCTAGCGCTATTTCACCCTGCTGGGCTCATAGATGAGCCTTGCATAAGTTTCTGCCTTAACTCGCCTTAATTCCACGTGATCCTTTGTAGGTTCCTGCGAAAAATCACTACTTAACGAACTTGAAGCACTAAAAGTATAGTCTCTGAGTTGGCTTCTTGTCCTGGGGTCTTTCTATTTTTTTAGTGTGGTCCTAGGCTCCTTGTGAATATGCCACGCAAGCCTCGAGAAGAAAACATGCTTTAGCGTCATATGGAAATCTGCATATAGATGTACCGAAAGGACAGAGGGAAATGCCGAACAACCCCCCTTCTCCTCTCCATGCTAGGAGAACAACACTTGAATTTCGAGGGGCGCTAGATGGGGCGAATGGAGATTATGCGAGAGACCTTCTAGAACTGAGCATCGTGGACAAAATCCTAGCTCCGGGTGTTAGGACTAAAGTTTCGGATGAACACTGATGAGTGTTCGTTGTCAATGTTTAGCTGGAAGCAGGGAGCAAAAATTAGGGAAGCTGCTTTAGCAAGAAAAAAGGGAAAAAAAGGGGGGACATGCGTGGTGATATATGCGGTTAACCTAGGGCTGGAAAGGAATTAGGAAAAACGGAAAATAAAGTAAAAAATGAACAACACGTTCTGAAAGAGCCTGCGGTTATTTGCCTACTTGGAATATTCTCTCATCTCAACTAGTTGTGCTTTATTCAATTCCTAATTATGGTAGATATAATAGCACTTTCCCCTAATTTCCATATGCTTGTTGGCTTGGAGTGAGTTGGTTGATCACCATTGATTAGTCATCAGGGTTCTGAGAGGCTTTTTCTGACCTCACCCCTTCTGATCTTTCTGTCAATGTTCATACAGTGACATACACGCCGACACTATGGAAGCGGCTAAGACGAAACAGAAAAAGCAGAAGAAGCCCTTCCATATCAAACGAGGAGACTTGGACCTTGCTGGCTACAAAAAAGACCTCCAGGACAGATCACCCGCCCATCTTTTCAACCGTGCGGTGACTTCCCTTCGCACATCCCGGCAGTTCCATCTGTACCTCTTGATCCAAGCTCTTGCTGCAGCCATCGGGTATGGACAGCTCGCACTTTGTATAGGTTCGTCTAGAGAATTTTCTCATTGATCACCCACCACCCCTTATTTTTTATCCTCTCATGCGCTTAGCGGGTGATGTGTTTGGATGAAGCTAATCACTTGGCGGGCACGTCTTCTTAGGAATTCTTTGGATGTGTTACGTTAATACCGGGAAAAGGGCTGAAGGCGAAAAGAGCGCATATTCAATCTTCAACGAGAATATTGAGGCGTGAGTACCATTTTAAATCTCCTTCTCTTCTGGGAATTTGTTCCCCCCACGTCAACTCTGTCTCGGGCCCACTAATTCCGGGAACCGTTGTTGGGGCGTTGTAGGATCGATGGAGCTACTAATTTGGAATATTTGGACCGAGAACTCCGGAGACAAATATATTAATCGGTATGGCCCGGCGTGCTGTGCAAAGACTTTATCCCTCGATATTGTTCGGATTTCAATAGATCGTCTTATTTTTGGCGTCGGTGTTTGGTGGGGCAGTCTTTCGTGGCTTAGTGCTATGGCCGCTGTGTGTGTCTCGACTTGCGGTCCACCGTTCCACCGGGCCTTGTTACGGACTCCTGATTTGATGGGCATTCGCTTAATCTCCTTGGTAATAGATATAAGAGCCAACTAATACTTCTGCAAGCACTCTGCCGGTGCCTGGGGATTTTCTTACTCCTCTTCTCCTTGGCTACTGTATCAATTAAGCAATTCCGAAAGAAAAAGAAACCAATGTCTCTCCAGATGGTGCGGCATATACCGAGAATTTACTCAAGTGATCTTTTCCTCTATAATTTTCCATCAGCGTAATATTTTTTTTTCCGGAGGCCAATTCGTTTGATTGGTGGAGTCTCCCTCATGTGCGTTGTTTTGAAAGCATCTCGGCTCTATAATCATGGCTCACTTCGGGGTAGGGCTTTCGCTGGGGCGGTAGGGGATGGAATTATCCTAGAGTCGTGTTTCCGGCGTTTGAAAGTGCCCTTTTCTGCAGTTTTAGATTCTACCTGCTATTAAAAGGGATACCTAACTTCGGGCGGCGGGGGGCCGGCATCCGGCCGGTGGGTACTTTTCTACTAAGGTGTGGAATTGCACATTACCCGTTAGGGATACAGTTCAAGGGTATGCCTGCTGCGCTCTCCGCCATGATACACTCGACTATATTAATTCTGTTGTGTTCCCGTATTTCAAGCCAGTCACTTGCATGCTCCAATTTTCAATGCGCGATGTGATTTTCTTGGTTCTAGTGGTCTGCCTTTTCCTATGCTTAGCCACGACAATGAATTGGGTGATCTCTCCAAGCTTCCAACCCTAGAAATCTCCGCTTTTACCAACTTTTCTTCCGGCTTCCCTGTAGCCCTCTCTGCGATAATGCTACCGGTACCAGCTTTATCTGAACTGGGGATTCATTTGGGTGAGTGGGAGGTGTGTTGCAAGATTGGATAAATCGATAATGGGTACGTCGATCTTCGAATCCTCAGTGGACCTGGGGGATTGTTTTAGCTGGGCTCATGCACTGAGTATGCACTTCTGGCCAAAGCCACTGTTTGCCAACCAAGAGTTTTGGGGAGGAAGCCGACCCTGGAGTCCCCGGTTTCCTACAACCCGAGTGAGGACTGAGCAGTTAACATGATCCAATTGGGGGCGAGTCTGCAACCCTTCGCTTATGGGGAAGTGCTGGGCTTCATGTTCACGGGTTGTACTCTAAGGTGCAGCACCGGACCGCTTGATCCGTGGACAAACCCCCATGAGACCTTGCGTCTTACTCCCTTAGAAAATCTCGTACCTGGTTCTGAATGTGGGACACATCATTTTGGGAAACTTCTTACCACGCAACGAATGTGGCGCCCGCCATTCTTTTATTGCACAGGATAACTGTTTGCCTAACATTGCCTTAGCATAGGTGTTGGACACGGGTGGTACAAGCTTTAAAGCAAAGATTTAAATGACTTTGCGGTCTTCACACTCGGTATTGAGAATTGTTTGAAAATGAGTATTAATGGAAGGAGTTTCCGGCTGCAGAAAATTTGACGGTCAGTGATCTGTCGTTAGGGCCAGGTCCGGGCTCTTCTAGCGATTGTTCTAGCCTAACTCACTGACGGATAGAAAATGCTACAGAGGGGCCGGGAGGTGTATGGGCTAGTGGTCTAAACAAATGATCGGGGGTGTTTTTCGAGCAACGTTTCAGGAAGAAAAGAGGAGGGAAGAGAAGGAAAAAATCGGGCCTGAGAGAACAGCTGTAGGCAGTTCAAGTTTTCTACCCAGAGCACTGATAGATGTGGCCGTTGCGCGGACAATGCGCCCAGGCTCCTGATCATAGAATTTTAACCACATCTCCATTCGGGGAACCGGCGAGGGCAGAATGCCAGGGCACAGCATCTTGATAAAGTAACAGGCTTGGGAAGCAGGGAAAAATAAACAACAGCTGCTGGTGGTGTTGATGGTGGGGGAGAGACTCTCACTAGGGTGCCTTTCCGCATCACTCGTGCGTAACTATCCGCGAGCCTTGGCGATTGTATCCGTTTGCACGGTTCTTCCCCCACGAGGAATTGAAATCTTATCCAATGACGGAGGCCGAGCCACAGTTGCGGAAGCTACATACACCTGCTGGCTCCCGTGGCTCAGTTGTTTCTTTGTTCTAAAAAATACAGCGATGTAAGTTCTAACCCAGTGGAGCACCTGCAGCACAGAACAGTCCTGCAGCTTGGGATCTACGGCAAGGGTGTTCAGAGGGGCTGTCGGCTTGTTCGGGCGCTGAGGGGCAGGACATGTCCATTTTTCTTCCATTTTTCCTTCCTTCCTTTTAGTTGTGATATTGGTATAGTATATGTTAGAGAAAAAAACGCTCTCGAACGCTAGACTTCTTTCGGGTTTTCTGTCCCATACACTGTTTAAGTGTGGTCTTTGCACGAAATTCTTAACGGTTACAGCAGCGGGAAGCATCCCGTACTGCGATACATTCTGCTTCGTTTTCCATTGGCAAAATACATGGATACTCAAGAAATTGGTCTACTTTGTATGATGTGTGAAGGGTTGTCGGTGGAAATGATGGGTGTCCCGGGGAGTTTGAGGGCGATTATTATTGTCGAGACGGGAAAGCTGATATCTCGTATGGCTTCTGCAACTCGCACATCATTTTCCGTCAATTGCTATATCCACCACGATGTTACTACTTCGCCGGAAGGCTTACACCACCACTACTACACTCCCAATTGATATCTTTCGTTTTGGTGCCCCATCGCTGCAACTGCCCGAGATTCTGCCTTCCCGCTGCCCTGTGCTCTCCGCTCCTGCTGAGCAGTAACATTTCATCCCACCCCTCGCGCTGCACGCCCTGAGAATTGCGAGACAATTCACTATATCCATGTGCTGAAAACGCCCTGCCATCCTTGGAGACCACATCTTCACCTTTGAATCCGCATTTCTAACAAGGATATGTCTTCTTACGTGATGTGGAGTATTCACAGTTAAACAGTTATCAAAAATTATAGTAGTGCCCAAAGATCCCCACTGGTCAGGCATCTGTGATGATGTTCGTTTCCGTTAGAGAGGTGGCAGAGAGTCTGAGCTGGCAGGCCGCAGAACGCAGCTGACTTAAAGAACCTTCGATTCCCCCCAAATAGAGACGACTTCTCAGAAGGGGACTCATGCTCCTAGAACACTTGTTGGATCTTGATCCTACATACCTATCTTGACCTCGGAGGAACCCAGTGCTCAGTCCGCGTTCTTTTCCCCTCTCTTTCCTGACCATTCCTACTTGCCTCTCTTACAGGCCGAATTCCCCTATCTCACTTGATATTTCCTCTTTAACTTTTTACTCTGCTTCCTAGAATTTGGTTGAACTTGTTGGTTGGAGGGGTGCTATAATCCACCACCTTTTCCCCCGCCAATATCTACCATTTCCTACCCAATATGCGTAGCATGAGCATCTACAGAAGTCAACACCTTGGTTACCCAGGCTTACCATTCCCCATGGAATGGGAAGGTGAAGAGTTTTTAGGAGATCGGTTAGACTTGGGAAATTTCCCACCGGCCCACAGTGGCGCTCCTGCTCAAGAACTTTTGGCACCTGCATGTACCGCTGGGGTTGAGGTAGCGTTAACCTCTAATGGACTTCATGGATTGGACTCTGCCCCCGATCTTACCCCCAATCACTCGAATCCCTACTCAAATTTCCACCGTAGTGCTCTATCCTCCTCGGGCCAGTATCAAAACCCTTATGTACGCGGGCAGGACCTACTTCCTTCCCGGTTTCCTAATACAAGAGGGGCATACCCTTCTGTTCATCAATTCGAGAGTACCCTGGAGAGTATTTACCAGCGGCCCTCGCCAATTTCGGATTACGAAGATGTGCCTACCAAGCTTGAAGACGAGGGCAACTTTTCCCACCTCCACCACCCTACACCCGCTTATCTTCCCCCTAACTCTTTCCTTCTTTCCCCTATTTCTACACACGGGGCTTTTTTTCCTGTTGAAAATCCTCTCCCTAACACCCATACAATCGATATGCCTAACGGAATGGAACCCGAGGGGGACGAGTTTACGGAAGACGACAAGGAGCCTTTTTTATCTCCTCTTCAGACGCCAGACCTCGCACCTAGCTCCCACGTTGGAGATGACGACTATCTTCCAGACTCTAAGGAAGATGCCGGAAAGATGGATTCTCAAAACGAGAAACAACGTCAGCATCAGCAGGAGGAATTGAGCTGCCAACAGAATTCCTTGAACACGACAGAAGAGAATCAGGACGACGACGCTCCTTACGCTGTTCTGATCTATCGGGCTTTGATGAGTACTCCTACCCGCAGGATGGTCTTAGCTCAGATTTACGATTACTTTCGTGAGAGGATCCCAAAGTTTAGGAGGATTAAGGGCCGTGGATGGATGAATAGTATTCGTCACAATCTGTCCATGAATGGGGTGAGTTTCCTAATTTATGCTCATCCATCCTCGTTGCTGTTTGCTCACTATCTACTACTTAATCACATTCGCTGACTGAGGTGTTTTGGACTAGGCGTTTTTGAAGGAAGACCGTCCACCTGAGGATCCAGGGAAAGGGTACATTTGGGTTCTTTCCAAAGAAGCAGAGATGGATGGTGTCAAATCGACAACCAGATACAGAAAATCTCCACCCAACGCTAAGAAGCGAGCCACGGACGAATTCTACTCGCGAGCCTCTGCCATCAAGCGCAGACGCAAGTCGACCAGAAAAGGAGCTGCCTCAAAGTCTATCTCCTCTCCCTGTCCATCTGCATCGACCGACATAATGGCTGAGCGCCCTGGTAGCGAATCGCAGAAGGACCGTGAACAAGATTCAATGGATTCTCCTGCCCTCCCTGAAGGCTTTTTCAAAAGGGAAGAGCCAGATACTCAGCCTGCTGGGATACACATCTTCAACGATCAAGACCACCCTGGGCTAGCTACTATATACTCTAACGAAGAGCGTATGTTACTCGCCCAGGCCACTCGTACAGAGGCTGCCCAACAAGTGGACTACTCCAACTGCTACTCTTCCTTCACACACAATGGGACCTCTCAGACGCTCTACAATAGCGAAGACGAGGGACTAGAGTCTCTTGGAGAAGACTGCTGGCAGTTCTGTGAAAACAATGGCGGAAACAATGAGGGGAATAGCGATAACTTTAGTGAGGAATTCACCCTCGTCACTCAAAAATAGAGATGATCCCTTCGCACACAGTTCTTAGGTCAATTCGAACAGTTTCTCACAATATTCTTATCTCCCTTTCTTTCTTCTTTGTGCCTTATATCTTGCATTTGCCTTTCGTTTAGATCCTATGGTGTTATTTAATTTTATATCTCCCCTTCTCACCCCTTATTCCTCTTATTACATCTGTAGGCGGCTTTTGATTCGCCCCAGCCCGCGTCTTCTTCAACAGAAGGAGAATGAAGACTTCCCCATCGTCATTATTCATATGGCCTCGGCCCTATTTTATTCTTACCATTTCTGTGTGGTCTTAAGGTTGTTTATCCTTTGCGTTTATTTCTGGACATTCTTATCCACTTTGCACACGACTGAGGATGAGGGCGACTAGTTTTCAAAACACTTGAAAGCATCTAGTAGCTGGGAGGCGTGCAGGCAGGGAGGGTGGTGAGGTTTCCAGCGTTTCTAAGCACACATCATACTGGTCATATCGGAGAGGTTGCGCTAGCTATTGCAGGGCAGGAAAGAAAGAGTGAGTGAGGCGAGATGGCGGAAAGAAAGAAAATGGTGCAATATTGCATGTTTTTTTTCCCTTCAGAAGTTGGGTTTTCATCTACCTATCTATCGTAGCTAGATCGTCGCCAGGAGAGAAAGGAGGATTTCAATGTGGGTGGCAGAAGTGCGATCGTTCCAGGCTACTTAATTTTTTTAGTTGATGGTGAAATATAGAGATTAGGGAGTACTAGTGCTGCTGGTGGGAGGTAATTGATATTGGGAATTGAAAAATGATTTGTCTCTTTGTGCAATGATTGCTCCAACGTTTTTGAAGAGTCTTTATTGGAACCCGATATAGTTAAGGTAATTACTAGTTCCTTCCTTCCTCCTCCATTCATTTCCCGGTTTCAGAGATGAGTTACGTAATTTATTTCTCCTGTATAAGTACTCTCATAAATTCTCGTCAAATATTCTCTCCTCTCTCTTCTTCCATTATTCTCCATACTTAGCCAAAACGACGATACTTGCCACGACCCTTTCACAAGCAAACCTATACCGGTATCACATCAAGGGCACAAACTTACCAAAAATTGGCCTCCTTCCCTCCGGCCCGGCCCCTCCGGCCCTCGGGAACATGGGGTACTTTGCTTTTTTTAATATTTTCCTTTTTCTTTTGCCTTTTCCTGCTACTACGACTACTAACTACCGTACTATGCTTCTTGTCACCCCTACCCTCCGAACCGGCAGACGCCAGGTTTCTTGGCTGACATGCTCCTTTCGGTCAGGCACAGTACAGGGTTTCTTTTTTGGAGG
>Ga0307510_10008856_pt1 | contig 11995 bp, 13 predicted proteins | sample 12_EM_MG_FD_207224 | JGI IMG/M metagenome (GOLD analysis project Ga0307510, IMG submission 207224) | Populus trichocarpa ectomycorrhiza microbial communities from riparian zone in the Pacific Northwest, United States - 12_EM | ecosystem: Host-associated > Plants > Roots > Unclassified | place...
TATCCTTCTCCTTGAAAAATTTCTTCACAAATCTGACTGCGCGTTGCTCAGCAAAGTGAAGCGTCGGCGAGAACAGACTCACTCGATCGTCGCTGCTTGAGTTCTTCTGTCACCAGAGCGAGCGTCGAGATGAGCTCCACCAGAATCTTGACGACTATCTCGTCCATTGCGGGCGTAGGAGGGATTCGTGTATAGATATTGAGTCGGTTCAGGAAGTGTTCGATCGACTCGAGTAAGTTGACGAGTGCGTCGCAGTTGGATATTATGCCCTTGGCTGACTGAATCACACAGACGTTACCAGGTCATCTCCATATGAACCGGAGAACGGCACGTACGTCAAGTAGGATAACGAGACAAGCCTGTATTGCCTTCGCAGGCGGGAATGTCTGTAAATAAAAAGTCAGAGGTGAGACATGCATGAGCCCCTTCTGACGGACCAGGCCAAAGGCATCGGCAAGGGAGGCAGCTGATGAAAGTTTGGATAGAATTGATACAGTTGTCTTAAGGGACTTCATGATTTTGTCACTTCCTTGCAAATCTCTGAATGCCTGTGCTTGATATTGCAAAATGCCAGTAATGGCCTCGACTGAGTCGCAAGTCTGAAGTTTGATGGCGAGGGGATGTTGTGTCAAAGAGACGCCCGCCTTTTCCTCATAAGCCTGCAAGGCATGGTCAAAAAGGGCTTGAAAGCGAGCGGATTCGGATTGATGAGCCATATCACAAGAAGGGAAGAAATGAGATATTTAGGAGGGGGATTTGTTGGTTGCTCGGAAATGATAGTGATGGGACATGCGCGGGGGTTATAGGGAAGGTCAGTTGCACCGCCTCATCGATGCCTTCCATATCGGAATGCTGGACGCAAGGTGATTGCTTGAAATGGTCCGGCGCAAGGTCGGAGTCGAATTGCTAAACCATGCCTACTGGTTGTTGAATAGCGTAGTGGTGAGCGAGGGTGAAGACGTCGGTCATCTCTAGAAAACGAGACGATGACAGAGTAAGATGATCAGGGGCGACAAGAGAGAATGCGTCGACGTTCCGAGTACAACCAGCTTATAGCTTCTAGAGATGTCAGACAGAATCCAAGGGAGTGGAGAAATTTACATTCTGACAAGGAAGTGCATAATTGTATGGGGATTAAATACACGAATAGATCAGGAAAATGCCGAGTAATGTATGGTACCGTAGGTGTGCTATTCGGAGGTCCAATGATCAGATGTCCAAGAGAGGACAATGTGAATAGGACGCCATGCAGCACACGCACAACCATGTTTGGTTAGGTATCGGTTCGGAGAACGGGGACGAATAAGCTTTGCTGGGCCAAGCACATCACTTGTTCTTACCTTACTTTTGTGAGCGAGCGACTCATTTCAGATGAACGATGATGTTCCGAGTTCTCTTTAGAGAATGAGGTATTTAGCCGATTTTTCCAGCTGGGATTTTGGGTGCTCACCGTGTGAAAATTCCGCATAATCGTTGCGGCCGTTGCCGTTGTCTTGTTGCGTACGACTTTGACTTTTGGGTTTGGGTGACATCGTATGAAAATTCCGGACAATCGTTGCGGCCACTGCCGACATGACTCTCTGCTTCTGCATCTCCCAAGAGACGTCGTGCCCTCTGCATGAGCCTCAAAACGGAAATCGGTTGCAACATCGACGGCACAACAGGGACAATAGATTGGGACGATGGAATATGGGTCTCAGGTGCATGATTGGCTTTTTCCTGGTGGTGCCGCCGACATTGTAAAGCTGGGTTTTTCTTGTGGGCGACGATGCCTGCTGTGATGTCCATGGCCTCAACAGGTCTTTTCGAATTGACGATTTGCTCCCCAGTCAGGATCCCAGGGGCCTGGTCCCTCCCAGGTGGACAGGACGACTTCATGCAATGGCTCTTGCGACAGCCAACCGGGCTTGCATGTGCCCTCGTTTGGGGTGCCTTGTGACATTATGCCGCATTTGCGCTCACCCTCTGGTGGCAGCGCCTTGGGTTTTTGTCTGCCCATTTGCGGTGTCGCCTCGAGCTCTAGCCCGCCCTCTTGTGGTGACCTCTCGACTTTACGCCCGGCCTTGTCTTGTGCCCAGGGGATCAACGCCTTGAGCTTGGCGGTGACGGCTTACTCAGCCTTGCCAGCGGGTTCAACGCTGGCAGTTCCCCGGCCAGGGCTGGTGTAGCACCCACAACCAGCAACGCTCCCTCTCGTTTGTGCGCGTCAGTGCCTGAGGGTTCGACTGTCCTCGCATCCGTGTCCGCGACCATAAATGCAAGCCCAAGACTATGAAAAAGCCATCTCACCCCATCGCAAGGTGATCATCGACCTCTAAGCCACTGCCTACGCCTGGTCTGGTATGTTGTGTTTTCTTCAGGTTTTTCTTTTCCTTTTAGGTTTTGGCTGCAGTGTCCCTTGCTACCTCGTCGACGCACCTCATCTCATTGGCCATCATGTGGAGCTCCTGACTCGCGCACCAACCACCTCCCGCACCACATCATCCTCATGGAGATCCCCTGTGTGGGCTCACAAGATGTCCCTCTAGACCACGATATCCATCCACGCTCCCTCCAACACCCCTCCCCATCGTCCGCATCAACATCGAACCTGGCCTCCCCTGTCCCTGTTGCCACACAACCCGGTGAGTCCGATGTTTTCTTTTTTCTCTGTTCACTGAGTGAGTGCCCCTGGCGCACTCGCTTTCATTCAGTGTCCCGTCCCGTCTTGTTTTCTGACCTTACCGCAAGTGAGTGCGCTTGCTGACTTCTTTCTTTCCATCTGACCAGTCCCATCCTTGCCCTGTGCGCCTCCCTGCCCGCCACGCTTGGCCTCTTCCTTGCCACCCGCGTCAAGTCCCCCTTCTCATTGCGCCCCAGCATTTTGTGCGGATGGGGCGATCTTGCCTGTATGGGCACCCTATGATGCCTTTTGTGACAAGAGGCCCGAAGTTATTCATTCGGTCACAGATATTGTTCTCTTCGACAAGGACGACCCCCGTCCCATCTCCCTCTTCTCTGCATTGTGCGTTGTGAAGGTTTGGACAAGTTGTGGAATGCACATAACCGAATGACTTGCCCAGGTGCTTCTCAATGCACACATGCTTGCCCAAGAGCATCAGGACCAACTCATGGGGCTCACCATTCAGGACTGGGAAGCATTGGCATTCTTGATCAGCATATATGGAGGGCCCTCAACTGAAGGCGAGCGTACTGCGAGCGTCCAGAGCGGCGAGCATCTTGCTCACTACTTTTTTTTTAAATTTCAGGTGGCCTGACGCTTGGAATAGCCCTGACTACACCCTGCCCATGTAGAGCTGGGCCTTGCACCGACAACCACTGGCGATGATGAGGGACAATGGACGACCAACAACAACCAACAACGATGAGGGATTACAGCCAACAACAGCCGATTACCAACGGATGGATGACCAATGATAGACAACAGACAACCAACAACGGACAACAGACGACCGACAGCAGACGACAGCAGACAACCAACGACGACTGTACATATCTGAGAGAACTCGGATATGCCATACAAAGTAGTGGCCCACTGAAATCAAGTTGACAGAAAGAGCAACATATACGCAGATATATGCAGCATCCATCAGCCTTTCTGTGTACTGCAACTGGTTCCGAGCGCACTTGGATCCAGAGGCGAATCAATTGCCTACAATAGAGGCATATCCGCCTGAGGGACATTACGAAGTCATGAATCGATGGCTCATGGCGCAGTCCTGGTCGGAGTTTGAAGTACGCAGGGCAGGACACTCTCTTTACCGTGGGACCAATTCACCTTAAGCTGTCTATGTCTGATGGCCTAACCCGTCCTATATCTTTTCCTAACTCGCCCTCTTGGACGGAGCTCGCAACCAGTTTCATGCTCTCTGTCGTATTCCTCTGCGTTTCTTACGTCGACTTGGATGGCCATGAGGTCACACTGAGTTCAGAGGAAGAGTTATGCGATTTCTACAACTCCAATGTCGACAGCACCATTCAAGCCAATCAACCCATCAGATTCCGCGTCGTCCGACTCGGTTCTATTCGCCATACCGACAACTTCATCGAGCCCACGTCTCCTCCGCAATCTTCCACACGGAACACGTCCGGGAGACCTACTTCCTTTGTATTCGTGGACCATAACCACCTTCCATTCAATGACATATTCATTTCATCTCCCCTAATCGCGAGACGGACCCTCCTCATGCCTTCGTCGAGGCAGTGGACGAGGACTATAACGAAGAGAGAACGAATTCACGTCCGAAATGGATCACATCTCCTCCCGAAGGCAAGCGCAAGGCCGGCGAACCACGTCCCTCCATTTCTGACAATGTCTCGTCCTCGGAGTCGGTGATAGCGAAAGAGACACCGAAGTAGCCGCCAATCCATGTACAAGTACACGGTTTGCGGCCGATGGACTCTGGCACATTCGAACCGCCACGTCCATACCTGTCCGTGTCATTTCGTGGCGAGCGTGCAGTGATTTCATGTGGGGTGGCTTGCCTCAATTAAATGAGTTGTTGTATACAGTAGCACTGTAACAGGAAAGAATCGATAGTCAGTCGACTTAGAGGAATATATTGCTGTGGGCAGCATCATGTGCCATGCTCACGAATTTGGGGGTCGATCGCTACATATGTTAGCGGTGTTTGGTTAGAAAGTGACATCAGGGTAATCACCACCTCGCAATGATGAATTGCTGTCATGCTCATGTAGCATTACATGTAGACTAACCGATCCAAGTGAATCGCAGTTCTCAATTTGACGAAGTTCAGCAACGTCGCCTTCATTGTCATTGGCAGACCAAACGATCAACCGAGTCCTAGCAGGTAGTCATTCATGTATTCTATTTCCGTACAGCACCCTGTCCGTACGTCTGACAACATCGAAGAGATGTTCTCTGCGGTGACCCTCATCACGCGCGGACATTCTTCTTCCAGTGCCTGAACATCCAAGCCCGGAGGGATGCGACCGAATCCCGAGCGGATCCTCACATGCTTTTCGCGGTCGTCCCAAGACCCTTCCTCTTCCTGTGCCTGCATGCCATAGGCACGCGCCGCCTCGGTGCACATGCACTCGACAATTTTCCGCGCTTCGGTCGATTCGAGGAGGTCGCCGTTACGACAGCTCAGGAACGCCGTGAGAGGATTGATCACCAAATTCACGACCAGCTTGCGCTTCATCGCCGTCTCGACGTGCGAGATGGGCTTTCCACGTCGCGTCGAGTCCCGACAGGTTCGAGAGGGCGGCCACGGTGTTGCGCAGGGAGAGATAGGGAGAATCATCGTCGCGCTCTTGGGGCGACATGATGTTGTCCAGCGAGAGCACCCGTTCGTGCGATTGCGTTGGGACATCCTCGTCCGCGACCGAGGCCTCGAAATTTCTGCCACGAGGATCCGCGGAGATCCCGAACGTTATGGAGCCGATGCCGGCGTGGACGGTGTGAAAGTAGTCCTTGTTCCACGCGCCGTTGTCATTGACGGCGACAATAAAGTGCGTCGTTGTTCGGGATTGCGGAACACCCCCTCGACCAATCGTTCGTAGATGCCCATGCCATTGTGTAGGAGGGCGATGGCGGAATTGGGGGTCAGCCGGGGGACCAGGGCCTTGACAGAGTCGACGACCGTGTACGCGTGTACGCCTTGATGGCGACGATGAGAGACTCGATCAGAAGGAGGGTGACTTGGATGGACGACGGGGAGACGCGTTTTGCTTTGGAGCTGTCGGAGCCGCCCTCTGCGCGTGCCTTTTTCTCAGCGCGGACGAGGAATTTTTCCTGTCTCTCCTCGTACCGGAGCTGTTGCGCTGCTTGGAAGACCTCGGATCGGAAGGCCGTCGACGTGTCCACTACGCCCTCCCGCTCCACCTTGAGGATGTTCCCCGCCAGGTTCGCCTTCTTCAGCTGATGGGCATATTTGTGTATGAGGACGACGCCGTGTTTGGTGGTGTCGAGGGACTTGCAGAGGTGGTGGGAGACGAGAGTGCCGATGGGACCGAGTCCGAGGACATGGAAGCGCATTGGCCGGTGCTGCGAGTGAGCAGAGTTGCGTGCTTGAAGCGGTGTCTACATGCTCCTCGATTAGAATATGGGAAGGTCAGAAAGGCCTGGTCTGATGACTCTTACCAGTCAACTCGTGAATCCGTCGACGCGACGCGGAATGGATATGGATCACGAGACATCGCGTGAATCTCCACAGGATTGTAAAGTGTAAATTAAGCCATCATGCATCATGGCATAAAGCACCTGAAATCACAATCCCAGGACGCTCACTCTCTTGTCATTTCTTACATGGACTCGGATGGCGTTGGAGTCGCTCTAGTCCAGAGGAAGAGTCAGGGGTTTATAACATCAGATTCCGCATTCGTCCACTTCGATCCTATTCGCGATACCAACCACTTCGTGGAGCCCACGTCTCCAACAGACTCGTGCTACTACGAAGTGGCTTGTCACTTATCAGGGATTAACGCCATCGGGCTGCTCCTGTGCCTTTGGTTTCAACACCGACAAGTCGCTGGTGTCTACATGAGTGCAGGAAGAACAGAGGCACTCCTCCCCATAATAACCACTCTGCAGGTACCTCACTGTAATCTCCTCACCGGCTTCGATGTCTCTTGTAGCCTCCATAACACAAGCATACGTGTCAGGTATGGGGAAGATCTGAATAGGGAAGGTTAGAACAAGATAAAGGGGGCATAGACTCAGAAGAAAACTCACATGAGCATTCTCCTTGCAGTTGTGATTGACGAGGCGAAATGGACCAAGGATTGACCTTGGTCCTGGTGGACCAAGCTGCCTTGGAGCAGGCTCAATGATTGATGGTCCTGAGCTGGAAGCGAGGTCAAGTGACATCGAGCTACATGTCTCCATTATGTACGAGCCAGAAAGAATTTTGCGGGTTGCCATGAGACCAAAAGTTGCCTTTTGACGATTGTAGGTGACCTTTCGTATGCGGACTCTGGAGCCAGATGAATATACAAGAGAATACCTGTAAAGCAAACTTATCGAAAAATGAGACAGACGAATGGGCAGAGGTGAAAAATGGGCGTACTGGCTTAAACAGGCAGACCAACGCCTATCCTCCAACCGAAAAGCTGGGATCTGCTGCTGAAGAGCTTTGACAGACCGAACGACGGCCTCCCAGTTTGGTTCGCTGCCATTAAATAGCTCTTTGCAGATATGAGCCCCCAGAACGCCTTCTTCTTTTGAAAGATATGTCGGGTTATCTGACTGGGCAGGTTCCGGTAAGACGGCATGATGGCGACGTTTTTTCCCCTTGTTTGCGAAAGCCATATACTTGAGAAGATCGTCTGCCCTAGCAAACATCACAGATGGGTATGCGTCGCGATTGAGTGTATTAATTTGCCGATAGATAATAGAATCATGATTTTTGATGTCGGGAAACCACTCAGACTCAAAATTAGAGCGAGATATCCCAGGAGACTTTGATGAGCGCGGAGGATTACGACGGAGAGACATGGAGGGGTTGGAAAGGTGATGGGTCAGACCTGTCAGTCGTCGCAGGACGGGATCTCGGCTAAAGAAGCTCTGACTGGGCGTCGTAGATGAACATTAGGGCCGTGCGCCGTTGTCATGAGCCCCTTCTAACGTAACAGGCCAAAGGTATCGGCAAGGAAGGCTGCTGATGAAGTTTAGATAAAATTGATACAGTCGTCTTGGGGGACTTCATGATTTTGTCACTTCCTCTCTGAATTCCTGTGCTTGATATTGCGAAAGGGCAGTGATGGTCTAGACTGAGTCGCAACTCTGAAGTTTGATGGCGAGCGGATGTTGGGTCAAAGAGACCCCGCCTTTGCCTCATAAGCCCGCAAGGCATGCTCAAAAAGGGCTTGAAAGCGAGAGGATTCCGCTTGGTGAGCCATATCACAAGGGATGAAATGGAGTGTTTAGGAGGGGGATTTCAAGTTGTTGGCTGCGAGGGAATGATAGTGAGAGTGGGACATGCTCAGGGGTTATGGTGAAGGACAGTTGCACCGCCTCATCGATGTCTTACATATCCGCCTAATGCTGTACGCTGTACGCAAGGTGATGCGTGATGTCCAGGAGAGGACCATGTAAAATGGGACGTCACGCAGTAGGCACACGCGAAACCATGTTTGGTCAGGTATCGGTTCGGAACGGGAACGAATGAGCTTTGCTGGGCCAGGTGCATCACCTCTTCTTACCTTACGTTTGTGAGCGAGCGGCTCATTTCAGATGAACGATGATATTGACAGAAAGAGCGACATATATGCAGATATATGCAGCGCAAGTGGTGCCTGCGTATATCAGCGGGAGCACGTCCGTCAGCTTTCTGTCCCCTGCAACTGGTTCCGAGCGCACTTGGATTCCGGAGGCGGATCAATTGCCTGGAGAGGCATATCTGAAAAGTCGCGCCTGACACCCAGGCTGGCCAGTCAGCTCATCGCGCGGAGTTTGAAGTGCTTATGGATATGACGCGGGGATCCCAGGACACTCTCTTTACCGTGACCATGGGACCAATTCACTTTGAGCCGTCCTATATCTTTTCCTAACTGTCCCCCTTGGACGGAGCTCGCAACCAGGTTCATGCTCTCTGTCGTATTCCTCGGCGTTTCTTACGTCGACTTGGATGGCCATGGGGTCACACTGAGTTCATATGCGATATCTACAACTCCAGTGTCGACAACACCATTCCAGGGAATCGACCCATCAGATTCCGCGTCATCCAACTCGAGTCCAACTCAGTTCTATTCGCGATACCGACACTTCATCCAGCCTCTCCTCCGCAATCTTCCACACGGACCACGTTCAGGAGACCTACTCTCTTCGTATTCGTGGACCATGACCACCTCCCATTCAATGACACGTTTATTCCATCGCGAGATGGGCTCTCCTCATGCCTTCGTCGAGGTAGTGGACCCGGACTTGGACAAATAGAACGAATTCATGTCCGAAATGGATCTCCTCTCCTCTGACGGCAAGTGCAAGGCCCGTGGACCACGTCCCTCCAATTTCTGATGATGTCTTTTCCTCTGAGTCTGTGATACCGAAGAGACGTCGAAGTAACCGCCAATCCATCTACAAGTACACGGCTTGCCGCCGATGGAGTCTGGCACATTCGAACCGCCACGTCCACACCTGCCCGTGACTCTAGGACACCCACCCAGGTGCGTCCCGTTCCACCAATTGATGGTCCTGGGGAAGAGACACAGCGGGATATGTCTGAGGATTTCCCGACCCCCCTACCCCTCAATTAGACGCGTCGACTGACCCCAATATCTCCCTCTCCAATGACCTCGCCTCCCTTCTGGATTCGCTCAATTTGATGCTCCCTGAGCATCTCGAGGTCGGGCATCATTTGCGGATTCCGTTCAGGAATGTGGATTATAGTGCATACTGGGATTCACAGCATGGTTCCATGGTTCGGGTGATCGAGGACATACAACGGGTGGCGCGTGATGCGCAAACGGCTACCGGGGCCCAAGAAATGGCGCGCAATGTGCGGCAGCGGGATCAACAAGAAGCCGCAAGGCGAGTTACTGAGGTCGTCGGAGACATTCTCCGTGCTTTCGGTGCTGGTGGCATTGGGCCCGCTCTATCCGATCCCAATTCTACGGGCTCCACACAAATACCTCATTGCCACCAGACCTAGCGCTATGTTATTACCGTATGGTGGTAAACATTTAGCCGAGCAACGCCCCTTAATCATGACAAATGACAAATCCGAATGAGTTAACTGTAAGATGATTTTGTGGCGAGCGTGTAGTGATTTCATGTGGGGTGCTTTGCCTCAATTAAAACGAGTTGATGTACTATAGTACCACTGTAACAAGAAATGATAGATAGAGCACTAGTCGGTCGACTTGAGCCGAATATATATACATATGTGGGCAGCACTACGCACCATGATCACGAATTGGGGGGTCAATCACCACATAAGGTGGCCATGTTTCGCTCGAAAGTGACATTAGATCAGTAATCACCACTTTGCAATGATAAATTGCTGTCCTGCTCATGTAGTATCACTTGTAGACTAAGTGGTCCAACGGAATCGTTGTTCTCAATTTGACGAGGTTTAGCAACGTCGCTGTCATCATTATGGGCAGACCAAACCATCGATTCATGTAGTATTCTATCTCGGTATAGCTCCCTGTCCGTACGTCTGACAACATCGAAGAGATGTTCCCCACATTGACCCTCATCACGCGTAGACATTCTTCTTCCAGTGCCCGGGCCTGGGTATCTAAGCCCAGAGGGACGCAACCGGACCCCGAGCGGATCCTCACAGGCTTTTCGCGGTCGTCCTGAGACCCTTCCTCTTCCTGTGCCCGCATGCCGAAGGCACGCGCCGCCTCGGCGCACCCGCGCGAGATAAATTTCCGCGCTTCCGCCGATTCGAGAAGGTCGCCGTTACGACAACCCAGGAGCGCCGTGAGAGGGTTGATCACCGAATTCATGACGAGCTTGCGCTTCATCGCCGTCTCGACGTGCGAGATGGGCTTCCACGTCGCATCGAGTCCCGACAGGTTCGAGAGGGCGGCCACGGTGTTGCGCAGGGAGCATTAGGGAGAGTCGTCGTCGCGCTCTTGGGACGACATGATGTTGCTGTCTAGCGAGAGCGCCCGGTCGTGTGTTTGCGTTGGGACATCCTCGTCCGCTACCGAGGCCTCAAAATTTCTGTCCGGAGGATCTGCGACGATCCCGAACGTTATGGAGCCGATGCCGGCGTGGACGGTGTGAAAGTAGTCCTTGTTCCATGCGCCGCGATCGTTGAAGGCGACAAGAAAGTGCGGTCGCTGTTCGGGATTGCGGAACACTGGCACGTCCTCGACCAATCGTTCGTAGACGCCCGTTCCGTTGTGTAGGAGGACGATGGTGGAATTGGGGGTCAGCCGGGGGACCAAGGCCTTGACAGAGTCGACGACCGTGTACGCCTTGATGGCGACGATGAGCAACTCGATCGGAAGGAGAGTATCTTGGATGGACGACAGGGAGATGCGTTTCGCTTTGGGGCTGTCGGAGCCGCCCGCTGGGCGTGCCTTTTTCTCAGCGCGCGCGAGGAGATTTTCCTGTCTCTCCTCGTACCGGAGCTGTTGCGCTGCATGGAAGACCTCGGATCGGAAGGTCGTCGACGGTCTGTCACTGTGGCATGGCATAGTCAAACACCATAACCATAACCGTCACACCCATGACCAAAATACCGCGGTTGTCACCTGCAACCGTGAGCAACCCTAAAAATAAGTTATATTGGAGGAAGCGACAACTAATGGTTTACACAGGAAGGTTGTAGAGCAAAAGCCAGGACATGTGCAGACGAGCCATCCTGGGACAGCACTCGCATATCTTCTAGATCTTCTAAAATCTTGTCCATGTGCTCAGCAGCCCCAGAAAGCTGGGCAACTTTACAGCATGCAGCGTGAATCCTGAGACAGTCAGGGTTCGGCAAGGCGATATCTGTTTGCGTCTGGAACGTTATTGGGTTTGTCTTGCATTGGCGAAGGCGATGGTCTCGCTTAGCCCGAACAGCATAGGTATTTTCCATGCCATCCTGCGCATGTTTAGCGTAAGAGGACTCGAGAATTTGAAATCACTCACAACTGCTTCAAACCAGATTTCTAGCCTATCAAACCAGTCATGAATTGTGGGGTCTAGTGTCATGACGTTATCAAGGCTGTGGATGCCATAACCATTCAGCCTTTCGGGAAGATCTCCAAAACCGAAACACTTCAGGATAGTCCATAAGGACCCAGCATGCTGGTGCTGAGGAGAACAATAAGCGACAACCACGATGGAAGAGGATATGTGAGCAAACCTTGGTGCCACCTTCTTTAGAGCCGGAAATGTCACTGTTAATCGATGCAGGAAAAATGTGTACGCATTGCGTGCTAGCTTCTTGCGTACCAGCCTCCATTACTTCCTTCTCGATCTCGAGGTTCCTGTCTACACATTGAGAATCATACCTTCCGGTAACGATGCACCGAAAATCATCCCTGATAAGAGCCTTGGAAATGGTTTCGTATTCAAAATGGCTGT
>Ga0307510_10008857_pt1 | contig 11995 bp, 16 predicted proteins | sample 12_EM_MG_FD_207224 | JGI IMG/M metagenome (GOLD analysis project Ga0307510, IMG submission 207224) | Populus trichocarpa ectomycorrhiza microbial communities from riparian zone in the Pacific Northwest, United States - 12_EM | ecosystem: Host-associated > Plants > Roots > Unclassified | place...
CCGCCCGCCCCCCCCCCCCCCCCCGCGTACAGGGCGGCAAAGCGGATTCCGAGGTTGGCTCCCGTTGTCTCACTTGCCCAAACGTGTGCCGGTGGCAACCAGAGAGCCTGTTAGAAAAGCTTCAGATTTTCGCAACAGCATTCTTTCCTCGTGACGGAGGGGAGGACGGAGGAGGACAGCTGTTAACACTTATTTTGTAACGCACATGACATGCAAACGCAAGGTCCGCCGCGTCCGTCCACGAATCCTGTTTCCCGTTCGGCCGCGATAGTGTTCGACCGGCGGCGCGCTGGTCAAACGCAATCAGGTTATAATCTTCGTTCAGTCTTGGGTCACCGAACTGTGAATCCAACCAGGTCGAGTCCAAGAAAAAGGGATGCAAGAGGATCACCGTGGGCTTATCGGGGTCGAAACTACTGACGTGACCAGTGGGCGAGTTGGTGATGTACCATAGGGAGGCAAAGTCATTTCCCTGTGCGATATCGACGTATGGCATCCCCGTCACCGACCTACTCGGAGGGGAGCTGGGACAGGTACTTCTCCCTACTTGATGATGGGGATGAAAGAAGAGGCGGAAGTGGAAGGGCACTGGCACTTCATTTCAATCTTAAAGATTTGAGTTGGGGCTAAAGCGTAATAAATGGAATGACCTGACAGCTTTGGTCCCTAAGTACTCCCCATTCAAACGGCTCGCCCAACGCCAACGGTGCCCCAGCTCCAGCCGATTTCTTTGCCAGATCCAGCCGTTTGACGTAATCCCCATTTCCCATCCCATTTCGCCACATCGTTTCCAGGTTTGATGACACTTGTCTGTCCCTGTACGCCATCTGGTTGCAGAGCAGACCGACTCGGAGAACCCACTTCCGCCTCCTCGTGGTCGCTAGGTGAGAAGACGACGTGTTCCTTTGGGTGTGCGTATGCCCCGCTCAAATTACGGCTTTGTCCCTTACCACGTCCATGGTTCTGGCCCTGGCGACCCAGGGCGACACCACCGCTGAGGCCACCTCCCCCACCTGACATGTCCATATGCTCGCAGGCGCTCAGGCCAATACCAACCCCAATCATTGGTGTGCTTCCAGCCAACCAGTTGTAGTACGCTTGTAATCGCATCAGTGCCATTTGTTCCGCCTGTAGGTGCGCCTGCGCAGGGTCCGCTCCTGCGTATGTGTAAGCAAGCCCGTGCCCACCCTGAATGCCGTGTCCGTGTGATGTTGTAGGGGCCAACTGAGGTACCGAATCAGCAGCCCTTGGTGCCAACTGGGCGCTTCTGTTGGGCAATATAAGTGGGGCGACTTTGCCATTGCCATGCGAGGGTAGAGGCGTCGGAGAGGAAAATGATTGTACCGATGGCGGCGCTTGTTTTGGACTAGACGTCGCGTTAGGCGTGAACGGCGATGCTACAGGATCGAACGCAAAATGATCGGGTTTTTCATCCGACAAAGATGCTATCTTTCCCGAGGCTTTCCCGGAAGCTTTCGCGACCACCCCCTCATTTTGTTCCAGTTCGGATCTGGGCACCAGCACGTTCGATGGTATCCCTTGCTCAGTTACGGTTGCGCTCCTACGCGCAGGTCTAATGTGCCTCCTGGTTGCATCGACTGAGCGCTCGCGGGTACGTCGCTGAAAATATTCCTTTGCCCGACGACGCGTGGAAGAAGGCAGAGGCTGCAGAGAGGATGTGTCTGCGGACTGTCTGGGAAAGCCTGTTTCCTCGCGGGGCGATGGTGACGACGATGCAGTGGCGTTCTCGTCCGTGGTCGTTGGGAGAGGTCCAGGTACGGATCCCCCGGATCCGGAAAGGCGTCTATCGGCGGCGTTCACGTGGTGGTGGAATCTATCCGCTTTTGGTATCTCCACGTTTTCCTGACCCTGACCCGACTCCAACTCCAAATTTTTGCGTGTGGTTTGCAAGCGCCGTGGGTTTTGCCTCTTTGCCCCGATATCGGTATTGGTATCGGACGTTTTACGGCCGTGCTTACGAGTCTTCACCTTGGTCTCGGCCAACCGACCAGGAACATCGTTTACCGCCTGGACTGTCTCCACCTCCACCACACCTCCCACGCTATTCGTTACTCTTCCACGGCTAGGAGCGGGTCCAATCCCAATGTCGACACGCCCTGAACCACGTCCACGGCGTCGGCGGGGGTGTGCATTCCGTCGGATCGTGGGAGGGGGGACATTCTCCATGTCTTCCTGTAGAGCCTCTGCAACTTTGCCCCTGCCCTTCCCTTTGCCTTTGCCCCTAACCCTCCGGGATCTCTTTGGATCTTTGATGTCGATGCGCTGGGAATTGACGACTTCCAGGGTTGGGGATGCTTCGGAAGGGGAGACTGCGTTGGCGAGCTCTGAGGACCTGATACTAAAGTCCTTGCCCACGGGGGGCGCGAGCACGATGTCCCCTTGGTCAGATGTTTTCGTGGCAGGCTAGAAAGGGCAAGTTCAGTCACAGTCTATTCCTGTGTGAGAAGTGCGTCGCTGACGTTTGTTGTAAATGCATACGCTTTCGAGGGTATGGCGGTCACAACAGCGTTCGTACTCTATAAAATCGACACTTCAGACCAGGACAAGTGGCCGTACCAAAAGCACGCACCTCTGGCGTCGCGTCGTCTTTCTTGAGATGCTGTTGAAAAAACACGGCGGGCGCGATGAGCGCTGTCGGGCAGTCATTATACACGTATCAGACAATACCTCTATGTTCGGAGAAAGTAGGTTGTCTTTAGCAATGTTCGCGGCCTGAGGAAAGTTGAGCGCAGGTCTATGGAACCCTAGTGAGATCGAACAACCTGTGGCATGTCCTTGCGTGTGTCCGCGTTTGTCGACTCTTTTAGGACAGTCTGAGACCGCGTAGCCTTGACGCTGCGTTGAGTAGAGGACGCGCTGCCCATATTATGACCGTGCACTAGCAGTGAAGAGTTCCTCGAACCTGCGAGGAAGATGTGGTAGAAATGAACGTAAGTTGAGTTGTTCGAGGTCAGGAATTCCAACCGGTTGAGGGCTCGCTCGAAAAAGGGAACGAGTTTACTTCTTCTGAATGTTTATGGATTACGGCAAAACAAATACAATCGAGTCCGAGTCAAATTCCAAGTCAAGCACGCAAAGCAGCAGCCATCTTCTCCACCCTCTCCGTCAGCCGGATAATCTCGTAGTTCGCGAGCGTGACGTTGTTCTCGATTGTAATCGCCTCAGTGAGAGCTGGCAGTGTCGTGGCACCATATCCTGAAACCAATCTAAGCATCTTCTGACATCTACACATCAACACTGAGCAAAGTCGTACCAAGCCACTTTCCAGGCGCAACTCCCAGGTGCCGATACCATTCACGATCCTTGATGCCGCCTTCGTGAATAAACCCACGCTCGAAAGATGCCAATTTCTTGTTAATCTTGCGCACGGCCTTCGCTGCCTTGATTAATTTGGGAGGTAGGCGATCCGGCTTGCGGGGTGGCCAGTGCGGCAGAGGGAGATGGGGCCATGTCCCGGACTCGACGTTGACCTCGTAATCACTTCGGTGATTCTTGCCATCTGTGCTTGTCTTCTCAGGCCACTCCTTTATCCATGCCCGGGTCCTATATTGAAGCCTTTCGTTTGTGGGCGTTGATATGGCCACCGGGCCGTCGTGGCTCTTCCATGTGAAGAGGCTCTTGAGGCGATGGATGAACCGTTTCATGCACCCATCTTTGCGCCGATGTTGGCGAGGATGGTCCTTCCGCCACTTACTGAGTTGGTCCTTCAGAACACGCTCCGCCGCAAACTTCTCAGCGTCGAGTTTCAAGCTAGCAAACTGCAGAGATCTGATAGCTGCGCGAAGCGGCGCAAAATTGAGAGTGGCTGACGCCGCAGCCGCCAATCCCTCAACGCTGTCGAGAGTACATGCGTTAGAATATTTTCGGATGTAAGAACATTTTGCCAACCAACCGATTGAGATAGTTCTCTAATTCAAAGGCGTAATGGGTCGTATTGAAGGGAAGAACAAGCGCACTGGCAAGACGGAGCATCTGTAGACCCATATTCTTTGCAACGGCAACCTGATGTAAAGACGTTAGCCAAACGTACCATAATCGACTTCCTATACATACGTGCTTGACGAAACCTGGGTCGGCATAAACCTCTTGGAATCTTTCAGAGTCGTAGACGGAATGATAGTGGTAGACAGGGTCAAAGCGAGTACTACCAAAACCACCAGCGTCCATGCTTGCAATCTAGGTGTTTTGCTTACTCAGTACTTGGGAAGGAAGCCAACAGGACATTAGGACTGTACCCCGAGCCGTTGTAAGAAGACTGTGTAGTCGCTCCCAGAGCCGAGAGGCCTGACGCCAATGCTGTCAGCTTCCTGTGTTTCGACTTCTGTGCCCAAAGAATCGACGTCATCGTATTCGCCAAAGAGCTGACCACTATCCGCGGTAGCGTCCCAAAGAGTGCGCTTGGGATCGGTCGGGTGGGGTAGATCTTCGGCCGTTTTCCGGAGGAAATGAGCTAGCGAAGGTGAAGCGTGGGCCGTGAATTTTGACCCGGACACTGCGGTGTCGAGGTTAATGTAGGTAACGACATGGTTTTGTATCCATTCCGCAAAGTCTTCGCCCCACTCGGTGCTACCAATGAGGCCATACTGTGACAGAATAAGGAGAATCAACAAACACATTTAAGATGATACTGAGAACCAACCTCTTCCGCATCCCAACTCGCAATGACAATCGTCCTTAATGGTTTCCAGCCCTCTTTTAGCAGAGCACCCAAACCACGAATAATTTCGTGAACGGCGACAGTGCCTGAACTAGGGTCAGCGGCACCCAGAACCCATGCTATGACACTGCAATTTCAGCAGCAGAAGAAGTTTTGTGAGTGTTCCAACACGCACCATCTCGATGATTGCCAACGAGTACGACCTCATCCTTGATATGACCAGGGATAACACCAATGGTATTCCAGATAGGCATAACCTTGGTGTCGACTGTGGTGATAATGAGTAAAACTAGTATGCCACTAGCGATGAAATCAAGTGCACCGTGATTAGTGAGCTTAACCATCCTGTTCTTGCCCTCGATTTCCTGTAGTAAGATTTTGGCATTCGCCCAAGAGATGGGCAAGCTCGGGATGCTTGGTATACTTGTGCCGTTTAGGCGAGTGCTATTCTCATAAGATGGGTAACCAGGCGTAGTCGGGTCTCCCGGGTATATTGATACAAACTGGACAGAGCCACGCTGGACTGAGGTCGGGTTGCGAGCGGGACCATGAGGATAACTATTGAGGTTATCGAGCGAGCACGATGCGTCATGATGGGTCTCTTACGGGGCATAGCCATTCTCCTCTGTTACGGGGCCGTCATCCCGAAGGTCAGAATAAATAAGGACACCGGCCGCTCCAAGTTCCTGTGCACCTTTGACCTGCGGAAAAACAAGCGAGTGTGATAAATCAAATCGCGATCCGCCAAGGGTTGCTTACCTTCAGACCACGGAAAACCCCACCATATCGGACGAGGACAATTGCACCAGAAAAGTTCACGCCTGGCTTGGTATCAGTTCAAGCGTGAATGTCAGTTGTGGCGAAGGACTTGACCCTTCTGGACAAGTTCGTCGTAATCTCTCTTCCTTCCGTAATTTGCGTAGATGAGCCTGCCCTCTGCTTCCCCATCACAGCTAAGGCCATGCCAGGCACCGACAGATTCAGCATGGTTATATGCATCACCATCGAGCTCGTCACCGGCCTCTTCAAGCTTGGCATTCCACACTACAGTTCCATCATCTCGGAGGATCGCTAGGCTCCTGTCGAGAGGGGTATTGAGGACAGGATAATAGACATCGATCCATGCCGTTGGTTCCGTCAAATTGGCAATAGAGAGTGTCGCGTTGCGCGAAGCCACTGAACCGGCAGAATAAATGGGATACTCAGCGCTTTTCTGGATGGAGAGCTCGTGTTGTAAATGATTGAAGAAATGCTTGGCCGTGCGTAGGTCTTCCTCCGAGCCAGCAAGGTGGGGACACGCGGCGTATCTACGAGAAGTGACCACAGCACTGGCTGAATTTGGTATAGTCCTTCAGGTAACTCGTCAAGGCAGTAGCGGCATGGGGGCAAGAGGATGGCTTACAGAAAGAAGTTCTCAGCCAATCGACTTGTGGGAACCCCGGGCTCTTCAGCATCTATTACCCAAGCAATATCATGCGCGCATGTATGAGCATGCGTGGATGGCCTCCGCAGAAAGGTGAAGTAATGGGTGAATGGAAATAGCCATCTGTGGAGTATGAACCAGAGAAGGCCGAGGGAGAGGATATATTTCACGACCTTCTTTGCTGGGTATTTGGTGCGGTCTCTCTGTGTATCGATGAGAAATGGATTGGGCGCGCCATCGACTTTCTCGACCTCCATGTGTGGAATGGGAGTTGAGAAGAAGCGAAATCGGTCCCAGGACGGCTTCTGTGGATGTGGAGAATGTCACGTGGGCAAGCCGAGAACGCGACCGAGCGCGGATTTATCGCGATAGGCTACAATCAATCCAATCTCCACTGAGTGTGAGCCTCCCAAAAGACAGTTATCCGTCGGTGACGTCAGAACGTCGCCCTTCATATATTTGAATCAGCTGTCCGATTTTCAACAATTTTTTTTTTCATTCCGAGTGACAATGCCATTCGACGAGAAAGCCGTCCTCGACATCGACTCTTGGCTCGAGCCCTTCCTTCCTGCCATCACCCACAGGCATCAAACATTTACAGGGTGGAAGAACACCATACAAGACCACGAAGGGGGCTATGACTCTTTCACTAAAGGGTACCTCAAATTTGGTCTCAACGTCAAAGAGGACGGCTCTGTCGTTTACAGAGAATGGGCACCGAATGCCAAAGAGGCCGTTCTCATAGGCGATTTCAGTTCGTCTTGAAACCGACCGTCACTCCCTCTGGCTCGTCATTCACCAAAACATGCAGATCACTGGAACAGGACCTCTCACCCCTTGAAGAGGGATCAGTACGGCATCTGGGAGATCACCCTCCCTCCCAGTTCCTCCGGCGTATGCCCTATTCCTCACGACTCCAAATTGAAGGTACGTCATCAACATACCTCTGCAATACTGAGGTGCGACCATGCCGTTAGATCTCCATGATTATACCGACTGGAGAGCGGATCGAACGCCTTCCTGCTTGGATCAAGAGAGTCACTCAGGACCTCTCGGTCTCGCCCGTCTACGATGCCCGTTTCTGGAACCCGCCACCCGAATCTCGATATGTATTCAAGAACAAAGCACCTCCCAAGCCCAGCAGCTTGCGTATATACGAGGCACACGTGGGCATATCTTCTCCAGACCCCAAGGTCGCAACATACAAAGAGTTCACAGCGAACGTCCTACCTAGGATAAAGGATCTCGGATACAATAGTATCCAGCTTATGGCCATAATGGAGCATGCTTACTACGCATGTCAGTACCTCCCTCCACGTCACCGCTGACGCAACTAAATCTTGCTTCCAGCATTCGGGTATCAGGTCACCAGTTTTTTCGCTGCCAGCTCTCGCTATGGTATCCCCGAGGATCTCAAAGAACTGGTAGATACAGCGCATGGACTTGGTCTTGTAGTCCTTCTCGATGTCGTCCACTCTCATGCTTGCAAGAATGTTCTGGATGGCTTGAATTCCTTTGATGGAACGGACCACCTTTACTTTCATGAAGGTAGCAAAGGCCGCCATGAGCTTTGGGATAGTCGCCTTTTCAACTACGGCTCTCACGAGGTCCTACGTTTCCTTCTGAGCAACTTGCGGTTCTGGGTCGAAGAGTATCAATTCGATGGATTCCGATTTGACGGTGTCACGAGTATGATGTATGTGCACCACGGTATCGGGACTGGATTCTCTGGCGGATATCATGAATACTTTGGTCCTGGCGTCGATCATGAAGGCGTCGTTTACCTCATGCTAGTGAGCTCCCCAGCCTAACAGCTGCTACGCACAGATTGAATCCTCCTATAGGCAAATGATGCCTTGCACACGCTCTTCCCCAATATCATTACCATTGCTGAAGATGTGTCCGGGATGCCACTTCTTAGTATCCCAGCACACGCCGGGGGCGTTGGTTTTGACTACCGCCTCTCCATGGCGATTCCCGACAAGTGGATCAAGCTCCTCAAGCATACGCAAGATGACGCATGGGACATGGGTGATATTGTTCATACGCTCATAAACCGGCGCCATGGTGAAAAAAGTATCGCGTACGCAGAGAGTCATGACCAGGCTCTTGTAGGCGACAAGACGCTCGCGTTCTGGCTGATGGATAAAGAGATGTGTAAATATCCTCCGTCCTTTCGTCTTTTGAAGAAGACAGATTCTGATGGAAAGACAGACACGAACATGTCGGACATGAGCCCGATGACACCCGTTATTTCCCGTGGCTTGGCTCTGCACAAGATGATCCGGTCTGCGATTCCTTTTCCACTGCAGTTGGCGTATCTGATCCTGGTCGTAGCTTGCTTGTCCACACTCTCGGCGGAGAAGGCTACCTTAACTTCGAAGGGAACGAATTTGGTCACCCTGAAGTAAGTACACGAGCGAATAGCTTGCAACCACATCCAACTGAACGTCGTACCCTCAAGTGGCTCGACTTCCCGCGTGAAGGGAATGGCAACTCATACCACTACGCCCGGCGACAGTGGAATGTCGTCGACGACAATGTACTGCGATACAAGTACCTGAACAACTTTGACCGCGCCATGCATCACCTCGAAATACGGTACAATTGGCTTGATTCACCCCAAGCGTGGGTCTCGCTCAAACACGAGGTCGATAAGATTATCGCCTTTGAAAGGGCTGGCTTACTCTTTATCTTCAACTTCCACCCGACCAAGTCCTTCACGGATTACCGCGTTGGCGTTGATGTGGACGGAGAATACAAGATTGTGCTCAGCACCGATGACAAGCAGCACGGAGGGTTCGAGAATGTAGACGTGAATGCCAAATTCGTCACAACGCCGCTTGAGTGGAACGGTCGGAAGAACTGGCTTCAAGTGAGCGGTTTGTCGCACGTCATCGTTTTCGCTCCCCCTCACCGCATTGTGTCAGGTTTACATCCCTTCCCGAACAAGCATAATCCTTGCGAAGGTCTGAGAATGAATGGCTGTAATATGACCACCGTCATGGGCGGGTAGATCGGATTATTGTATAGGGTAAAGCAAGTAGAGATACCTCAGGCTTCTTGATTGATGGCGCAGATTGTACGTTCCAGGTGTATCCGAGGATCGCATATAAATAAGAACAGTACTAGTCAGCTATTACATGTGTTCAACTAAGCTTCTGTCTCTTGGTACCAGCCCGGGTCGTAGATGTTGCCGAGGTGTCGACAGAAGACACGGACATTGACCTCCTATCATTCGAAGTCCCCGTCTGCAGAGCATGCCAGTAAGCCTTACGCGAATGAGGGATGATGGTCTCGTCTGAAACTTACCTGTTTCCTGCTCCGCCCACTGCGCGTGCTGACCACGCTATGAGCCCTCCCTTCATCCGGCGTATCTGGCGCCTGTCCGTCCTCATCCACATCCATGGGCATCTCCACCGGAGCCTCGCTTTCGCGCATTCCCAGGCGCATTTTAGCGGTGCGAATATCCTGATCCACGCGGTCGGCCACCTTTTTCAGCTCGACGAGCGAGGTGATGGCGTCGAGCAGCGCTTCGTGGTGCACGAGCGTATCGCGAGTCGGCATCACCAGCCGCGACATAGTGATGCCAAGCTCGGTAGCTATCTGGGAAACTTTGGCGGCGACCGCGGCCTTGGGATACGGGACGCGGAAGGAGCGCAGGTACGCCGCTTGGTGCGCGCTCTTGGTGGTGGTGCCCACAGGCATGGTGACATCCATGCGCTGGATGCAATTTAGTGCATCTTTGGGAACCACTCGTCAGAAAAGGGATGCCCGAACGGTTGGAACAAAAATGGCGACGTTACCTTGCGCCGCCGATTTCGCCGACTGGGCGCGCCTGGGGATGGCGGATGCGAATAGTGCACTCGAGGGCGTCGCCGGGCTGTCTAGCTCGCCTGCGACACCTCTTTTCCTCTTTTTGGGATCGCCCAAGGGTCCGTCCTCGTCTATCGGGAGGTCAGGCAGCCCACACTCTGCGCCGAGTAAGGTGCGTAATAGTCGATCGCGATCCTGTCTGAAACGCCTCTCGTTCTGTTCTATGCGTTTCAGCTCGATGTACAGCGCTTCTTCCTCCGCGAGTTCTTGGGGCGTGCGGTTTTGAAGGCTGAGAAGGTATTTCTTCCGCAAGACCTCGCGTTCTGGCGGAGTATGTTAGTATGGTAATAGATGTGCAGCGTCGAGGGTCACGCACCCTTGTCGAACTGAAAGGTCGACATAAGCTGTGATTTACTGGCTTCATCTCCTGCCCAAGGTCTGTTCCTGATAAGCTTGCGACAAACACTATAGTACCTATCCTTCAGATCCTGAGGCGAGCCCTGAGTACGTGAAAAATGAGAATCTATTGTGGTGACCTACCTCCATTGAACGATGTGGACCGCCAGGGAACTCATAGCGGTCATTGACGATGTAGAATCGGGAATCATATTCGCGGATGAGATTGAAGAGGTAGTCTGTCTCTTCCTTGGTCCATTCTTGGTCTGTCAATGATGTGAGAGCGCGTGACAAAAGCGTAGTTGAGCTTCGAACCTTCCAGGAGTTGGGTATACTCGTCCTGTGAATACGTATAGTCGGTTGACTTGGGATTGTACCTTGAAAATGGGTATTCTGAAGCCGTTTTTAATGCCCAGGCAGTAAGAGGGGGAGAGAGATGATGAACGGACCTGCTTCCGAGTCCGTGTTGGCTTTGACCCAGTGACTGAGTTCTAGCCCATCGCTTCTTGCAGAGTTCTTGAAAGACCTCCACTCCCTACGATCATGTTCGGGAACTTTGTTTTTGGGCCTACAATCCGAGATGAAAACACGTACCACTTTGAACTCCCGCCACTGCCGAGGTTAGGCTTCTGCTTGAGACGCGGTTTGGCGACCTGAGCGACTAATGTGGGGGCGGACGGGCCGATGAGAGAGTATAGCTCGCGAGAGATGCCCGAGGGTTTTCTTAACAGGGGAGTAGAGGCTTTCTTTGGTTGAGCAGGGGCTGGCGTTGAAGAGCTGGGCAAGGAAAGGATACTCCGGACGTCAGCAGCGGATGCGCCAGCCATCGTCGTCGTCGCGGGTCAACTGAAGCGGGCGTTCCTATCCGGTCCGCTCAGACCGTCACCGGGTCGAGCCCGGTCCGCACGTCTGGACTCTGGTGTTCGGCCACCCTCACGTTATGACCGACCATCATAGAGGGTCCTTGGGACGAAATAGCAATCCAACAAGTCTTGGCCCTTACACACTTTGCAAAACTGCACTATTGATGTCTTAAAGGAGCCCGATCCGAAACTCGAAATCATCCCGTAGCTGTCCTGGCATACATTGGAGACGCAGGTGGGCAGTACAATTCATATTACACAACTTTGATGTATACTTTGGTGCTATGAATCGGGGACAGGCGCCTTTCGTCATGGGCCAATTTTGAACAAGTGACGACTATTCTGTCTCCAGCCTGAGTGCCGTAGCGTTGGAAACGATATCTTTAACAATCTCATTCATCAAGGTGAATCCCTCATCAGAAAGTATATCGACGTTCCAAGCCCCTTCAAGAAAATCGTGGGGGAAAGTACGGTCAGGGCTCGGACAAGTTGCAAAAGCGGGCTCGACTTCGCCAGTTGCAACATTACCGACGTAGACACGAAGAGAGGTCCCAAGAAGGCTTAACCCGTACACGCGAGGGAGACGGCAATCCGCAAGTACGGCGTTGAACCACTGATGCATTCGAGCGTCTGCTTCGGCGCGCAAGTCAGCTCTATCGGCCCAATCGTCATCCTTGATTTCCGCCACGAGCACAGGACCGCCGTTCGGATCCAAGACGACAAAGCAAACATCGGGAAAGTCGGTGTAGCGGAGGGATAATCGAAGCGGAGGACTATGGGGAGTGACCATGAAGTAGGGTGGACGGTCCCTGCGAAAGC
>Ga0307510_10008858_pt1 | contig 11994 bp, 7 predicted proteins | sample 12_EM_MG_FD_207224 | JGI IMG/M metagenome (GOLD analysis project Ga0307510, IMG submission 207224) | Populus trichocarpa ectomycorrhiza microbial communities from riparian zone in the Pacific Northwest, United States - 12_EM | ecosystem: Host-associated > Plants > Roots > Unclassified | place...
TAAGGTTAGGGCTACTGCACAAGGACGTCAAGAGGGATCGTGCGAGCAGACCAGCCGTAGGGAAAGACAAACATTCACCTGCGGGAGAGTTTTCAAATCAATCTACACTACTGTTTGAAAGGTTCTCGTAACCACACTGGTACCTTCTTGTCGTTGCGGCCGGAGTGGTATGTTGGCGCCAGCCGAGGAACAGCTACAAACACATCAAGGTACCCGTGCAGTTACGAGAACTTTTCAAACGGGAGTGTATCGGGGGTTGTGGGTAAGTCTGGCGAACGTGGCTCGCAGAGTTTCTATGTAAATGGCAGCCAAGGCTCCACCATACTTTTGCTCACACCCTAGTACATCAATATCTAAGCAGTTATTTTGAGCAGGGCGATAATTTTGGGATCATGTCCGATCACTCGGAATGTTGCACGACTCTGCCCTCCAGCTAGGCTGGCTGATTCCAGCCCCAAATGCCATGCGGCCTGCACATGTCATGTCAAAAGCCTAAGATGCAAGAGGTGGTGCCCGCAATCGCGAGCATTGAGTTTGTGGCCCACGCGCGCCGCTTGAGTGAGGGTGCCGGTTAAGAAGGCTCAAGAATGGGTGCCACACGCATCGCTTGCGCACCTAGCAACCCGCCATTTCTCTTTTCCACCCTCCAAGCTTTTCATTCCCGTTCACTATCCAGACTGGGTTTCCCTCTCCCACCCTCCTTCCTCCACCACTTCCACCCCACACTTCCATCACCACCCCACCCATCATTTCCACGACAACACAGCTGCAAATGCCAAAGTAATCTGCATGTCTGTTTCCGTAACTGTCTAGTTCTAAAATTTACGAACGCCTCATCCAGATGGAACAAGTAGGCTCGAATCCTAATTTTTTGGCAGTTGCACTGACCGTGAGCGCAAAGGATATTGGTCTAGCGGATCAAGTGGCGCAGTTGCTTCACTCTGAACACGATCTTACTGCATTTGCAGCAAGAGAACAGGTTTGGAATTCTACTCCACGGCCCTTCCGTTATTCTTCTAATTGAACCGTTATGCAGTCCTGTTCTCTCGTTGCCCGCATCCTGGGCTGTTGGTCTGAATCTCGCATCCGATCAGTGCTGAGAAATGCCGGCTATGACGTGTTTCCCACGTCCAGCTCGGGGAGAGATGGAAGCGGAGCTCCGCTTGAACCAGACATTTCTTCACCGGTCTCAGGGGCAGTTAGCACAAGGGGGCCGGAGCTTGAGGTGGGACCTTTGGGTGCACAATGTGCGAATGACAGGCATGCATCTACGAATACAGCTGCATGCGAATCCGAGGGAAGCTCGACGGCAAGTAGCTTGTTAGCTCAGCCAGCATCCATGGAGCGGGATGGAACTACATTCAGGAGTGCACCACACGCCAACAGCGAGCCTGTTCTACTAACCGCTGACACAGGCGAACCTGATGCAGGCTCTGAAGAAACTGGTCAGCCCGCTCTTCCGGCATTGATGGAGGCGGATAGAAATGGGTCACCCATGCTTGAGGCAGGAGGGGGTATGCATACCGGTATTTCCGGACAACGACCTCATCAGAGTGCAGAGGAACCCCAAGCACTCAGCCACGCAGAGGCAAACAGTGAAGCGGGAGTCATTGTTCACAATGGCTATGAAGAAGACCCTGATGGGCTGGAGGAGGAGGAAGAAGACAGCCAAGCGTCTGGGGAGCTGATGGCCAACACTAGAGATAGGGGTAGCGGGACCGTAGGATGTGAGGCGCTTCCTTCTAGCAGCATACTGCTGCCCCCGGCCTCTGCGCGTAAGCCGCCGGGTATCCGGAAGCGCCCGGCGGAAGCTGATCCCAACATTCAAGGGCCACATAAAAGACGAGACAATACAGACAAGAGACACGCGGTTACAACTCTGGATCCGGATTCTTCCTCGGAGACCGATCCTTCCTCAGAGACAGATCCTTCCCCAGAGACCGATTCTTCCTCAGAGACTGATTCTTCCTCAGAGACTGATTCGAGTGCTGAGCCGCTCGTAACAGACTTCAGCGATGGCTTCATCTTGTTGTGCGAGGTCACGAACTACAGAGCCGTGCAGAGTAAGATTTTCTTGGGTAAGCACCGAAAGGAGCAGGATAGAGAGACGGTGCAGCGCCTGTTCCGATTTTACACCAACACCAGGACAATGGCTGGGGCCCTGGATTTACTAGGCAAGATTTGTTCCACGGAAGATATGGATTTCCCGATAGGATACGTGAGTCTAGTGGAATCAGATGTCAACAAAGCTGTGCTGCGGCCTAACCGCCTGCTGCTTGCAAAGGCAGCTGGCCTTTGGGCCAACGCCATGATGAAGGTCTGCCGTGAGGGTGCCCGCCAGATCGCCCTCCGCCAGGTAATGGCGACAATTGCCCTCCACCTGATCCATAAAAACACCATTAGGCCAATGTGGGAGCAACATTCTCGTGAGAGAGTTGCTGATGGCCCTATGGAAACCGAATGGCAGTTCTACTATGAGACCCTGGGCGGGGAGAAAGCATTGCGTACGACGCTCAGGACCTTTAGAGACCGTATAGGGTATGGGGAGGCATTTTTAACACTGGCACAAAGCCTCGGGGCTCCCGCGCTTCTTATGATCGCTGTCGGTGAACGTGGGGTCGTGACGACGGCCCGTGAACTGGCCAAGTTTAGCCATGTGACGAGTGACCTTGCCACAACACTTTCTCTTTCCCCCACTTGGTGGTCCTTCACACATGTGAGTGGGCATCTGGCGGTTGCCAGGCTGTTCGGGGCCACTTGGCCAACCGTCACTGGTGCCCAACTCGTGTATTGGATGAGGACCCAGCCTCTGCCAGATGATACCTTGAAGAACTGGGAGACTGTTTGCCGCGAGGAGAAACTCGTGCTGGAGGCTAGCCCTCAACCCAACGAGCTCCGATTAGTTCCCGAACAGAACTACCCAACCGTTACTCTCCCCTGGTTGCATCACCCCCTTCACATTAGCCCGATGATACAGTCTGTGGACGTTGAGCCTGCGAATGAGGTGGAAGACGTGGGTATATGGCTCCGTAATTTAAAGGAACGTAGGAAAGGGGACGAAGTTCAGATCGGCACCGGCCAGCGGTTCGGGTTACATGTGCTGCAGGATCTGCTCCCGGATAGAGTAATTACATCACTTTTGATGGATTTCTTTTGCGCTTTACACAATTCAAGATCGTTGGACGGCTTCAGGGCATTGGATAGCGTTCTAGGCCGAGTCCTGCTACACCCACCTGTGCCCCATACTGGGTTGGACAAACTCCGAGAAGCAGTGGGCGACAAAGAGGTATGGGAAAATGGGTGCCGTGAGGTTCTTGCAGCGATTGAGGGGGAAACGGGCATCCTGGGATTACACATTTCTGTCGCCGAGCAACGTGCGCGGCTATACAACTGGGTCAATGAGGAACCAGGGGTGGGCCTGGAGGATCAAGGGCTGGAGGTAAGCTACGCGTTCGAATTTCCCACTGTCAAGGATGGTGGCCTTCTAACAATTCACCAGGTGGCCCGCAAATGCCTACCGGCGATAGGGTGGAAGATAGAGCTCGGACCAATCCAGCCAAGGGAGTGGATCAGTACCAAACGAGAATCGGTGCTGTCATTTCTGCATCTCTCCCGAAGTTTGATCACTGGGTCAACATATTACCTCTACATTCCGGGATTGGGACGCCCACCAACTGTAGATGAGATTGCGCGCGGGCTCATAGTGGATGGCTTTGCACTGACCGTGAAAGGGGGCTGGCGAATTCATCCTAGTTACTGGTTTGGCCTTTCCAAAACCAATCGGTAAGGGAGGGTATGGTGGGTGTCCCTTGCATAGGTCGTGGGTGTCTAGAATCCGTATTCGCTATCATAGCTTGTATTGTTTAAATCTTGACTCCGATAGTGTTATGAATAAAACATCCGAAAGGTACTTTAACGCGCTCTGAATGAATTTTGAATCTTGGCGTATGCGACCTAGCTGGTCGGAATGATATACACAAGGATCATGGTGGCAGCGGACCAGCTCAACCCCCAGTGCGGTATAGGTGACATCTACAGACATGATATATCTGAGTGATTAATCATGATGCTAGATCCCGGACACACGCAGCACTCCTCGCATACCAACACAGATTCAATTGTAAACCCAAATATAGGTTAATGGTTCTTGTTTTAAACTCGGAGTCATACACAGTATCAAATAGTTGTCTTTTGACCCTAATCAGGATTCGCAGGAGAAGGGGTCGTCAGAATCCGGAGGACAGCGTCGCTGAGTGTGTGGGTAAGTAACCCTAACCTGAATACGCAGAAAGGCCTTTCTGCAAATTAAGGTTGGGTTATTGTTGAACACGCAGCATGTCCTGACTGTTCGTATTGAGATGAGAAAAGCTAGAAGGAATCAGGAGGAATACCTCTCTTCGTATCCAAAGAAGCCGTGGTCTCTGCGTATCCGGGGAACTCGTCGACTCTGGGTGTCCGGGGAAGTCGTCTTCTCTGAATCTCCGGGAAAGTCGTCATCTATGCATATCCAGGGAAGTCCTCTCTACGTATTCGGGGAAGCCTCCCTATTAAGGTTAGGATGAGCTTTCCGAGTAGGATGAGAAATGAAAACTAGAATCCGTGGGTTGGCGCCTCTGCGTGTTTTGTCTAGGTAACCCTAACCTTAATTCGCAGAAAGGCCGTTCCGCGTTTTAAGGTTAGGGTTATTGGTGAATATGCAGTCCGTCCTCACTCTCTGAATTAGGATGACAATTGGTAGCAGGTATCAGGAGGAATACGTCTTTGCTTATCCGAAGAAGCCGACCGCGCTGCGTATCCACGGAAGTCATCTCTGGGTATCAGAGGAAGTCGTCATCACTGCGTTACCGCGGAAGTCGTCTCAGCAGATCCGGAGAAGTCGCCTTCTGTGCCTATCCGAAGAAGTCACCTTCTCTGCCTATCCCCGAAAGTCGTCTCTGCGTATCCGAAGAACTAGTCATCTCTGGGTGTCCGGGGAAGTCATCGTCTCGGCGTATCTGCGAAAGTCATCTCTGCGAATCCGAGGAAGTCGTCTTCTCTGCGTGTCCCAAGAACTCGTCGTCTGTGGGTGTCCGGGGAAGTCATCTTCTCTGAATCTCCGGGAAAGTCGTCATCTGTGCATATCCGGGGAAGTGGTCTCTCCGTATTCCCGGAAGCCTCCCTATTAAGGTTAGGATGGGCTTTCCGAGTAGGATGAGAAACGTAAACTAGAATCCGGAGGTTAGCGCCTCTGCGCGTTTTGTCTAGGTAACCCTAACCTTAATTCCCAGAAAGGCCGTTCTGCGTTTTAAGGTTAGGGTAATTGGTGAATATGCAGTCCGTCCTCACTCACTGTATTAGGATGACAATTGGTAGCAGGTATCAGGAGGAATACGTCTTTGCTTATCCGAAGAAGCCGACCGCGCTGCGTATCCACGGAACCCGTCTCTGCGTACCCGGGGAAGTCGACTGGACGTCTCTGCGTATCCGAAGAAGTCATCTTCTCTGCGTATCCGAAGAAGTCATCTTCTCTGCGTATCCGAAGACCTCGTCGTCTCTAGGTGTCCGGGGAAGTCGTCGTCTCTGCTTATCCGCGAAAGTCGTCCCTGCTTATCCGAAGAAGTTGTCGTCCCTGGGTGACTGGCGAAGTTGTAGTCTCTGCGTATCCGCGAAAGTGGTCTCTGCGTATCCACAGAACTCGTCATCTCTAGGTCTCCGGGGAAGTCGTCGTCTCTGCGTATCAGCGAAAGTCATCTCTGCATATCCGAGGAAGTCGACTCGACGTCTCTGCGTATCCGAAGAAGTTGTCTTCTCTGGGTGTCCAGGGAAGTTGTCTCGGCGTATCCCAAGAACTCGTCGTCTCTGCTTGTCCGGAGAAGTCGTCTTCTCTGCGTATCCACACAAGTGGTCTGCGCGTATCCGAGCAAGGCGACTCGACGTCTCTGCGTAGCCGAAGAAGTGGTCTTCTCTGGCTGTCCGGGTAACTCGTCACGGCGTATCAGAAGAACTCGTCGTCTCTGCGTGTCCGGAGAAGTCATCGTCTCTGCTCGCTCATCCGAAGAAGTGGCCTTCTGTGCCTATCGGCGGAAGTCGTCAGGGCGTATCCGAAGAACTCGTCGTCTCAGCGTCTCAGGAGATGTGGTCATCTCTGCGTATCTGAAGAACTCGTCGTCTCTGCGTATCCGAAGAACTCGTCGTCTCTAGGTCTCCGGAGAAAGTTGCTGTCTCTGCGTTCCGCGGAAGTCATCGTTGTCTGCGTATACGGGGAAGTCGTCTCTCCGTGTCTGGGGAAGGCATCCTCTTGGAATCTCCGGGAAAGTCGTCGTCTGTGCATATCCGGGGAAGTGGTCTCTACGTATTCGAGAAAGCCTCTCCATTACGGTTAGGATCGGCGTTCTGAGTAGGACGAGGAACGAAAACTAGAATCCGGAGGTTGGACCCTTTGCGCGTTTTGTCTAAGTAACCCTAACCTTAATTTGCAGAAAGGCCGTTCTGCGTTTTAAGGTTAGGGTTAGTTTTTGAACAACTCTTCGCCTATGTGACAAACCTAGCGGGGAACGATATAGGCAAGTATCATGGCGGCCACGGGCCAGCTTAACCCCAGGCGCGGTTTAGGTGATAGCTACTGACTTTCGAGTGATGAATCATGATGCACCATCTGGGACACACATGACAATGCGTGAATATCCACGCAAACCCTGCTGTTGGTCAATTGTCCTTGTTTTAAACTCTGACTCATACGCAGCCTCATATGGTTGTCCTTTGACACAAGTCAGCCATTGGCGCGACTCCAAGGGAGGCTTGAGCTTCACCCGTGGTGACACACCCCTCCGAATTCAAGCCACCCCTTCTCAGCGAAATACGCAGACGGGATGCTCACTATACTCAGGTGCAAGCTTCACGCCTTGCTGGGTAAAATCAATACAGAGATCCACATTGGAGCAGGTGGTCGGAATCTGGAGGACAGCTTCGCTGCCTGTGTAGGGTTATTGGTGAATATGCAGTCCGTCCTCAGTCTCCGTATTATGATGACAAACGGTAGCAGGTAGACCCACCGTGCCCTGAGCAAGGTGGTGCCCTCAGCGAGGCGCGGCGCCCATAGTCCAATGAGGACTCTTACTAAACACCGGTTCCGCCACAGCAACTCTACCGTGCCTCGCTGAGAGCACCACCTCGCTCATGGCACGGGGGGTCCATCAGGTGGAATGCGTCTTGGCGTATCCGAAGAACTCGTCGTCTCTGCTTATCCGAAGAAGTGGTCGTCACTGCGTGACTGGGGAAGTTGCGGTCTCTGCGGATCCGCAGAAGTCGCCCCTGGGAGTCCGGGGAAGTCGTTGTCGGAACGTGTCGGCGGAAGTCATCGTCTCCCCGCGTCCGCTTCCGTCGTCATTCTGCGTGTCCAGATACGTCGTATCTACGTATTCGCGGGAGTCTCGCTATTGAGGTCATGATGGCTTTTCTGAGTACGATGAGATACGCAAACCGGAATCAGGTGGTTGGTCTCTCTCCGCGTTTTGTCTAGGTAACCCTAACTTTAATACTCCCCAAGGCCGTTCAACGTATTAAGGTTAGGGTTATTGTTGAATACGCAGTTTGTCCTCACTCTTCGTATTAAGATGAGAAAAGCTAGCAGATATCAGGAGGAATACCTCTCTGCGTATCGGAAGATGCTGTCGTCCTTGTGTATCCGAGGAAGTCGTCATCTCTGGCTGACCGGGGAAGTCCTTCTCTCTCAGTGTCCGGGGAAGTCAACCCTGCGCATTCGGGGATACCTCGCTATTGAGGTTAGGATGGGCTTTCTGAGTAGGACGAGAAATGAAAACTAGAATCCGGAGGTTGGGCCCTTTGCGCGTTTTTTCTAGGCAACCCTAACCTTAATTCCCAGAAAGGCCGTTCTGCGTTTTAAGGTTAGGGTTATTGGTGAATATGCAGTCCGTCCTCACTCTCTGTATTAGGATGCCAAATGGTAGCAGGTATCAAGAGGCATATGTCTTTGCTTATCCGAAGAAGCCGACCGCGCTGCGTATCCACAGAAATCTTCCCTGCGTATCCGGGGAAGTCGACTGGACGTCTCTGCGTATCCGAAGAGGTCATCTTCTCTGCGTATCTGAGGAAGTCGTCCTCTCTGCGTATCAGAAGAACTGGTCGTCTGTGGCTGTCCGGGGAAGTCGTCGTCTTTGCGTCTCCGCAAAAGTTGTCCCTGCGTATCCGAAGAAGTTGCCGTCCCTGCGTAACTAGGGGAGGTATGGTCTCTGCGGACCCGCCGAAGTCGTCTCTACGGATCCGCGGAAGTCGTCTCTGCGTATCCGGGGAAGTCGTCGTTCTCTGTGTATACGCGGAAGACACTCTGGATGCCTGAGGAAGTCGTCGCCTCTCCGTTTGCGGGGAGGCCGTCGTTCTCTCCGTATACGGGGAAGTCGTCTCTGCGTGTCTGGGGAAATGATCCTCTTGGAATCTCCGGGAACGTCGTCATCTGTGCATATCCGGGGAAGTGGTCTCTACGTATTCGGGAAAGCCTCCCCATTAAGGTTAGGATGGGCGTTCTGAGTAGGATGAGAAACGAAAACTAGAATCCGGAGGTCCCGCCCTTTGCGCGTTTTGCAACCCTAACGTTAATTCGCAGAAAGGCAGTTCTGCGTTTTGCGGTTAGGGTTAGTTTTTGAACAACTCTTCGCCTATGCCATATAGGCAAGGATCATAGCGGCCGCGAGCCAGCTTAACTCCAGGAGCGGTTTAGGTGATAGCTACCGACCTTCGAGTGATGAATCATGATGCACCATCTGGGATACACATGACAATACGTGACTATCAACCCAGATGCAATTGTAAACCCTGGTGTTGGTCAATGGTCCTTGTTTTAAACTCTGGCTCATACGCAGCCTCCAATAGTTGTCTTTTGACACAAGTCAGCCATTGGCGCGACTCCAACGGACGCTCTTCCAAGGGATCCTTGAGCTTTACCCGTTGTGAGACACCCCTCCGAATTCAAGCCACCTTTGCTCAGTCAAATACGAAGACGGGATGCTCAGTATGCTCAGGTGCAAGCTTCACGCCTTGCTGGGTAAAATCAATACAGAGATCCACATTGGAGCAGGTGGTCGGAATCTAGAGGACAGCTTCGCTACCCGTGTTGGGCAAGTAACTCTAACCTTAATACGCAGGAATATCGCCACACACCTCCGAAGGAACCATTAGAATCATGAGACATCACTCGTGCCACTTTTTTCTCGCAATACTTTCCCGAAAAATACACACACATGCTCTAAACCAAAGCCCGCTCCCAGGAGCTATCCCAACAACAAAGGCACTATCTTGACAGCATGCCGAGCAGCATGACATGGCTCCCTAAAATCCTGTATCACGGATGCAACTCTCTCAATTCTTAAGCAATTTGAATCAAAGCCTCAAACGTGATCCCGGATAATTCCCAGTTTCGGACAGATTCCGGGGATTTTGATAATCTGGGACAGGGAGGTGCGACAGCATAGAGTAAAAAAGTTGGCTAACTACTTGGAGGGTGTTCGTGCTCGTGTGTGAAGGTATTCGAATACTGGTAATACAAGCGCATTCCCCTTGGGTATTTCATAAGAGAACCCAGAAAAGGCTTGTGTTACCGGTGCCTCTTGCAGCTTCCAAAAAATACTCACTCGCTATCAGTGGAATTTCCTAGTCCCGGCTTAGTCTACATACACATTTCACAGTTCAAAATGGAGGTGGATGTGACTTGTGTCAATCGCCCACCCTACCGTATAATATGGTGAGAGTGGGATTGGTGATTGAGATGATTTTCTTGAACCACTCCAACTACCGTACTGCTTCCTATATGTTTAAGCTGTCGCGAATTCGCCTTCGTGGCCTCCTCCTGTTGGCTCGCTTGCCTCAGTTTCGCTTTACTTGTCCCATGCAAGAATTATCCGGGGACAGGGATTAAAAAAAGATATTGTAAAGCCCCTGCAATTGTCTGAGCGCATATCCAAACTCAAAACTGGTATCTTCAAATACAGTCGCACCTCGCTGTCCCGGATCTCTCTGTCCTGGATCCCCAACTGTCCCGGATGAAATTCCCTGAATTCTGATTTTTCTTGCATCAAAGCCTAACTCGCTGTCCCGGATAATACGCAGTCCCGGATAATTTGCAGTCCCGGAAAGATTCCTTGAATTAAACCCAGAAATTTCGTGGCACCGCACCCGAAATACCCCTAAATACCGAGTACTTCTCCCGTGGGACGAGTAGCTCCAATCCGACTTTCAGCAGATTATACGCTACAGCTGTACTCGAGTACAGTACTTGGTTTGAAGGCCAGGGTGCCGAGCTGCGACCTTCCCGGCATTTGCACAGTATGTGGAGATTGCGGCTTGTGTTTGTGTCCGTATTGAGCAGGGTTGGGTCTGGGCTAATGCAACGACGAAACATGGCTGGTCTTGCCTAATTACAAGGGCTCGCAGACAAATGCTACATCAGGTGTGGAAAGGAAAAGGCAACTTGGCTCAAGTTTAATAAAGCTTGAGGGAATATACGGCATGTACGCGCGTGAGCTCAAACGTGTTGAACATGGGCTCCTTTGCCCAAATTATCACAGCTAGTAGTCTGATGGGACAATCTCGTGTGTCCAGAAAAATCAGGTGCGAAAGTAAGTAAACAGGTTGCCTCTCGACGGCTGCAATACGATCTGTAGACTGGGTTCAACTGCAAGGGAATGGTTTCTACAGTCACTCGCGCTAGTTTATTTAACATTATCGCTTGTAGCAGCGATCTTCCACCAGATGTGCCGTCCATTCAAGCCGGGCTCAGGGCGACGCTTGAGCAGTGAATTCGGGAAGGGTAAAAATAGGGATAAAAAGGGGTGGGGACAAACGTGATTGCTCCCAGTCGTTAGGTAGGGCCGCAATCAATGCCTATTGACAGTAGTGCAACTGCCGCCCAGCGGAGAATGCTCCACGGCCGCCCAACTACCGGTATTATATCTATTTTTTATTTTTATTGCCCTTTTTAATCTTAACTTGTTTAGGTACTCGAGCACGAGTATCTGAGTAGATAGAATTTCATTGCGACGGCAGTCACCTGGGCAATGAGCGACCGCAGTACTGTTACACATCCTATCCCCTCTGGCGCCCATATTGTTCTGGAATGAGCGCAAAGCTGCACTGGTAGGGTGGGGTTTTCTGAATTACTACGGTAAAAATTCTTTAAATCCACCATCGGGGATCGAGCCCCAAGCGTTCACAATCCAAAATAAAACACCTTGAGAAGGAAGAGTGTTATCCTGACAGAGTATAGCTTGGGGAGGCTGAGCTTGCTGGATCTAATTCACAGGCGTTCGTTTTCTCGCTAAACTACCTGGTTAAGCCTAGTGTGGTTTAGATGGTAATTTTCGTTTGAGATCTCCGATGGTGGGTTTCAAGGATCTTTACGCTAGTCCATCACCGGATCATACTCGCTACACTCAGAATTGTCGCAACAGGTGAACTAAACCTACCAGGGCTCCATGGACCGGTTTGGGCTGATGATCGAAGACTAGATGAAAACACGCCGTATGGTAGGCACATATGATCTAAAATGACAATGGTAGAGAGAATTCGGTCGCCTACAACAAAGCCCCCCTAATATGTGCATCATATTCCTCCAGCCGGAACCCACCAAACGTACGCTATTTTCCTGGAGTATTGCCCAGCATTCACAGTAAAGCCATACTGGTATTGATCTGGAACAACAACTCAGGATCACAGAGGACTTAATATACGCAAATCAGGGTTGAGGTATCTGGGATATTTGGGGCAAGGTTTTACCTACAGTTTGTATTATCAACTACGCAGGGGATTGTGAGGTCTCCGAGGATGTATGGCTGGCTCTGCTGAGTTTTAATGGATTGGAGGGTTCTGACAAACGAAAATTGTGCAGCTGGGATCAGTGTGAGCAGTAAAATAGGGAGAATACTACGGCTGCGAGAGTACAGATACGAGTTCGAGAATTATAGCGGGAGATCGGTAGTAGGATTTGGAACTGAAGGATTGGGAAGC
>Ga0307510_10008859_pt1 | contig 11993 bp, 17 predicted proteins | sample 12_EM_MG_FD_207224 | JGI IMG/M metagenome (GOLD analysis project Ga0307510, IMG submission 207224) | Populus trichocarpa ectomycorrhiza microbial communities from riparian zone in the Pacific Northwest, United States - 12_EM | ecosystem: Host-associated > Plants > Roots > Unclassified | place...
TCGTCAGCCCCCGTGCGATATCTTCGTTTTCGCGAGATCCCACTCCCAAGCACTGCAATACCAGCAAGTTGGGATGTTCGAATATGAAAGTTTGCTCGAGAAAACCATTGACCGCTTGTCGCCCCAGAGCCAGGCTGATTTCCGAGCTCTTCATAATGCGCATACAGGCGACGGGAGTGGTCCGCTCCTTGGCATAATTAGGACTAACGGCTATGGCATCGACCAGTTGTACGATGGTTCCAACCAGGCGGCCATATACGGGGCTGTTTGCAAAATCGGATCTCGCATTAACCATAGGTGTGTCTTGCTTATGCTTTTATCTAGCTCTCAGCTAGTACGACATGGCTAATACCTTCTCAGCTGCGTGTCCAATGTGTTGCATCGCTTCAAGCTCAACTCATTCTCGATGCAGTTTTACGCGGTGCGAGACATCAAAGCTGGAGAACAACTCTTCTTCTCCTACTGCGAACCCGACGGGAGCCTCGCAGAGCGACAAGCCGAACTGGCGCCATATGGCTTCGTGTGCAAATGCCCGGCTTGTGTCAACGCCACCCCTGAAACAGATAAGCTGAGGAATACATTCGGAACCCAAATCGCGCTTTTCGAAAAAAAGCTAGCAAGTTCGTCAGGACTTGGCGAAGTCGCGGTTGAGAAAGCGGTGAGGCTCGAAAAAGCTATGGTCAAAGATGGACTGGATGGAGAGGTTCAGTTTGTAGCGTTGCTGAGGGTGATCTGTTCGGCATATGCGAAGCTTGGGAAAATGGCGGAAAGTAGGAAGTATGGTTTGCTCGTGGAGACATACAAAAATTGCCACAAGGGCGTTGATTAGACCATTCTTCACTTCCTGGGTCTCCAAACAGCTGTCGTTCAGATTTCTCGATGTCCCTGCGCTCAATACCCTTTCCTTTCTTGTAGTCTCCCAATAGCCAGCCTGACGTGATGGGTTCTTTTAGAAATAACATGTGTCACCCATTTGTACCTTTCTTGTCAGAAGAAGCGTTTTCCAATTGTCACTTTTACTGTAGCACAAAGTTCCCTGCATGATATGGTACATGTCCCTAAGCAGTAGGAATCGACGTTTCGACGTAAATTGTGACGGAGTGCTGTCATCATATCTCAATAGCTGCATCAGCAAACCGGACAATAGATTACTTAGCAATACTTAGCAATACTTAGTCCACAAAGGTCCTAAAGGGCGGAAAGTTTGTAACCCACCATGTATAACATTAATTCAACATTGAAAATAAATAAAGTGACAACCATGTTAAATTTCCTATTTTTTGTGGAGAAACTTTGTGAACTTTGCAAACTTTGGGACAAAATACAAAGGAATGTATTGTTGGGTGAAATTTAGGATAGCGATAATAACACCATTAAACTTTGGAACTAGAAACAAAGTTTCCAGACACCGTATTGTATCCATTGCTAAGAATTCCAATATTCACACATAATACTGACATAAATGGCAATTTATTACATAATTACGGATAAGAACATAAGCAAGCAAAAGAGAATCCAAAGTGAACAACAAATACTAGTACAAAATAGACAACAGCGTAAGCAAAATGAGATTGTGGTTACCACCTCTGAGTCAAACATAATCTCGAGAAGATGATTTGCCAGTCTGATAACGTGGCGATCGCGATCGCTCTCGGCCACGAGCTGATGGAGGTGAGCTTGAGTAGGTATGGTAACGGTGCTCACTACGAGGAACATTCCCATTGTGGTGCTGCAATGGAGTTAACGGCGGTAGCTGCTGGCGGCGATGATGCGGTTCAGAGTATTGACTTGCTGTGTTCTCGTTGTGAGAATGATAGGAAGCCGAATTTTGCTGCTGCAAACTCGATGCCGAACCATCCAGTGGCCAATGCTGTCTGTGAGAGGGTCGCGGAGCGCCATAATGGTTTAGAGATGTGGATTGTTGCTGATCAGCACCTCTCGAAATGCTAGTCCTGTGTATAGGCAGTTGGGTTTGTAATTCCCGTTGATCTTGTGGAGTAGGTGGAGGTGAAACTTGTGACCTTGATTGAACGCCGTCACTATAAAACATTATAAGAAGGCCAAATGAATATGAAAGAGAGAGAAGCGACGCAACGAAAAGCCTGGTGCCCTCTGTCTTATAGATTGTTGAGTCTGTTTCTGATTCTCCTTTCGAGCTGCCCTCTGTGCACGTAAAAGATCAACGGTCGAGGGTTCTCCGTCTTGTTCATCATCACTTGCATTGTAGGGAGTTCCAAAGACATGACTGGGATGTTCCTTAATTACAGATAATGCCTTAGAGATCTTGAACTCACTTGTTCCACCATTTCAAGGTATCCTTCACCCATTCGTCTTCTGGGTCGTCAAGGAAGGAGACCATGGAATCGAAAAATTCCTCTCGGTCGAAAAGGTCGTCCTCAGTGCGCCAGTCATCCAAGGAGGTGATGCAGTGTCGAAACTTGGAAAAAGTCAACAACTATCAAGTTCAATTTTGAGTCACTTGCCATGAGCGCTGCGTAAGCGATGGAACCCGGCGTAACAGCTTTCATGTTGTTTAACATGGCTTGCGGTCGCTTTATCTTGGGCCTACTACCCGTTGTTTTCAAATCCTGTCTTGCTGATGTTGGCGCCGTGAATATGTGTTTGTAGAACTAGTGAATGTCATGAGCTTCAAGCTTCAGAAGTTATCAAATACTTACACGAAGAAGTATCGGATTGCGGAAGAGTCCACTTTCGAGATCATCGGAATCATATCCATCATGTGGATACAGCAGTGCAGGAAAATCGCTGGCAACAACTCGAAGTTTGTTGTTGCGCAGCTTCATTTGGAATCTAAGCACAAACAAATTAAATATAGATAAACGATACGCAGAAAAACATATATACTCAGCTGGATTAGCATCGAATTCTGCAAGATATTTGACGGGACACAAAAGTCGAGATAAGATCGGATGGTTGTGACCACGAACAGAGTTCTTTGGAGCGGCTGGGTCAATCCGTGGACTAACGTGTTTCTCTGGTTGCTCCAGTTCAATGTAGGAAATGCCCTTTTCACGTAAGCTGTGTATATCGGCCCCTCGGGAACTTGTAACGACATCGTTGAGCTATAAAGTAATTATATGGATGTAAAAAAGAGACAATAAACAAAATTGTACTTGTCTTTGCAAGGCCTCAAGCTCTTCAGATGTATGTTGTAACTTATAAAAATCCCCTGCAAATTGCAAAATTCCACCGCAAAGTCGGCGATAAACGTGCAGCAATTTGTCGTTCTCTGTATGGAACCTTTGATAACATTAAGAATGCTAGTAATAGAAGCAGTGAATAAAGATACGGACTCATCTCTGGATAAATTGCCGAATTGTGAGGTCTCCCAGGCCATTCCCGCGTCCAACACAGAATAGTAGTTCACGAACGGGTTTTCGCTCCGAGTGTAAAAGGCTACAAACTTTCGGTATGGATCCAAAGCATCACTTCTACAATTGTAAGTTGGGCGATTGGAGTCTGTCGTGAATATCATGATATATAAGGCACTCACTTCCTTTTCTTCCGTCGTCCTAATGCAAGACTGATGCTGAGTTGGTTCTTCCGTAGTTGATTCATATTCTCGTCACTCTGAGCCTCATCTTCGTCACCTTCCTGAGCACGCGTGGGCATAGTAAGAATGAGGGTAATTGAATGAAAGATCATATTCAGTCAGGCTTTATAGGAAACCTGAGAGTCACATCGTATATCTGACTCCCTCTGAATCTGTCATGTGACATGTGACATTCTCCCCCCAAATGACCCCTGCCCGGGCCATAGAGGGATTAGATTTTATCTCACAAAACATTTTCGTGAGACGTGTATGTCTCATTTACCAAGTTCCCACCAAAAGCGCATAAAGTCATTCCCGTGGTACACGAATTGGGGTACCTCATTGGGCGTACAGATTGTGACAGTGACAGTGACATTAGCGGATACGCACGACTCGGAGTGCCGCTCTGCAACCAACTTGAAGCTCCCCTACTATCATGTCTGTGATTCACAGATCGTGCTGTTGCGATTGAAGCTTGTGCCCTCAAGGTGAAGATGGAGAAGCATGACCCGCAGATTGATTCTTCAAGTTGCGACTTGCGAGCTCTCCATGCGTGGCGCACTATTGTGACGATGCTATCTCTAATCCATTCTAAAAGACCAGACAAAGACTCGAACCAAGCCCCGATTTCCCGCGAGCTGAAAGACGAGCTCCGGCTAGTGGATGCGCTCGCAGCTATCTGCGTTAGGAGGAACGAAATCGTCGCCGCAGTAGCAAAGCCTGATGGGTTGGGAAATGTACAGGTCATTGCATCCGCCTGTTTCATCCACACAAGGAGACCGCTTATCATCTCTCACCAATCTTCTGGAAATTTTTTGCAGCGCTTTCTAGGCCTGTTCCTTGCTCAGAATCCACGTCCTACCACGAACGCTACAGTGTCGCCGGACTCTACAGTGTCGCCGGACTCTACAGTATCGCCGGACCCCCCATTGTCGCCAGCCTCCGCAGTCCCTGTTCCAGGGACAAGCTTTCTTGTTGATCCAGAGACAAGCGCCCCTCAACATCTTAAAGACTGTGCTAGTTCGGCAGTTAAATTACTCCAGGCTTTTCTTACTTATGAATGGTGAGTGCGCTCGCACAATTCCATATTGACATTCTCTCATGCCATGTGTCGCAGGCCCAGCCTTCAAGCCAAAATGGAAGATTCATTCAACATCCATATATGGATGATAAGTAAACTCCTTGGACACTCGGGTGCAGATACAGTTTCCTTCGCACACTATATCATAGCCGCATGCTATGCGAAGATGCTCCAGCGAATGAAATATCGCACTTTCGAAGCCCTTTTCAAGAATCTGAAGAATCCGCAACATTTTCAGTTCAAGCAATCCCACAAATCCACTCCCTATGAGACGAAATATGACCAGAAGTTCCTCCTCGAGTTAAAGGAGACCAAATTCGGAAGCAAATTACTCAGTTGCAAACTAGACGCAAATAACTTCTACAATCAACATACGTGCATGGCGTTTCATGCGGTCTTATGCGAACTACTCGAAGGGTTCAAAGAAGCTCTAATGGCACTCGAGGCATTACAGGACGACACCAAGACTCTGCCCACGCCCACTTCTATCATGGAAAGGCTAACACCAGTTGCAGAAATTGGAACGCTTCTTATGTTGATGTTTAGGGGTGCTGCCATCAAGGCGCACCTTAAACTCATCGACGGCGTCCTTCCCAATACCGCGGCGTCTCCAACACAGCCAGAGGGCGATGGTGAAAATGAGGAGGCCGAGTTTCTAGAAACCCACCCAGCCGTCATGCCCAAGTGGCAGACGTACCTTGACTTGCTGCAGATAATGGTGATCTATTTCGATGCCATACAAACGCTCGCCCACTGTGTCCGGTCACAAACAATCATCGCTGCCGGTGGCAGTGTCGACATCAAGATCTTGTTCCAACCACCCCAAGGCAAAAAAGAACCAATGCTTACTTGGGTGGAATTGCTACGACATGAACAGTACTTTCCGGCAACACCGTCGAAACCTTCTACATCCGACGAACTCATCACATTTCTGGGACCTGAACCCGAACCCGAACCCGCACCATCCAAGTCTGGATCTATGAAAACCCCACAACACGACAAGAGCAAGAAAAAGGGTGTGCTTGCTGCCGAGACTGTCATGGGGAACCTGGCAAATCTCCATGAGGTCCCACAGAAAGATTTGGCTGGAGCTACCGACAAAATCATTGACCAGGTGAAGAAGATCACCAATTGCAGGTGCACTGGGTCGGGTTCGTACATCGCTTCTATCCTTGACGAGCTCAACTCCTTTAAGACTACGCGGGCGTTATATTCTAAGCAACAGATTGCTGAAAAGGTCGCCGAAATTCGTCAAATGATCAAGGCCTTGAGGGAGAACGCCAAGTTGACTGAGAAGCTGAAGAGTGGCACAGCACTACATACCGGGATTGGTTTCAAGGGCGCGTGCCATGCCGAAACCCTTTTAGCATTATTCCTCGCCTTCAAGTTGGGGGATTGGGCTCAATCTATAGTGAGTCGCTTGTTTCCATATCCATTCACGTCTTCTGATGCAGTCACGGTCGAAGCGAGCTATAGGGGTATCTAAACGATGTTGCCCAGTGTGCGCATATCTCCTCAGTCTCTTGCAATTTGTTTTCACTGGTGCACACCATACAATCTGGTCATGCGGATTGCCTGAATGGATTCCACCGCAGATCATTGCCTCCATGATCTCGAAGTTTGGAGGTCAGTTGAAGGACGAACTTATCAACCTCAAGCAACGTACGGAAGTACTACTGCTACCTTCTGATCACTCCACTGGATCAGGCGGGCTTTCCATGAGTAACTCCGTTCAGTCCCTCATTCCAATCGTACCAAAGAAATGATTTTAGTGGTATGTTTCAGTGATGTGGTCTTTGAATTTTGACTCATGTATATTATGAAGCACTCGCTGGCTCTCAGGCCGTTACGTTTTTGTGTACCTTTGTTGCTGCCTCTCTGTACCTCTCTGCTCTATACATACATGAAGTGCCCGTGTAGCTAGCTACTTTTCGATAACAATGCCACCGTGATCATATGATTGCACTGCATGCGACATCAACAAACCACGGTTCACTGTACTTTTCAATAAATTGTCCACAAAAATTTATTGGGTGGCATTCTATGGTGATCGTGATGGCTCAGGCTGAACGTTGAAATTTTAGATGTGGCATGGTGGACTCGGATTCAAATCGAACGTGTTCTTGGTCACATGATCGCATCCACTGCGTGTTGAGCACTCCTTGACTCAGGTTCGTTCTGCATCTAACACGATGGAAATCTTCTTTCTGTTACTTTTTTTCATGGTTTTCTGCAAGGGATGCAACAGGGAGTTCAAGAATGACCATGGTCTCAAACGTCATCGCCCTGTATGTGTACCATCCAAGATCCAAACTGCATCTCTTCTACGAAAGCGACATGATCTGACGAAGAACAAAGGCAATGTTGGCAGGCCAGAGAGTGTGGCAGGCCCTTCCCTTGATACTTTGATGGAAACAGGAGCTGTGAGTATAGTTTACTCAGTTAAATTGCAATACCAATGTTGAAATTTAGTTTGAGGATTACCCCATGGATATCGATGAAGAACCTCAGCCAGAGGCTCCTCAAAGTCCAGAGTTCCAACCAGCGCCAACTACTTCTGGTCGTCAACGGCGTTTTCCCCGTCACTATCAGGATTTTCTCCCAAATTCCAATATTCACATCCCTCATATGCCACCAAAGCCAATCATTCGAAGGGATTCTACTCCCGCACCACCGAACAATACAGAAATGTCACCTTCACCTTCACCAGACATTCCAGAACCTTCTGTGATCACTACCAAGCCAGATGAATTCGGCCTCTACCGCGTTTACATCTCTTATCCAAGTTCCAATCCAGATGATGTTCAAGATCTCACAGATCGCTGCGATGCTCCGGGTCTATCAACGGTACCTAAGTCCCATGCACCGAAGTGGTGGGCTGGCTTCGGACGTGCTGTCCCAGATCTTGCCCAAAAGGCTTGTAACGATGTTTTTGTGCCGTTCCTGAACGCGACCGTCTTTCGCCTGATGGATTGGTTTTATTCTGGGTCACCTTCAATGTCAGTTGCAAATCTTCAGTCCCTCGTTGATGGAGTACTCCTTGCTCCAGACTTCAAAGTATCTGATCTAAAGGACTTTAATGCTCGACGCGAGCTTCGGCGGCTTGATGAAGAGGGGGAATCAGTTCGGCTTGTCAACCGGAATGGATGGCAAGAGTCCACTGTGAATATCAAGCTTCCAGGTGAAAAGGTCAATCGAAAGGAAGCCGATGCACCCATTCTTGAAGTTCCAGGCGTTTATCATCGGAGCCTCATTGAGGTCATTACAACAGCTCTTCAAGACGACTCAGCGAAATCTTTTCACTACACCCCATTCAGTCAGTTCTGGAAGTCTACTCCCGAGAGTCCTCCCGAGCGTATCTATTCCGAAATTTATAACTCAGATGCGTTTATTGAGGAGGACAAGAAGATCAACTTGCTTCCACCCGAGCCTGGTCTTGAATATGAGCGTGCTATTGCTGCTCTTATGGTCTATTCTGACGGGACACAGCTCGCTCAGTTTGGTTCGGCTTCGCTTTGTCCATTGTACGCTTTTTTCGGTAATCAGTCGAAATACGATCGTGCAAAACCATCACAGTTTGCAGCACATCACGTAGCATATCTGCCTTCGGTGAGTGAATTTCTTTACTGTTAATTCCCCTTGCTGATGAAGCGCCTATTAGCTTCCAGATAATTTTCAAGATCAATATATAGCGGCATTTGGTGAAGCTGCTTCAGCAGCCACTATCACCCACTTGAAACGGGAGCTATTTCATGCCGTTTGGGAACTGCTACTCGATCCCAAGTTCTTACATGCATACGAACACGGCATTGTCTTGAAGTGTGCTGATGGGGTTCTTCGGCGTATTTTTCCCCGTTTTTTTACTTACTCAGCAGATTATCCTGAAAAGTGAGTATTTACAACATCTCTTTCTTCACGGCTAACCCTTGAACCACAAAAGGGTTCTTATTGCGACTACTCGATATCTTGGCGGTTGTCCCTGTCCCACTTGCTTTGTTAAAAAAGAACATATTAGTGCCTTGGGAACGACAGTCGATGATCAACGTCGGAGTCACCTCCGAGCTGATAGTGAACGTCGGCAGACAAAAGTCAACCAAGCGCGTGCATGGATTTTTGACAAGGGCCGAAGCACCAATAGTCAATACGTCAACAATCTCCTCCGAGAAGATTCATGGACTCCCACCCGTGTATGTCATTATGTCTAGTGACGTGTCCACTACTCAACCCATCTTAGAATGCCTTTTCCAGTAAATTATTTTCCTTCGGTTTTGACTTCTTCTCGATGTTTGTGCCGGACATTCTCCATGAATTTGAACTCGGTGTCTGGAAGGCAATTTTCACCCACTTAATGCGCATTCTTTATGTGACTGGTGACAACTGCATTCAAAACCTAAATTGGCGGTAAGTGTTTCGGAATCGCATCAGACTACATTAATTGTGTTCATAGCTACCGACATGTTCCAACATTCGGCCGAGGAACAATTCGCCGATTTCATCAAAATGCGTCTGCAATGAAGAAGCTGGCAGCTCGTGATTTTGAAGATTTGCTCCAGGTCTGTATATCACTTGCTCAAGTATATAGTATTCCAACAAAAGCTGACACCTATCCAGTGTTCCATACCCGTCTTTGAGGACCTCTTGCCAGAACCCCATAATGGAATCATCCTCGATCTTCTCTTTGTACTCTGCACGTGGCATGCTTATGCTAAACTCCGTCTCCATACCGCTTCAACGCTTAATGCACTCAAAGAAATGACCAAGGCATTGGGACAACTGCTTCGGCTCTGGGTCAAGCGGACATGTAGTTGTTTCACCACATGTGAGCTGCCAAAAGAAGAAAGCGCTCGTCACCGTCGTAAAGCAGCAGCAGCCGGAAAGTCAAGTGGGACTGCCAGAGGAAGGTCTTCAGGGGCATGTGGTGGTAGAGGCGCAACTCGAGGGAGTAAAGCAACAAACGCAACTCGGAGGACGACAGGTGCACCGGAGACACCAGCAAGGCATAACAGCAAACTGCGGCGAGTTTTTAACATGTGTACTTACAAGATCCACGCACTCGGTCATTATGTTGCTGCCATTGCCAGATTCGGAACAACGGATGGCTATTCAACCCAAATTGTATGTATCCACCATCTTTTTTGATACTATATTAATTCAATTACCAGGGTGAACTCGAACATCGGCGGGTCAAACGGTTCTACGCACGAACTAATAAGCGCACAACATTTACTCAACAGATTGCCAAGCAGCAACGACGACAACGAATCTTGCGACGGATTAGGGAACAGTTGAACGAAAAAGAGAATAAAGCCCAACCTACTGCAGTTCCCCCCGAATCTGAACACATACGTTCACCAGCACCTTCGGTACCATTTGAGGAGTCCGATCCTTTGCCAAAGACGTCTCCTGAACTTCGTTATCACATATCAAATACCACACGCTTGAAAGACAACATTTTTCGCTGGGTAGACTTCCATGAACAGAACGGTGACGAAGCAGTCAAGGTATACTGCCACTTGGCCCACTCATTAACGAAGTATTGATAAATTTTTAGGATTTTATCGCCAATCTCAAAGATCACATTCTTTCTCGGTTGCTGGGGCATGCATACGATGGTGATGAAGTCAAATACTCCGAAGATGATCACAACACAATCCAATTTGTCGACCATGCACTTTATCGACACAAGACACTTCGTATTAATTATACAACCTATGATCTCCGTCGCCAACAAGACTCAATCAACCCGAGAACACATCCCAATATTATGCTTCTCTCTCATGAAGAGACAACCAACGACATGGATGCTCACCCTTACTGGTATGCCAGAGTCGTTGGAATTTTTCACGTTGACGTTAACTACACTGGACCTCACTCAAAATCGTCTCTGAACAAACAACGCATTGACTTTCTCTGGATCAGGTGGTTCGGACGTGATATGTCCTTCAAAGCTGGATGGCAGGCTCGGCGACTGCATCGTGTAGGTTTTCTAGATGCTAAAGAACCTGGTGCATTTGGCTTTTTGGACCCCGCTTTGGTTATCCGTGGTGTGCATCTCATCCCAGCGTTTTCGCAGGGCCAAACAGGTGAACTTCTTAGTCCACCTCAGTCAGTTGCAAGAATGCCATTCAATGAAACTAGTGATTGGCGGTACTACTATGTCAACATGTAAGTATCTAAATTTTTGAACAGCACATTTACTGAGGCTCGATAGGTTTGTCGATCGCGACATGTTTATGAGATTTTGTGGCGGAGGGGTTGGGCATAAGGCCACCAACATGTTCACAACCACCTTCTATCAAGACGCCCCAAACAATAATCCAGTATCAAGTACGAACGACGATGGCACTGCCACTGAAGATGTTGTGATTGATGATGAAGACACTCGGCTAATGGAAGAGGAGGACTATGGATATATCGATGACCGTGACAGTGTGGATGATGAAAACAACATGGACGAAGATATGGGGGCCGAAGACGGAGAGGAACCATGGGAGATGGATGATTTGGAGGCAGAGGGTTATGGTGACTTGTAGATTACAGCCCCATAGCAAAATAATATGGACTCGGATATCTTTGAGCCTTGCCACATTGCCATGATGATGACTAATCCAGTGCTTGCCGCTTGGCATGCCACCCTACATTTCTTTCTAAGATGAACTTCTTCTGGAAAACATTGCAGTTGCCTAGTTTGCTGTAAAATAATATGTCTTCAAAAATATCTTCCACCATTCTGTATTGTAAAATTTTTGAGACAAAATAAAAAGTACATGCAAACATTATCCCTACCATACAATGAGATACAATGTTACTATCAACTTTGAGAACAGCTACAAACTCTTTCGGTGATTAATAGAATGCACAAAGAAATTTGTACCATACTTTGTGAATACAATCTTGTCTTTCAGAATACTTTGCACGGGTTTGTAGGCTCAACTTCGTGTGACGATCAAAACACTACAAAGCAACATCGTGTCTTCACCGGTTTGCTGATGCAGTAACAAGTTAGCACTGCAAATTTGCAAAAGGAGTTGTGCTGGAAGAAACACATGGTGCCAGAAGACCAGAGCGCTTTGGAGACCAGTTGAACCGAGCTGGATGCCGAGTGGCTATACCAAAGCACTAAAGTTGCCAACTTCCAAGTGGTCGTCAAGTTATCATAAGGCAAACGGCGATTTGTAGGAAACTCTGCATGTTCAATTAAATAGTACTGCTTCGAAGAATGAAGTGTTAGGTAATAGATACTGTATACAAAATTATATAGAGGTATCGAGGGCGAATAAATGAACAAGGAAATGACCATGGCAACTAAGCAAACCCAAGCTGTCGTAATTGAACTTTGCGTGAGCGGTGATCCACTTT
>Ga0307510_10008860_pt1 | contig 11992 bp, 9 predicted proteins | sample 12_EM_MG_FD_207224 | JGI IMG/M metagenome (GOLD analysis project Ga0307510, IMG submission 207224) | Populus trichocarpa ectomycorrhiza microbial communities from riparian zone in the Pacific Northwest, United States - 12_EM | ecosystem: Host-associated > Plants > Roots > Unclassified | place...
TCGGCAGCGATGCGCATGACCAGATTCTGCTGAGCGCCGTCTTCGACAACCTCGGCAAGGGTGCCTCGGGCGCCGCCGTGCAGAACCTGGTGTTGATGCTCGGCCTGGCCAGTGCGGCGGACGACCGCGACGAGCTCGGCGCGCGTGACCTCCTGGAGAACGCAGCTTGAAGCTCGATTTGCCGGCGCCGGCCTCGTCGATCAACCGAGATTCTTCCGCTTTGCCCGAGGTCAACGCATCGCGTTCTGCCCGCGCCGCGTTGATGGACATCACCGCGCGACCCGACCTGGTTTTTCTGCGCGGCGAGGGCAGTTGGCTGTGGGACGACCGCGGACGGCGCTATCTCGACTTCGTGCAGGGCTGGGCGGTGAACACGCTGGGCCATGCGCCAGCCTGTGTCCGCGAGGCGCTGGCGCGGCAATCAGGCTTGCTGCTCACGCCAAGCCCGGCCTTCCACAATGCGCCCGCGATCGAGTTGGCCGAGCTGCTGTGCCGACGCAGCGTCTTTGACCAGGTGTTCTTCACCAACAGCGGTGCCGAAGCCAATGAGGGGGCCATCAAGCTGGCGCGCAAATGGGGGCGACTGCACAGGGGCGGGGCGCACGAGATCATCACCTTTGGCGATGCCTTTCACGGCCGCACGCTGGCCACGATGTCCGCCTCCGGCAAGCCGGGCTGGGACCGCCTGTTTGCGCCCCAGGTGCCGGGGTTCCCAAAGGCGTTGTTCAACGACCTTGCTTCGGTGCAGGCCCTGATCGGCGATGACACGGTGGCCATCATGCTCGAGCCGGTGCAGGGCGAAAGCGGCGTCCATCCGGCGACGGCGATCTTCCTGCAGGGCCTGCGCGCCTTGTGCGATCAGCACGGGCTGCTGCTGATCTTTGACGAAGTCCAGACCGGCGTCGGCCGTCTGGGCCGCTTGTTCGGGTACCAACACTTTGGCGTGGCTCCGGACATCATGACGCTGGCCAAGGGCCTGGGAGGGGGCGTGCCGATCGGCGCGCTGCTGGCGCGGCAGGCGGCCTGCGTGTTTGCCCACGGCGATCAGGGCGGGACCTTCAATGGCAATCCCCTGATGTGCGCGGTGGGTGTGGCGGTCATGCAAACGGTGTTGGCCGACGGCTTCCTGGACCACGTGCGCACCACCGGTGACCATCTGGGCGCGCGACTGCAGGCCTTGTCTGCGCAGTACGGCCTCGGCGCGGTACGCGGCGTCGGGCTGCTGCGCGCCCTGGACCTCGACCAAGCGCTGGCAGGGGCCGTGGTGGCCCATGCCCGCGAGCAGCCGACGCTGGGTGGGGCTGCTGGCAACGCGGGCCTCCTGCTCAATGCGCCGCGACCGTCTGTGTTGCGCTTCATGCCGGCATTGAACGTCACTCCGGCCGAGATCGACCTGATGATCGATGGCCTGGCGGCCAGCCTGGACGCACTCGGGGTGGGCCGGCGGTCACCCAGGAGACGAAGACCCGCGTGACGTGGGATTGCGGCGGGCTTCGGTTAGGCTGGCGAATGCGGCACGAAGGTGGCCGCGCACGCCAGGAGCGTCCGCCCATGATGACCGGCCTGTTCGACCCCGCACGCCACGAGCCATTGCAAGCCCCGCCGTGGGACGAAGCTGTGGCCCGTGAAGCGATCCGGCACATCGCCGATTCGGCCGTCGTGGCGTACGAGCCCGGGCTTGGCTGGCGCGCGCATCCGCTCGACGATCCCGAGCCGCCGATCGACCGTTTTCACAACCTGTATTTCGGTGCCGGCGGGGTGATTTGGGCGCTGCGACATCTCGAGAAGAGCGGGGCAATCAACGGGCTGCCGGACTTCGCGTCCTTTGTCGCCCGACTGCGCGAAGCCAACCAGCCGCTGCTCGCCGGCGGCCACCACGGCAGCGCGTCGTACCTGTTCGGTGATGCGGGGCTCGATCTGCTGCACTGGACCCTGCAGCCCGACGACACACTGAGCCAGCGCCTGTTCGACACCGTGCAAGGAAACCTGCACAACCCTGCACGCGAGGCGCTGTGGGGCAACCCCGGCACGATGCTGGCCGCCATTCACATGGCCGAGGCCACCGGCGAGGCACGCTGGACCGCTCTGGTGCGCGAGGCGGCCGATGCGCTGCAGGCCGAGATGGAGGTCGATGCCGACACCGGCACCTGGTTGTGGGTGCAGAACCTGTACGGCCGCCCGCCGGTGCGCTACCTCGGTGCGGGCCATGGGTTTGCCGGCAATGTCTATCCCTTTTTGCGGGCCGCGGCACTGCTGCCGAACGATCAGGTGGCGCTGGTGGCCGAGCGCGCGTTGGCGACGCTGCAGGCCACCGCACTGCACGCTGACGGCGGCGCCAACTGGTTTCCCGGCATCAATCCCCAGCGCCCGGCCGATTGGCTGCCGCCGGTGCAGGACTGTCACGGCGCGCCGGGCATCGTCTGCCGCCTGGCCACCGCGCCCCACACGCCCGAATGGGACGCCTTGCTGTTGCAGGCCGGCGCATTGACATGGCACGCCGGCCCGCTGAGCAAAGGCGCCAGCCTGTGCCACGGCACCGCCGGCAGCGGCTTCGCGATGCTCAAGTTGTGGCGACGCAGCGGCGAGCCGATCTGGCGCGACCGCGCCCGCGCGTTGGCGATGCACGGCTGTGCTCAGGTCGAGCGGCACCGAGTCGCGTACGGGCAGGGCCGCCACTCGCTGTGGACCGGTGACCTGGGCCTGGCCTGCCTGCTGTGGAACTGCGTCATCGGCAGCGATGCCTTCCCGACGCTCGACGTGTTCTGAGACGGGCCCACTGGATCACATCTCAAGAAATGGCCGGTGCAGCCGAAGATGAGGTTCCGCCCCTGAGGCGACACCCACGCCGGTGAAGGCGTGATTCACGGCCTTTGTCGCGCGTGGCTTCCTGCCCGCATCAGCCATTTGCCATGAAACTTCGCAATCGAATCCTCCTCCTCTGTGCCGCTGCATTGACCGGCATGGTCGTGCTGGCCGCCGTTTCCCTGACGACGCTGCGCCAGACGATGTTGAAAGAGCGCACGGCCCAACTCAGCACGCTCGTCGTGCTCGCACACGCCTCTCTCGAGAAACTGCATGCCCGGGAACAGGCCGGTGAGCTGACGCGCGATCAGGCGCAGGCAGAGGGCAAGAAGATCATCGGCAGCTTCAAGAAGGACGAGCTCTACTTCTTCGTCCGCGGCTACAGCGACGACGTGAACATCGTTCACCCGAACCCGAAGCGCGTGGGCATCGTCGATGCGAAGGGCGGCAAAGAAGCGGGTATCCGCTACCGTGCGGCGCTCGAAGGCAATGCGGTCGGCACCGTCATCGCTTTCGGTACGCGGCCCAACACGAAGGACGAGGTCGAGAAGCTCTATGCGATCGTCAAGTTCGCGCCCTGGGACTGGATCATCGGCTTCGGCGACTACATCGACGACATCGATGCCGCATTCTGGCGCAGCACCGCCGTGCTGCTGTCGATCGGCGGGGCGTTGATGCTCGTGTTGGGCGGTTTGGGCTGGACCATGGCGAGCAAGCTGTATCGGCAGCTCGGCGGCGAGCCGGAATATGCGTCCCAGGTCGTCCGGCAGATCGGCGCCGGCGACCTCTCCATCGACGTGAAGGTGCAAGCGGGCGACAGCACCAGCCTGCTTGCCGCGATGCAGCAAATGCAGCGCAGCCTCGCGGTCACGGTGCAAGACATCCGCCACTCCACCGACAACATCGCGACCGCCTCCGGCGAGATCGCTGCCGGCAACCTGGACCTGTCCAAGCGCACCGAATCACAGGCCAGCTCGTTGCAGGAGACCGCGGCATCGATGGAAGAGCTCACGGCCACCGTGAAGCAGAACGCCGACAACGCGCGCCAGGCCAACCAGCTGGCGACCAGCGCCTCCGACATTGCCGTCCAAGGTGGCGAGGTGGTCACACGGGTGATCGGCACGATGAGCTCGATCAGCGATTCGTCGAAGAGGATCTCCGACATCATCGGCGTGATCGATGGCATCGCATTCCAGACCAACATCCTCGCGCTCAACGCGGCCGTGGAAGCGGCCCGGGCTGGCGAGCAAGGTCGTGGTTTCGCGGTCGTCGCGTCGGAAGTGCGTGCCCTCGCGCAGCGGTCCGCCAATGCCGCCAAGGAGATCAAGGGCCTGATCGCCCACTCGGTCGAGAAGGTGGAAGACGGCAGCAAGCTCGTCGGCCAGGCCGGCGAGACGATGGAGCGCATCGTCGGCAGCGTGAAGCGCGTGACCGACATCGTCGCCGAGATCAGCGCCGCGAGCCAGGAGCAGACCGCCGGCATCGAGCAGATCAACCAGGCCATCAGCCACATGGACAACGCGACGCAGCAGAACGCGGCGCTGGTGGAACAGGCGTCGGCGGCTGCCACGTCGCTGCGGCAACAGTCGGATCACCTCGTCAAGGCGGTGAGCAGCTTCGCGTGATGCGAGCGATGTGCTGAGCGGCGTCGGCGGCCAGCTCAGAAAGCCGAAGGTCGCGTTTTCACCGACCGGTTGGTTTGGTCGTGCTGGGCAATGGATCGCCAGCGGGGTTGCATTCGGGAGCCAACCGCCGTTGGCGAGCGACCGCTTCAGCGTGCGTCACGACGTCGGCTGATATACGGCAACACAAACAGGTACAGCCCGCTGAACAGCATCAAGAACAGCGGGGGCAGCGGTGAGTACGTAATCCATGCGGGAGGCTCGCCTTGAGTCCGCACCACGAAGTTGGCGACAACGGTGAGCGTGAACATGATGGACAGCCATCTGTGGCTCTGCCGGATCCAGTGGTTCCAGTGCATGGCCACCCCTGTCAATCTCTCGCCTGGATCATCTTCCAGCCGTTGCCAGACGGATCGCGGAAGCCGGCGTCCACGGTGCCGTAGCGGTCGACTGGTTCCTGAGTGAACTCCACCCCCGCGGCGAGCATCGTGTCGTACGCGGCACGACAGTCGGCGACCGTCAGCACCAGCGGTGGCATCGCGCCCTTGGCGACCATCGCACGCATCGCTTGTGCGGTCGCCGCGTCGACCGCCGGTGGCCCCGGCGTAAAGAGACCCAGTTGGAACGACGGCTGCTCCGGATGTTGCACCGTGAGCCAGCGGTAGTCGCCATTGCCGACGTCCGTGTGGACGCGGAATCCGAGCTTCTCGACGTAGAACGCGAGAGCCTCCTGCTGGTCACGCACGTACAGTCCAACCACTCCCACACCTTGATTCATGGAACCCCCTTTCGTTGAAGAGGCTCGTTTATATCTTTGCTCTCGAGCCGCCGCTTCTCCGAAACTGCGGTCGTGAGATCGGGCCGTTGCGCCGCGGTGACGAAGCAGACCGGCACGTGGCCATGCTGATTCGCCGCCGCTTTTGCGCGCGTCCGGATCGCGCCCGGGCTGTCGCCGGTGATGTCTCGGAACGTCCGGCCGAAGGTGCCCAGACTCTGCCAACCGGTGGCGAAGGCGATCTCGGTGATCGACCAATCGGTGTCGCGCAGCAGCGCGGATGCACGCTCGATGCGCCGCGTCAACAGGTAGCGGTGCGGTGGGATGCCGAACGCTTGTTTGAACGAGCGAGCGAAGTGAGCCTCGGAGACGCCACTGACCTGTGCCAGGCGACGCACGGGCCACTCCTCTTGCGATGCGGCGTCCATGCGATCCTTCGCGCGCAGCAGCCGGCGCAGCAGTTCGCAATCTTGGAGGGCGAGGTCTTCGCTCATGGTTCGAGAGTGAGTTCAGGCTGCATCATCGCCGACCACTGAATGCCGGCTGTTCGGCACCGACAGCTGCCAGCCGAAGGCTTCCTTTGGGTCGGCATCGACGGTTTGGCCGTCAGGGCCGCAGACATTCTCCCGCTCGACGCCGCGTGCCGTCCGGAAGGACTGTCCTGTGCTGCGTCGGCGCCCGGGTGAGCTCAGGCACGCGGCAGCCCCAAATTTTCGTGTGACGACCTGGCGTCGGGGATACAGTGGGCCTGCAGTTCGGTGGGGACGGCCTCTCTTGAATGCGTTTGCCTGCGGGACCGGGCCGAATACCGGCCCGACTCGACTGACGCGGAGGTGAAGATCATGCAGAGCGGACTTGCTTGTGCACTGGTGGCGCTGATGAGCGGCTGCCTCGCATCGACCTATGCGGCCGATACGCCGCCGGCCAGCCCGCCGCCGAGGGCGGAGAGCACCACGGTCACGGTGGTCCAACCCAACGACGTGCCGGTGCCGCGCCTGTTGCCGCCCTGCGCTCCGCAAAAGTGCTTGTTTCCCGGCCAGAAGGTGACCGTGATCGCCACCAAGAGCGCGATCAGCGTCGCGCTGCTCGAAGTGAAGGACGAGTTCGAGGAAGCCACCGGCGCACAGCTCGAGATCGTGCGCATGCCGGGCGTCGAGCACTACCCGACCATCATTTCCGACATGACCAACCACGTCGGCAAGTACGACGCATCGCTGGCCGGTTCCTGGTGGATCGGCGACATGGTGGCCGGCGGGCATCTGCTGGACTACGAAAGGTTCTACGACGACCCGCGCTTTCCGAAGTGGAACATCGACGACGTGCTGCCCGGCCCGCGCCGCCTGCTCTCCTATGGGGGCAAGAAGTACATGGTCGCCTACGATCATGACGGCCAGGTGCTGTACTACCGGCGCGACCTGCTCGACGATCCACGGCACCAGGCGGCGTTCAAGCAGAAGCACGGCTACCCGCTGGCGGTGCCGCAGACGTGGGCGCAGTTGCGCGATGCCGTCGCGTACTTCAACGGTCAAGACCTGAACGGCGACGGCACACCGGACCATGGCATCGTGCTGGCGCTCAAGCCCGGCAGCCAGGGCATGTTCAACTACATGTCGCTGTCGGCCTCGTTCGTCATCGGTCCCACCAACGCGCGCCTGTATTGGTTCGACCCGCGGACCATGAAGCCCCTGATCCAAAGCCCCGGCCACGTGCGGGCCCTCGAAGTCTTCGTCGACCTGGTGAAGTTCGGGCCGCGCGAGATGCTGACCTGGGACCATGGCCGCGGGTGGGATCATTTTTTGGCTGGCCGTGCCGCCTTCGCGCTGAGCTGGGGGGACCTGGGTGCGCTGGCGCAGCAGCCCGGCAGCTACGCCAAAGGCAAGACCGGCGCCGCCCCCGTGCCCGGCACGCACGAGTACTACGACATCGCCCAGGGCCGGTGGGTCAAGACCGAAGGCGTGAACCAAGTGGGCAACACGACGGGCGCCTCCTGGGCCGGCGTGATCTCCAAGTATTCGAAGGCGCCGGAAGCCACGTATTTCCTGTTGGCGCTGCTGGCGACGAAGGAGAAGTCGCAGGTCTATGCGGCGCGGGGCTGGGACGGCATCGACCCGGGACGCAAGTTTCATTTCCTGCCGCCCGAGGGCACGGGCACCCTGGAACCGTACTTGCGCGCGGGCTGGAATGAGGCAGACGCACGCGACTACCTGAGCGCGTTCCAGCGCATCTTCAGCGACAAGCAGCAGTTTCCCTACCTGCGCATACCGGGCGCCTACAGCTATTGGCTGGCGCTGGACCTGCATCTGATGGAGGCCGCGGGTGGGCAACTGAGCCCCGCGGCTGCACTCGAGGCCGCGGCCGTCGACTTCGAAGAGATCACCATTCGCCTGGGCCGAGACCGGCAGCGCGAGGCGTACCGGACGTCGCTGGGCTTCTGATCGTGCGTGTGCGCCGCCTCATGCGGTTCGCGCCGCTCGGCATCGGAACCAAGCTGACGGTCGGCTTCGGGATCCTCGTCGGCCTGACGCTGCTCGTCGTGGCGCTCGCCTTCGTGGCCGGCCGCGACGCGACGCGAGACATCGAAGTGAGCGAGGCCGTTCGCGCGCCGGCCTCGCTGGCGTCGGCGCAGGCCCAGGAGGCGCTGCTGAGCATGCAACTGCACCTGCGCGGCTTCCTGGTGCTCTCCGATCGGGAAGACATCGGGCAGTACGACGCGGCGCGCAAGGCGTTCGAGAAGGCATTGACGTCGCTGGAGGGATTTGCCGCCGGCTGGGAGGATGACGAACGCAACCGGGTGCGGGCGCTGACCGAGGGTTACGCGCGCTGGAAGCGTTTGCCGCCGACCTTGTTCGAGCTGCACGAGGACAACTTGCGCAACCGACCTGCGCTGCGGCTGGCCAGCATCGACGTGCAGGCGCGGCGCGTGCGTGTGCTGGCCGAAACCGAATCGATGATCGATCTGCAGCGCGCGCGTCCCGGCGACGAGGTCAACCGCGAAACCTTGGCGGCGATTCTGACCTTCCGGAGTTCGTTCGACGTTCTGGCGACCAACGTGATGGCGTTCGGCGCGTCGGGAGAAGGCAACTTCAGGCTGACCTACAGCCCGCAGCTGGTCACCAACGCCGCCTTGTGGGATGCGCTCAATGCGCGCCGACCGTGGCTCACACCCCAGCAGCGCGAGCACCTGGACCGCATCGGGGCGGTGCGTGCCGAGCTGACCGAGTTGACCTTGCGGATCCGTGCGATCCAGGACAGCGAGCACGCCTACGAGGATCTCTTCCTGTACCGCACCGAGGTCGCTCCGCAGGCTCAAGTGCTTCTCGATCTGCTGCACCAGGTCACCGCGAGGCAGCAGACGCAACTGCAGGCCGACTTGTCGCGCGCCCGGGAGAGCCTGGCCCGCTCGCGCGCCCGCACGGTCGCCGGCGGCCTCATCGCTCTCGCGTTCGGCGTGGCCATGGCCTTCTTGCTTCGGCGAAGCATCGTGGGGCCGGTTCGGCGTCTGACCCACGTGGCCGCACAGATCGCCGCGGGGGACCTCGCGGTCCGGGCGCACGAAGAAGCACGCGACGAGACCGGCATGCTGGCCGCGAGCTTCAACACGATGACGGCGCGGCTGGCCGAGATGATCGCCGACCTGGAAAGCGCTTACGCCGAAGCCCGGAAGGCACGGAGCGTCGCCGAACTCGCCAACCAGGCCAAGAGCAGCTTCCTGGCCAACATGAGTCACGAGATCCGCACGCCGATGAACGCCATTCTCGGCATGTCGTACCTGGCATTGCAGACCGACCTCAGCGCGCAACAGCGCAACTACGTCCAGAAGGCCCATGCATCGGCCGAGTCGCTGCTGGTCATCATCAACGACATCCTCGACTTTTCCAAGATCGAAGCCGGCAAGCTCGACATCGAGTCGATTGCGTTCGGTCTCGGGGACGCGATGGACAACATCGTCAGCGTGCTGAGCATGAAGGCCGACGAGAAGGACCTCGAACTGCTGCTCGACCTGCCGCGGCCCCTTCCGACGACGCTGGTGGGTGATCCCTCGCGCCTCGCCCAGGTGTTGCTGAACCTGGGCAACAACGCCGTCAAGTTCACCGACAAGGGCGAAGTCGTCGTGAGTGTGCAGGTGGCCGAGCGGGACGACACGTCGGTCAGGCTGCGGTTCGAAGTGCGCGACACCGGCATTGGAATGACCGCCGAACAGCAGGGGCGCCTCTTCCAGCCCTTCATGCAGGCGGACGCTTCGACCAGCAGGCGCTATGGCGGCACGGGCTTGGGGTTGGCGATCAGCCGCCACCTGGTGCACCTGATGGGCGGTGAACTCGGGGCGCAGAGTGCGGCCGGCCGCGGCAGCCGCTTCTATTTCGAGCTGGGCTTCGGGCTGCAGTCCGGCACAGGGGCCGGGCCGTCCCCTCGAGCCGACGAGTCGCTGCGCGGCACGCGTGTGCTGGTCGTGGACGACAACGCCACAGCGCGCGAGTTGTTGTCTGCCATGAGCGAGTCAATGGGTCTGGTGGTCGACACTGCCGACAGCGGCGAAGCAGCGCTCGTCGGCGTGGAGCGTGCCGACGCGAACGACACACCGTATCAGTTGCTGCTGCTGGACTGGAAGATGCCCGGAATGGACGGCGTGGCCTGCGTCCAGGCGCTCGCCGAGCGATCGGTGCTGCGCCACCCGGCGCCGGTCGTGTTGATGGCCACGGCCTTCGGCCGCGAAGCGGTGCGGCAGCGGCTGGCCCAGTTGCAGTTGCAGGTCGGCGCGTTGCTGACCAAGCCTGCCACGCCCTCGGCGTTGCTCGACGCCTTCTGCATCGCGCTCGGACACGCGCCACTGGCCCCGACGCGCAGTGCTCGGCGCGCAGAGGCGGTGCTCGACCATCGCCGAGCGCTGGCCGGCGCGCACATTCTGCTGGTCGAAGACAACGCCTTCAACCGCGAGGTGGCCGTGGACCTGCTGGGTCGCGTCGGGGTGGTCACGACGATTGCCTGTGACGGGCAGGAGGCGCTCGATTTGCTGGACAGCCACCGCTTCGACGCCGTCCTGATGGACTGCCAGATGCCGGTACTGGATGGCTACTCGGCGACGCGGACCCTGCGCCTGCGACCACAGCTTCGAGAGCTGCCGGTCATCGCGATGACTGCCAACGCCATGGTCGGCGACCGCGAGGCCGTGCTCGCTGCGGGGATGAACGACCACATCGCGAAGCCCATCGTGGTGGACGACATGTTTGCCACCCTCGCGAAATGGGTGAAGCCGCAGCGCTCCGTGTCCGGGCGTGACGGAAGTGCGCCGGGGGACGTCACGGCGGAGACCGGGCGCATCGACAAGCGTTGCGGGCTGGCCAACACCGGCGGCAACGAGGTGCTGTACGGCCGCATCCTGGCGCTGTTTCGTGAGCGCGAGGCCGACTTCAACAGACGCTTCCATGCCGCGCGCGCCGCGGGCGACGACGGCGCCGCGATGCGTGCCGCCCACGATCTGAAGGGCGAGGCAGGCACGCTCGGAATGAATGACCTGCTGCAGGCGGCCAGTGCCCTGGAGCGCGCTTGCGTGGGCGGTGCGGCCGATGTCGAGGTCGAACACCTGGCGCGCGAGGTGGCGGTTCATCTTGACGCGGTCCTGGACGAGCTTCGCGCGGTCGAGAGCTCGCAGAGCGCGTGATCGGAACGCCAGTGAGCTGCCTCATCGAGGCCCAAGTCCGACGATGCCTACTCGGACAAGCGCTGCTTGAGAAACGCCAGGAAGGACTGCGCCGAACTGGAGAGCGTGCGGCCGACCAGGGTCTGCACCTCGATGTTGCGCAGGTCCAGCCCGCGGTCGCGCAGCCCGACGCAGGCCACCTCGCCACGTTCGACCTGGTAGCGGATCGAGATCTCGCCAGCGATCGTCACACCGTCCTGCGTGTGGCGCAGGAAGCCGAACAGGCTGCTGATGTAGTTGCTGGTCAGCACCGGCTCGAAGCTCAGGCGCTGGCGGCTGCAAGCGATGTCGAACAACTGGCGCACGGTGGTGTCGGGCTCGGGCAGCGCCACCGGGTAGGCGAGCAGTTGCGACAGGCTGATCTGCTTGAAGCGCGTGAGCGGGTGGCCGGGCCGCATCACCGCCAGGATGGGCGATGGCTGGGCGTGCTCGACCTGGATGCCGCTCTCGGGCGTGCGGCTCATCGTGATGCCGATGTCGGCGTCGCCGTGCAGGATGCGTCGCGTGCACTCGGCGGGCGGGAGAACGCCCAGATGGAACTGGATGCCCGGATGCTGCGTCACGAAGTCGCTGATCAGCCTCGGCATGAACTCCATCGAGAAGCCTTCGGTCGCGGCGATGCGCACCCGTCCGCGGCGCATGCCCTGCAAGGCCTGGATGTCGTGGACCGCGCGTTCCGAGTCGTGCGCCGACTTGAGGGCGTGGACCGCGAGCACTTCGCCGGCGGCGCTGGGGATCATGCCGCGCGCATGGCGGTCGAAGAGCTGCGCTTCCAGCAGGGCCTCGAGCTGCGTGATCGCGCGACTGATCGCCGATCCGGCCACGTTCAGCCGCTGCGAGGCTTCGCGGATCGAGCCGCAGCGCACCACTTCGAGGAAGTAACGCAGCGCGGTGTCTTGCAGCTGGCGGGCGATCTGCGGCGATGGCTTGGCAGGCAGCGGTGGTTTCATCGGATCTCCCAGCGTTGCCGATTCGGCAACGGACGCATCGATATTCTCTACGCTTTGAAACGCTCATCCGGCCCTGTTCTTGCTCACACTCCGCAGGTTTTCAGTTCCTGGCAGACGAAGGAGTTTCTCGATGACGCACCCGTTC
>Ga0307510_10008862_pt1 | contig 11990 bp, 14 predicted proteins | sample 12_EM_MG_FD_207224 | JGI IMG/M metagenome (GOLD analysis project Ga0307510, IMG submission 207224) | Populus trichocarpa ectomycorrhiza microbial communities from riparian zone in the Pacific Northwest, United States - 12_EM | ecosystem: Host-associated > Plants > Roots > Unclassified | place...
TCCTTGTCGTTCGTCACACACATTGCGCCTATCTTTTTTTTTTCTTCCCTTCGCTTCTCTTTTCTCTGCGTCACCGTATCTGTAAATCACGTTTTCCTCCGTTCTTGTCCTAACATCTGGCCCCGCCCCACCCACCACTCCTTGTTTACCACACTTACGAAGATGGACAAAAGAGAACTTTATTTTTTTTGTCTTTTCCTTTTTACCCCTTTCTCTCTATCTCTATTTTTCCTCCTTTTCTTTCCGGCAATTATTCATGATACCCTCGCCATCCCCTGATGTATCCTCTGCGCCCTTTTCCGGCTGCCGTGTAGCCGCATGAAATAACAAGTGATTCCCGTGGCGCGTGGAGAGCGACCTGCTGCGATGATATCCCGATCGGGGTGGACCCGACCCGATAAGCAGAGAGGGATTCTCCGGACTGGAAATCTAGCCCTGTCCCTGTCAGGGCAATAACCCCTTAAAATGCGGTTCCCCGAGTCGGTACCGGAGTCGCGAGCCAGCTGGAACGTTTCCGCGCCAATCTATGGCCGGGATCCGTATATTATATTATTACCATCCTTTGACAGCAGAATTTCAGACATTCAGGTTCACCGCAGTCAAGGTTGGGGCGACGCCACTATCATGAGGAATCGAGGTCGAACTTTGTTGCCTCGAACTGCGAAACGCAAGGCCAAGCTCACGGCCAGGAAACAGAGCTCAATCAACACTACCCATAATGCATATTTTTTTGTGCAGCAGGCATGAAAGTATAAAACAATACAGGCAGGTGCAATTACTTGAGGGGAATACTGAATTGAATTCAAGTGAGCCACTAAGAGTGGAAACGGACAAGAAAAAACGTACAAGCGAGATGCTGTGCAGGGGGGAGTGACAGAAATGTTGAATGGTCTTCAATATCACAAATCCAATGCATAACTTACAGTGTGTTGCACCGATCTGTTTTGACATGATTAGTTGAGAAAGGAGATATGACTAGAGAGAGACGAACACCAGGGCGACCGTGCTTGACGGGCTTGTACGAGACGGAGAATTCCCCAAGATAGTGACCGACCATCTCTGGTTTGATTTCGACCGAGTTGAAAACCTGGAGAGCACAAATGCTCAGCAGAGGCCCCACTGCTCAAGCCACAGTATAAGCATACCTTGCCATTGTAGATACCGACAACAGAACCAATCATCTCAGGAACGATAATCATATCACGCAGATGTGTCTTGACCACGGCGGGCTTCTCGTTTGGTGGTGCCTCCTTCTTTGCCTTGCGTAGCTTTTTAATGAGACCCATGGGCCGGCGCTTTAGGCCACGTTGGAACCGACGGCGTGCGCGGGCATGGACAATCTAGAGTAAACAAAGATTGCATCCTTGCTGGGCAAACAACCACAGGTGATGAGCGCATACCTCAACAAACTACAGACACCGGTCAATGAGAGAACAGAACAGGCTACGACCAATTGCCAACACACCTCCTCGTTGCTCAGATCAAGGAGCTTGTCAAGCTCAATTCCACGGTATGAAAATGTGCGGAATGTACGCTTCTTCTTTAGATCAGCAGCGACTTGCGGATCGGTGATGGTTGAATCAGCCTAAATCCTACGTTCATCAAACGCACTGCGCTATAATAGCAATACACACCATGGTAATATGTTGTTGGGTCTTGCTGATGTCGACTGTTTACGTGGATGACCCTTGCACCAACACCAAGTTGAGTTCAGTCGGAGCTTTAATTAGCCCACCACCGATGTAAAGTTTAAATTGGTACTGTACAGTAGACGAGCCTTGTCGACTTCTGAGGAGGGTAGGAGGTAATATCATCTCAAGTCACGACGGATAGAATCCACAGGTCCTCCCATTGCGGATTAAACGTGAGCGTTTTTTCGCAATAATATAGCTTGTTTCTGACAAGACATGGCTTGCAGTGATTTGTGGCTACCCTCATATACGATCCAGAACTATCTCAAAGTATCCTCTCTACTTCACTATATTTTCCCGTTTGGACTGACCCGGCAATGACAGATGCGCTACATCGCTGCCTACCTGCTTTTGAAAATTGCCGGAAACGAGTCACCATCCGCTGCTGATATCAAGAAGGTCCTTCAAGCCGTCGGTATTGAATCCGATGACGAGCGACTTGACTCGCTTCTTTCTGAGCTCGGTGGTAAAGATATCAATGCCGTGCGTTTCCCATCTCTCCTCCCCTTTAAGAAAGTCAATGTATCGTTCCATAGCTTATCGCTGAGGGCACTGGCAAATTAGCCTCAGTACGTACTCCAGAGTTGGTCGAACTGACACATTCGATTCTAACGCCTTGCAGGTACCATCTGGTGGTGGAGGTGTCTCTGCGGCACCTGCTGCCGGTGGTGGGGCTGCTGCTGCTGCTGCAGAGACTAAGGAAGAAGAGAAGGAGGAAAAGGTTTGCACTCCCATTTATCCATTCTTTATCCGACCTGACACTCATTCACTGCCTGTGCAGGAAGAGTCAGATGAGGATATGGGCTTCGGTTTGTTCGATTAGAATAATGTTTTATCGATGCAATGCCACCATCTTCCTAGCTTGATGTTTCACGATTTTTTCGTTGAGCGAGTGGATTTCTTCAGTATGGAAGATCTCGCAAAGAGCCAGCGCTGAGAACCCCCTTCGGTATTCGGATCTGTCTTTCCATACTATTTCCTGTTTGCGATTAGTCTTGACTGGCTCGACTCAGTCGTAAATCAGTGGCACGCTGCGTTCGGGACGGGCCCCCGGGTCATTTTTGACTTCTACTGGCAGCACCATCATCGGAGTTGGTCCGTGCGAGTTAACACGCGAATGATAACGTGTTTTCAGACAGAACTCAATAGCGAACCAGGGTAACTCCAGGGTACTACTATTATGGGTTATCAGACATGTTCTTTTTGACCCCAAGTCAATTGACTTGTCAGATATGCTTTTCCACCCTTGTCAACCTGCAGTCCCTGGGAATAGAACTGTACATTCTCGTTGAGCTTTGTTGCTGTACCCACTGCCGAGAATTCTGTTGCGTGGCCAGTGGGGGACTGTCTGATACCACAGTACTGCCGTAGCCAAACCCCATGTGTATATGAAGTGAGCGAGCCAGGAAGACTTGACATAAATCTGACGGTCACAGAGGGCGACCAGCGTGACCCTCTCTGAGTGGTGCGGTTACTAAATACAAATACGAAGATTGAGACCCAGGAATTTGACCAATTTGACAAAAGGGGTGAGGGCCGCAAAATGCCATACTAGGAAGCCTGCAGGGTGACACTATAAATGTTCAAGTCCTTGAAGGCTGCCAAAGGCCAAATTGCGTCGTCAGTGAGCGGCTAATCTCCGAAGGAAGTGGAAATAATACCGGGGTTTTGCGCCGCTTTACAGGGCTGACGCCCGTGTGAGAATGTGATACTGGGCGGGTTTGGGGCTGTCATTACCACCCAGACTCTGATGCGCTGACGTGGTTGGGACGAGGGATCGGGGTCGGGTTGGCGCAACGTCAGCTTCGACGTGGGGTTGCGACGACCGGCGCATCCGAGGGAAGCACCACATCGAGCCATCGGTTTCGGGCCACCGCGGCGCATTTCCGAAGGCACACGGGCCCGTGGGTGAGTCCGACCCGCGCGAATGTGACGGATACGATCAGCAACGAGTGCGTCCCATCGTCATGTTTCGGGTTTGATGGGCATGACAAACCGGTCCAGATCAGACAGTCACAAGGGGGTAATGATCAAAAGGTGTCACAGTGCAGATTTTGCTACACCGGACATCAACACATCAGTGCGAGACCGGCGGCTGATGGCGAGTGGCCAGCCGCGGAGCGTTTATTGTGGGAGCCGGCGGTAGTTATCTCGAAGAACGAAGCGGGGGTGATTGTTGCGCGCTGCGGGCTCAGTTGACGGTGTCGCGCGCATGGATGATCGGTAGAGTATTGATAGGACTCAGGACTCTTCTGGTCTCGTCTCGCCCTGGTCGATGTCCATGTAGCCGCGGAAAAAATGCACTCACGGATCCACCGATGCTTCCGAATTGTGCAAAGCCGGCGGCGCAACGGCGAGCTACCAGATAAGGCATAGCCGGGCCAGGGACCGCAGGGCTATCATCATAGCGTCTGTTTGTTTTTTTCAGTGGCCCGGCGGAGGTGGCGGAGATGGAGAAAGGTGTTATTTTTGAGATTTTTTTTTTGGATTTACAGGACTTGTGGGGGCAATGATAAGTAGGGTAAAGAGGTTCTGGAGGAAGAAGATTTAGATCGGGGATGGTCGATCTAAAGACCGGTGCGCTGGTGACGCTGACGTTGTCGAATTTGCCGCTTAGAACCGCATATAGTCCTGCTCCGTGACGACCGAGTGCCGTCCTACCCCTCCCCCCTTTTATTCTATTGCACTGACCCCCCGCTCCCAACTCGCCTTTGATGGATCACTTTCCCCTAGACCGTTTCCCTAATGAACATCCAAACGCCACTTCATTTTCTTCGTCGCACCCACCATCCATGCCGCCGCCTCAATCTTCCTTTCGCCCTCCAGATGAGCCTGACCCGTTCAAAATATCCTTCCTCAAAGGTCCAAAGCGCAAGCGCCTCGCCAAGGTCTGTATGTGCATATTTAGTTAAAAGTTTACGGTGTTGAACCCCCCTCCATCGGCATTTTGGTGTATATCTCACAGGCTTGCGATGCTTGCCATAAGAGCAAGCGGCGATGTGACGGCACCGGTCAGTTGACATCCTCCTGGTTCATCCCTCCGCGCTCCTGTACTGATTATTCCATTAGCGCCTTGCAGCAATTGGTATGTCCCTCTCCCCGATGTTTTTCCTTATGGGCGTCCATCTTCTTTCTAATCCTCCGCTGCGTTCCGTCAGCTATTTTGCCGCCAAAGACTGCACCTACACAGACTCTTCCGGCCGGCCTGTTCCCGCACCCCTGGCATCAAAAACCGACAAGCCCTCGCGCGCTCCCCCGAGTCAATCCCGACGACGTCCACAAAAGGATTCCTACTCGGGATCACCAGCTTCTGCCTCCACAAGCACTCTGCCACCTACACGCGGAGAACCTTTGACGTCACTACAAGATCACCCCTCCGACGCCCGTGATGATTACGCTGACTCCTCGAAACGGGTCCGGTTGGGATCCTTTCCATCCCCAGAATCTCAGGTACCTGCCGCCCTGGCTCCCCGTTCGACCTTCGCGGCGACTCGTTTTGAAGTTCCCGTCGTGCGTGAGCTTGTGAACCGTACGTGTTTCCACTTTTTTTATACGCTCTTTCTTCCACCCTTCCCTTACCTCCTTCCGAACTTAGTGTTCTTTGCGCATTGTCATCCTCACCGTCTCCTCATCCACCAACCCACATTCATGGCCGATGTCAGCCTGGGACGCATCCCTTCTTACTTATTATACGCCCTATGTGCTCTCGCCGCCCCTCTCTCCAAGCACCCTGCTGTACGGACAGATCCCCTTCGCACTGTTGGTTTGGCATATGCAAAAGCAGCCGAAGAAGTGATGTTCGATTCGCATGGTCGGCTAATTGTGCACAGGAACCTCATGACCGCTCAGGCGCTTTGCCTTCTGGAGTCCCACCAGTCTCTCCTATCGTCCCCTTGGCCTTCTCCTAGTACGCATCACCGTGAGTCCCTCGGCTGTCCGGGGTCTCGACCGTGATGACGTCGTCACTCACTCGTGTTGGGTCGTAGAACTTCTTCTGAGCATTTTGAAGGAGGACCTCCGTATTCAGGATGAATATCCCACCGGCCTATCTTCGGCTCCCACGACTAGCTTTGAACTTGACGCAATTGGCCGCGAGTGCGCCCGCCGCGCATTCTGGTACGTCAGATTGATGCATCTAACCACCTTCACGTATTTCCAAATACCGGCGCCCCCTATTCCCATGGAGTCTGATTTGCGACTCCCTGTGGACGAGGCAAGCTTCGAGTTTGGCGCACACAACAGTCAAACGGGTTCGTCTCTTTCCCCGTGTCTTGTTCTCCGTGACTGATATCAAGGTCTAATATTGGGTAGAGTATTTGCGCCTGCCTGCGCCACGTACGCAATATGTGTCCGAATTTGGACATCTCCTGCGTATCGCTTCAGTGCATGGCCGCCTCGAAGCAGCTCTAAACACTGCAGGCAAGAAGTCTTATTGCCACGTTTGCAACGTACTCACCCTTGTCTCGGTATTCTCACAGCTCGCCATACCGCACGTGATGAGGCAAAGGCGACCATGGACGAGGCTGAACAAGATATTTCGGTGCGCACACCTCATTGGAAAGCGAATGACAATCAATTGACCGCAACTCGCATTTTCTCTTTCGATTGTCATCCATACCGACGTACTGGCAGGCGTGGGAGACGTCCCTGGCCGATCATGTCCGCTTCAGCGAGGAGAGCGCCGCACACCATCTAGCAATGTTTGAGACAAGCTCGAATGCTGGTGCATGGTGTTATTTTATGATGCACACGTTGTATGCGTGGTGCGTCCTCACGCTGGAGGAGGTACGCCCAACTCCCGTTTGCTTTCGTCTACGTCTTCCTGACGTACTCGGGGCTTCTAAGGCGAAGCCACGCGGGTCCAGTGCTGTGGTGAACAGTTACCGCGAGTGGGCTCGTGACCGCCTCATGTTGATCGGAACAAAACTTGGCGGTAGATTAAAGAACAGTGTCTTGCGTATGTACCTTCTTCTTCGATGAATGGTGGTGAGCTGATCTGGCTTCGGAAAATCTGTAGTAGTGGCGATCATCTTGGTGAGATCGTCCGCAGCTGGTCTAAGCTTTTGGATTGACGATGACATTTCATTCAGCCGCTGAGTAAGTTTGGTATGAGTGATCATCCGCAGGTTCTAGCGTGGGCGAGAGAATACACAGAGGCTTGTGGAATGGAGCCCCCGACAATATATACGGGCAAGGCTCCCATGCCAGTTGCAGAGGTATTTGCTTCTGCGACACGCCCAACCCTACCACCTCTTCCTTCCACCTCAAACTTAGATCGTGTTGATGATCGCAGCGACACATCAAGTACTGGGTCTTCCTACTTCAGTTCACTACGGAGTTCATATAACAAGCTTTGCCTCACAAATCATGAACCAGTTGCCCAGGGATCAGCACCGTCCCTCCCATCATTGAAATCGTGCGGGTTGCTGGAGTCATGGGCGCATCAGCCTCAGCCTCCATCACAGCAGCTTCCAGACGCCGGTATGTCAGAACATTCAACATCACCCACGCCTCCATGGGTTGCTCTACGAACTGCTTTCAAAGATCCCACCGCAGGCCCGTCTGACGCCACGGCGTCACCATCTGCGCAGTCCCGCAGTTCAAAATCGACGATGCCAGTGGGACTGGATTGGCTTGCCAACGAGCCATGAGCCTGTTGTACATGCTTACTTTCGTTCGGACTCTTCCTTTGTTTTTATCCGTTTTATTAACCGTACCGTGGACATAAGAACTAAGTTTGCATGTAGTGCATTCTTGGTTTCTTGGCGATCCGTCTGCGGCTCGGCATGGGACATAAATGTAGAACATGGGCTATTCGGTTGCTATCTGTCGTACTTTCGTTCGTGGGTGTCGCAGTTGGGCACACCTGATTTGTACATTATTCCATTATACGTCGCAATCATTCAGACACACTCGGTCATTGCTGCTTCTGTAAATTACGATGGAGCTCTGGCTCAACTAAGACAACTCGGTCGAGGAGCTTCCCAAGCACATCGTCTTTGTGCGTCTTATATGCGTCCGTAATGTTGCCCAGTCTATCTTCCGTCTCTTTATCGATGATGGACTGTGCATCTTGCGTTGTCCCAGCGTGCTATAGTAATGTCGTAGGTGACTGAACGCAAAGCAAAAGAAGAATGCTAGTACTTACGGCACTTTGGAAGGCAGAGAACTCCTGCTCCTTCGTCTTACGATACGCCTCTATCTCATTAGTAGCTTCAGTACGTGCGTCTTTCAGTCGCTGCACCCTGTCTGGGAGAATAGATCGGAATAAGAACTGATGTAGATGCGTGATAGCGGCAGGGAATAGCTACACACATTGGCGAGCTTGTTGTACGACTTTGGCGGCCTCCTTCTCGGCCTCGAGGAGAGTCTGGATACTTTGCGATTGTTGTGCAGCCTATACACGTGTCAGTAAAATGGCGAAGAAGAGTTGCGGAGGAGCATCTCACCATATGGTATAGAGCTTGAGGACTGTCTGAGGTCAAGTGGTGTATAAAATTCAAACTCCGGAACGCCCAAGGATGAATGAGACCCCCGTGCCTGTATGCCCAAGCTTGGGCTCAGCTCAGCGTATAAGCCAAGTTACACCGCAGTTGCACTGCGCCTAGTAGCACAACCTCTCCCACCGCGTGGATTTTTGACCTGAACCACCATTTGTGGCGGCTACCATATATCCCTACGACGTCGAAAAGGAAAAGTAAAGGAACTCTTAGAAAAAGAAAAGACAAACGAGTTCCAACCGCCCATCATCACATCACCCTTGAGCTCATCAGCTTCCGACAACAGAACCTTCGCTGCAGAACCTGCTGCTCACACCGACCCTAACAAGAACCCCACGGTGTCGATGGACCCGCTCCAGGCACTCACTGCCGCGCTCAGCGTGCCCGCAGACTCGAAGGAGCAGGCCGACCTGCTCACAGCCCTCCGCGAGACGCTGGAAGCCCAGCCCCACCCGATCCCGATCCTGTGCAACACGCTGCTCAAGACCGCCGCTGGCTCGAACGACTCGTTGCTCAGACGCTGGGTGCTGGACCTATTGCATTTCGGGATCGCGCGCGCGCCTTTGGCGGTCGACGCGCGTACCAATCGTGCGTACTCGTTCTCTTTCTCTCCCTGCTCCCCCCCACTCGTGTCGGGCTGATGACTCATTCGCGCGCGCGCACTGCCATTGTTTCCATTTCTAGTCGCGCTGCAGTCTCTGGACATCCTAGTTGGTCTTTTGAACGACGATAATGTCTGGACCGTCAAAATCGCTGTGCAGACGCTCGCGGGCGCGTACCCGCTTCTCTTTCGTAGACTGTGCGTCATAGACACAAATTTTGGGATTTCCGCAGGAGCTGATGTTTCTCTCTTTCTCTCTCTTTGAACATAGATGTACGAACAAGAACGAACGGCTGCAGTGGGACACGCTGTCGCATGTGAAGAACCGCATAATCGAGTTCATGTGGGCGCCGAATGCGCATGCTGGCGTGCAGTTTGCTGCCGTCAAGTTCGTGCAGAGGGTCATTCTGGTGCAGTCGCGCGGCATCGCGGATCCAAGGGTGAGTTGGTCCCTTCCTTCCGTCTCCACCTGCATTGCAGGTCTAAGGGCGTCTGTCTTTCCTTGTTCCCCTTCAAAGCTACAAAACAAAAACGACCCAAACCTCGCGATCGTCCCGGGAGACCATCCATTCCTCAATGCCGCGGCTCTCGAGGCCGAGGGCGTTACTCTCCTGCAGCGTCTGATCACCGATTTATACACAAAACAGTACGTCGGATCTGTGACTGGGCTCGTAGCTTTGACGAACTGCATGGCTCATGCCTCGCTTTTGCAGAAACCCGGACCTCATATCCGCCATTCTGAACAGCTGGTCAAGTCTCATCAAGATGCGGCCTAGCTTCGTCCAGATTGTAGTATCTTCCCTCACACTATGGACACCCGCCCCTCTCTCGGGCCTTCCCTTCAATAGCATTAAAAGTGTCGAAAAGTCCGTTCGTATCCTCTTGACACATATATCCCGGTGCGCGCGTTCGTCAAAGCTATTTTTCTCCATTGTCGCTCAAGCGATCCATCCCTGCTGTACAGCTCACAAGCTGGCGCAAATTTTGCGCGCGATATCAACGAAGCTCTTACAAAACAAGCCCAGCGCATGGAACAAGCCGCAGCGGAGGAGAGAACACGTAGGGCCATGGCCACGCAGGCCCAAGTGGATTCTCGCAAGCGCCCGCCATCCAACGCAGGCCCCAGCGAAGACGACACGAAGCGCCAGAAGGTCGAGGGTGACCCTAACGCAGACGCCACTGCGCTCCTGGCCGCATTCGACTTCACAACGCTCCCTGTCCCGTTGATCGCAGAGCTCATCGTCGCGAACTTGCAGGCATTCTCGGAAGAGACCCTGCAGATACGCATTAATGCATACCGTCCCACTCCCGCTACTGTTGCCGCTCCTGCTCCTGTGCCTGCGGGTGCTGCCCCGGTGTTAGCTGCGGCTCTTGAAACAGCGGTAGCGTCGGAGAATGCGGTGCCGATGAAAATGCCACCGACCATGCCAGCAGCGGACCGGGCGCGCGAGCGGGCGTTAGCCCAGGTAGCGCCATCGCAGGCGGAAGAGCCGAGCTCCTCTAATAAGGTCAAGGAGGAGCCTGTAGATCCATTGCAGATGGATATAGATGAAGATATCGAGTACGAGCCCGAAATACTCAATCTCGAGGTATGCGCTTTCTGCTGACCTTTGCCTTGTCTGTGTCTCATCAAACTTTCCGCGGTAGCTGGAACCTATGCAAGAGGATGACGATACACTAGCTAAAGCGGTGCTTGATGCCAATGAACTACTTCCAATAGAATTCCAAGTCCCACCACCGTCGGTTCTTGGGGAGGAGGAGCGTGTAGCAACAGTCAAATCCGCAGCTACACGGATATGGCAAGGCTCAGGCGACCTCGCAGTTGGTCCGCAGACTGGTGGGCGAGACGTGTGGATGATGGTCCTTGTGCGTATGATCACACGTGTGGTCGATCCGGTGGATAGCAAAGGCAAGGCCAAGGCAGATACCACCAAGGCCCCAGGAGAGGATGCGGATATGGAGATGGACGAAGAAATGGTTGAGTTGTATGAGCGACAGGACCGGTTGAGGAGGGTTTTGTGTGGCTACATCATGGCTGATTTCTCCGGGCGGTGAGGATCGACTTTATTTGTGTTCGACGATAACGAAGTAACAACCGCCCCAGGATACGACTTGCCACTACATGGATGAACGAGGAGTGGTACAACGATCGAGTAAGGCTCTCGTTAGACAGCGACTGGGTAGGTACATCCCATACTTTTTTCATCAGGGGTATTAACACTGTTGCAGCGCCCCAACTACGATGTCTGGCTAAACCAAATCGTGGCCGAGTATCAATTGCGCCTTGACCGAAAAGACAGGATGTTCGCGCGTTTCCTTCTCGATTTGCCCTCCGTTCCCTCGGACGTATTCACGTTACTGCGCGATCTGTGCGCCGAACCAGACAGGTGAGCGCCGTTATCACTGCTCAATATTTTCCCACTTATCGTTCGATAACCTACACGCGCCAGAATGCAGGTCGGTTTCCAAACGTTACGCGACTTCGTTACCCAGCGTCCAACGCTCCGTGGAGAGGCCATGACTATCCTTTTGGAGATAACGACACATCCAGGTACGGGCATGTCCTGAACGACGTTAATTTCACAATGTGGCTGATAAGGGGCGACACGTATTTTCTAGAAAAGGTGACGCGAAACGCGGCAATTTTGACTGTGAAACGATGCATGGGCGAATTCCAAATTACGGATGGCATGATACGCGAATTTGCCCTGCAACTGCTCCGCCGACTTCAGGCGCCCCGTCCGGTTGACAAGCCCCCAGGAGATGCCGCGGCGACTGCGGGTGTAGATAGTATGGAAGATGGGCAGCTTCCGCCGGAGGATCTGCTACAAACACCATACTTACCGGAACGTATGGAGCTTCCTGCCCAGAAGTTACAGGTGGTGCAACATGTCGAGTTGTTATTCGCCCTGTCGTCAAAGGCCCCGGACTTCTTGGCTGAGTGCGTACCTTGGAGCTCCCGCACTGAATCCACTAATTATTGTGCCAGGATCTTCGCAGCCTATGGGGAAATGGATGTCAGCGTTCAGGAGGCGGTTCAAGATCTAATAACTGCTCTCATTCGATCCCTCGGCCCAGGACACGGGAAACTTCTCACACTAATGCGCACCTTCCCACCTGGCGCCGAGACGTTGGCACTCCGTATCCTAAACATCTTCACGGAACAAGGGCGGCCGAACGCGCAGCTCGTTGCCCTCG
>Ga0307510_10008863_pt1 | contig 11990 bp, 10 predicted proteins | sample 12_EM_MG_FD_207224 | JGI IMG/M metagenome (GOLD analysis project Ga0307510, IMG submission 207224) | Populus trichocarpa ectomycorrhiza microbial communities from riparian zone in the Pacific Northwest, United States - 12_EM | ecosystem: Host-associated > Plants > Roots > Unclassified | place...
CACCCGCTGCAAGGTGGGATGAAACGTTGCCAGGAGCTGTTCCGCGTAATTGACCACCGTCTCATCCAGGTAGCGGGTATGGCTGTTGAGAATCCCCGCCTGGCGGCGAAGGGCTTCGACTACCCGCGGATGACAATGTCCTACGTGGGGAACATTGTTGTAGGCATCCAGATATCGTTTGCCGTCAGCGTCCCAGACCCATACTCCCTCACCTCGGACGAGCTGCAGAGGCTTCTCATAGAAGAGGGGAGAATGACGCCCGAGGACGTTGAAACGGCGTTCGATGAGTGATTGGGTGGTCATTTCTTTGAGTTGTAGTAGGCATCCAGCACGACGGGGCTTTCCGGCAGCGTGGAGCCGCCATCGACGACGATTGTCTGACCGGTGATGTAGGCGGCCTCGTCGGATGCCAGGAACAGCATCGTGTTGGCAATGTCGATGGGATTGCCGAGCTTGCCGAGCGGAATGCACTTGGCCATCTCGGCGATTTCCGCCTCGCTGCCCAAAGCCTCCATGGCAGGCGTGCGGATGTAACCCGGCTCTACACCGTTGACGGTGATGTTGTCACGGGCGAACTCCAGCGCCGCCGTTCTGATCAGTCCGTTCATACCGCTTTTGGACGCCGCGTAGTGCGCTGTCCCCGGCATGGCCACGTTGGGACCCGTAACGGATGAAGTGAAGAGGAAACGGCCGCCGCCCTGCTTGCGCAGGTGGGGCAGCGCGGCCTGGATGAACCAGAACCCGGCTTTGAGATTCACCGCCAGGGTCATGTCGAGATCGGCATCGCTCAGCTCTTCGATCGGCAGCACGGGATAGACCGCGGCGTTGTGCACGACGATGTCGAGCCGGCCATAGGTCTTTACAGCGTGCTCCACGGCTCGCTCGACCTGCTCGTGTTGGCCGACATCCGTCTGCAGCAGGCTGGCGACGCCGCCGTCTTTGACAATGGCGTCCGCGACCGCCTGACCGTTTTTGGCCGTCCGGGTTGCGATGAGTACCTTCGCGCCGGCCTTGGCAAAGCAACGCGCAATGCCTTCGCCAATGCCCTGGCCCGCACCCGATACAATTGCGACCTTGCCTTTGAGATCACCGATCATGAGGTTCTCCAGCCGAGTTTGGCGGCCTGGTTGCTGCGCTGTTGCGACAGCACCGGCGGCAGAATGCAGATCCAGCTCACCATGAAGAAGCCGATGGCCAGCCAGTTCACGCGGTCATAGTGTTCGGGTGAGATCACGCTGGCCGCGAGTGCAGGGCCGATAGCCAGCCCCAACATCTGCAGCGCCACGGCATACACGACGACCCGGCCGCGCCTGTCGAAGCTCGCCATGGAGCCGAGCAGGTAGGGGTGAGTCATGTTCCAGAAGAAGTTGTACACGCAGACCCAGATTGTGAAGGGCAGGTACTCGAAGCGGCCGATCAGAAAAACCAGGGCCACCGCGCCGCCGGCGATGCCAATCGACAGGGGCCGCCAGCGCCCGAACCTCGAACCCAACATGGCGGGCAACAGCGCGCCGGCAACGCCTGCGAACTGCGACAGGGTGAGTGCGTTGGCAACCTTCTGCTCGGACAACCCGCCCGCGGTTCCAATCAGGAACAGGTATGCCCAGGCCACGCCCTGCGCAATGAAATAGGCAAACATGGCCGCCAGCGCGGCACCCTTGAGCGCGTTGGAGAGATTGACCGCATCTGCCTCGACAGCGGCCACCGTCTCGCCGCTCACCGGGAAGCTCTTCACAAACGGCAGCGCCGTGAGCGGGAACAGCGCAAAGAACAACAGCGGCCCGCTCATTGCGCTGGCGGCGAATGCCGCCGGCATGGCAAACAGCACCACGGCGCCATAGAGCAGCACCCACATGATCAGGTAACCGAAGTTTCTATCCGGGTTGCTGGTGAGCCCGACCGTAGTAAAGCTGAGTGAAATGAGACTGCCGCAGCCGAGTCCTGCTGCGAACCGGAGCGTCACAAACAGGCTTTTGTCGTGCACGACGATGCACGCAAGATTGCTGAGTGCCACGAGAATCAGCGACACAGTGATGACCTTGCGCCAGTTGAAATGGTGCGCAAAGAAGGTCATCAACACCGTGGTGGCGGTGATTCCCCACACCTCGATCGAAGCTGCGTAACCCGCGCTTCGATCGTCGAAACCGAGGTGCTCGACCAGCCCCTGCACGAAGCCGGGTTGGACAATGAATACCTCGGGCCCGATCACGCCGACCAGGATGGCGGCAATCAAACCGCGCCGGTCGACCGACGGTGCAGGCGAGCTCATGGGCTGCTAAAGAGCGACGTTGACAACTTGCACGGTGGTGTACTCCTTCAGGCCGTCGACGTTGAATTCCACGCCGATGCCAGAGCACTTTACGCCCCCGAAAGGCGCCATGGGATGCAGGTTGCCGTGCTGGTTGACCCAGGCCGTGCCGCACTCGAGCTGGCTCGCATAACCGGCCGCTTCCTGCGGATCGTTCCCCCAGATCGAGCCGCCGAGCCCGACATCCAGTGAGTTGGCCCGCGTAATCGCTTCCTCGACGGTCTCGTACTTCACAATCGGAATCACGGGCCCGAATTGCTCTTCCTTGACCACGCGCATGGAATCCGTCGCCCCGGCAATCACCGTCAACGGATAGAAGTAACCCGGCTTTTTTTCCGGATTGCCGCCGACCACAATCGTTGCGCCGCTCTTGCGGGCATCCTCCACCAGGCCGGCAACCTTGTCGAACTGCATCCTGTTGGCGATCGGCCCGATCAGGTTCTGGGGGTCGAGGCCGTTCCCCACCGGAATCTTCGCCACGTAGGCGGCGAACTTCTGCACCACCTCGTCATACTGACTTTCGTGAACATACAGGCGCTTCAGGGACGCGCAGGTCTGGCCGGCGTTGATGAAGCAGCCCCAGAAGAGCTTTTCCAGCAACGGATCGATGTTCGTACCCGGCAGGATGATCCCCGCGTCATTACCTCCCAACTCGAGCGTAACCCGCTTGAGAGTATGGGCCGCTCCCTCCATGACCTTCTTGCCCGTGGGAATCGAACCTGTGAACACGACTTTGTTGACGTCCGGGTGATTCACGAGGTGAGTTCCAACATCGGCTCCGCCTGTGACGGCGTTGATCACGCCGGGCGGGAGTAGCTGGTTCATCAGCTCGACCATGCGCAAGGTCGACAGCGGTGTGAACGGGGAGGGCTTGATGACAACCGTACAGCCGACGCGCAAGGCCGGCATGATGTGCCACGCGGCGATCATCATCGGCCAGTTCCACGGCGTGATGGATGCAACGACACCCACCGGCTTGCGCCGCATGACAATCTTGCCCTGGGCGTCGTCCTGAATGGTCTGCTCGGGCAACGACAGGCTGGCAGTGGCGCGAGTCCATGCAACGGCGCCGCCCACTTCCAGGTTGGCTCCCGGGCCGCTCTGAGTCTTGCCCTGCTCGCGAGTGATGAGCTGCGACAGCTCCGGGTGATGCTTCTCAATGAGATCGGCAATCGCCAGCAGCTTGCTGACACGCTCGGCATCGGGCAGTGCCGCCCACGATCTGAATGCCTTGCGGGCACTGGCCACGGCTTCATCCACCAGTGCCACAGTACCTTCCGGGCATGCCGCGACGACGCTCTCATCAACCGGATTGAGTACGTTGAATGTTTTGCTGGTCGGCGCAGCCTTTCCGCCGATGGTCAACGAAAAGCCCGTCATAGTCTCACCCTCCAAAGTGATAGCGCAGCTCCAGGCCGTATTCGCGCGGTGGAGCGTAGACTCCCTGGTTGCTGCCAATGAAGCCGGAAAGATCCAGGTTGTACAGGCGATACCACTTGTCGGCCGCGTTCTTGACGAACGCATTCACCTGCCAACGATCGTCCACGCTGCCGAAGCCCACGCGTGCATTGACAACCGCGTAAGAGGGCTGGAGGTCGACGGGTGCATTGATCAGCTCCAGGTACTGTTGGCTGTTCCACTTCGCATCGGTCTCGATCGAGGCCATGCCGCCCAACAGGGGCCATTCGTAGCGGGCCAGGGCGTTCAAGGTCCAATGCGGCGCCTGGGGCAGCTCGGCGGGAACGATATCTCCGGCCGGTGTTGGAACATGCTCGGCCATCGACTCGAGATGCGACACGCCGAGTTGGATATTCAGGCCGTGGACTGGAATCACGGAGAATTCCAGCTCGCCGCCCTTCACCTTCGCGTCAATGTTTTCCACCACCTGCGTGGCCACATCCAGGAAGAAACCCTGGTAGTTCTTGTAGTCGTAGTGGAACACTGAGCCGTTCAGGCGCGCGCGGCCGTCCCAGAAGGTCGATTTGAAGCCGGCCTCGATGTTGGTGAGGCGCTCCATGGCGTAGGGCAGCGTTTCAAGGTCGACAGGCCCCGAAGTGGGGGCCGACCAGCCGCCACCCTTGGCACCCCGGTTCCAGCTCGCATACACCATGAAGTCCTTGACGGGCTTGTAGTCCAGCTCGACCTTGCCGGTGCCGATGTTGAAGGTCTTGTTGGCACTCGGGAAGGCCGGGGCAACGTAGTGGACGGACTGCGGGTCGCAGGCCTCGCAGAAGTAGTTGTAGTCGAACTTTTTGTCGTCGTAGGTGTAGCGTGCGCCCGCGATGAAGGTCAATTGCGGCAACAGGTCGTATTCCGCCTGCGCAAATACCGAGGGCGAGCTGGTGCTGAGACTGAAATCGGCCCGGCCGAGACCGATCGGCTCGATCAGCGACGTGGTGCCGATGTCACGGCTGTTGTAGTGCAGGTAGTAGAAGCCACCCACCCACCGGTACCGGTCGCCCTCGCCATTCAAACGCAATTCCTGCGACAACTGGTGAAAGTGGTACAGGACGTCGTAGTTGAAGATGAACGTCGGCGACATGTCCGAGTCTTCGCCGTAACGCTTCTGAACGCGCATGTAGTCGGTGACCGACGTCACCGTGAACCAGTCGGTCTTGTAGAGGGCATGCACCGTGGCACCCCACACCGTACGGTTGAAGATACCGCGGCGGTCCTCGGACTGGTGAAACGGATTGGTGCTCGGATTGGTGTAGCCGAAGAAATCGGGTCCGCCGGGGACGAACACGCCGCGCCCCGTGTCATCGGGCACCGAGGCGGCCCAGGAATAGTTGCCCGCGACCTCGCTGTCGTTGTTGATTCCATGCAACTTCAGGCGTACCTCGCCGTTGTCGGCGAACTTCCACGTGAATTGCAGACGGCCGGCGAACTGCCGCTGATTGTTGATGCGGCCGCCCAGGTCGTTGGTGATGTAGCCTTCATGGTAGTTGGTGGCGAAGGCCGCGCGGGTGGACAGGGTGTCGGTCAGTGGGCCGCCGATGGCGCCCTCGGAGTCGAACCGGCTGAAGTTGCCGCCGGTCACATCCAGATAGCCATCCAGATGATCGGTGGGTTGGTTGCTGAAATACTGAATCAATCCGCCGGTGGCGTTGCGACCGAACAGGGTGCCCTGGGGGCCGCGAAGGACCTCGACACGCTGCGTGTCGAACAGGCTTCCTGCCAATGCGCCCGTCGACGCAATGTAGGCGTCATCGGAATAGACAGCGACGGGAGCCTCCTGGTGGTCGCTGAAATCGTTCTGCGACACGCCGCGGAGGTTGTAGATGGTGACCGTCGAGCCGTACTGGTTGAACTGCAGGCCCGGCACCTGCGATGTCACGCTCGTGACATCCTTCAATCCCAGTTGTTGCAAAGTGTTGGCGTCGAACGCAGTGACGGACGTACCGACATCCTGCAGGTTCTGTTCGCGCTTTTGCGCGGTGACGACAATCTCCGCGAGCTTGTCAGTGTCGCTGTTTTCCTGCGACCAGACGCTCGGTGGCACCCCCAGGCAGACGCAAGCGGACAACCCCGCCAGCGCCTTCATCGTTGTTATTCGAGGCATCGCGATCTCACTCCACGTGGAAGCTCCTGAGAGCTTAGTCGTGTGCAATGCGAAGCCGCGATACGCAATCGGAAAGAATTGCGCCGTCGCACCCGGCTGTTGCCGGTGCGCAACGAGACTTAGACGGTACCCCTGAGGGTTTCCGACGGGGCAACCCCCATCTTGCGCCGATAGTAGTGCGCATAACGCCCAAAATTGACTATGCCGACATCCTGCATCAGCTCGGTCACGCTGCGGCTCGGATCCGCGCGCATCAGCGACTCGTGCAGCGCCTGGATGCGGATATCCCGCAGGTACTCGGCGGGCGTCATGTTGAAGACCCGGCGAAAGCCGTTCTGCAGGCTTCGCGGCGTGATCCCGACGGCGGTGGCGATTTCGGCCACGGAGCGCAGGTCGGCCAGGTGATCATGCATGTAGGTGCGGGCACGGCGCACATACCAGGGAATCGAGGTGCCCGCGGCTCCCCGCTCCAGCTCTTCGGAATAGTTGTGGGGGGCTGCGTGCACCAGCAGCTCGATCATGGTCCGCGAATATTGTTTGCGCACTTCTTCGGCCGCCAGCGCCTTGGGAGCGGTCGCCGAGAGGTTGCAGATGTGCGCCAGAAGCTGATGCCAGGCCCGCCCGAAATCGGAGTCCGAAGGAATCTCCATGTCGAATTTCAACGGTGCGCTGAGGCGGCGCCCCAGCTTTTCCGTGATCCGCTGCTCGACCGCATTGCGGCAAACGCGCGCCGTCAGGTGCCGGCATTCGGCGGACATCATGACGCGCGACACTTCGGTCAACGAGGTCATGACAATCGAGCGAGGCGTCGTGATGACCGACTCCGGCCCGCACGTCACGCGACCCTGGCCGGCGAGAGTGGTCTTCACCAACTGGTATTCGGCAATCACCCCCGAGTCGATCTCAACCTCAAACCCGTACTGCACATAACCTAACGCACAATCGCCGAGATCCAGGGCGGATGTCAGGCACATGAGGCTCTGGCCGCGGGTATTCGCGGTTCGCAGGCGATGGGGATAGATGTTCCGGCTTACGACGTCCGTGGCCTCGTCAACCGAGTCCCCCGACTGGACTGACCGCGGATTGGGCAGGTAGGGAAGCGCCGACGCTTCGATTTCAGTGAGCGCGTGCATTGATCGGTGAGCCTAATTCACATCCGGCACGAGGCCAAGCGCGATTTGCAGGGCCATGCCTTGAGCGCGGGCCATGAGCTTCTTCAATTCGGCCGGATTGCGGCTGTGGGCACCCCGGACCACTACCATGCCCTCGATCATGGCGGCCAGGATGCTCGCCCGCCGGCGAACCTCGGCCGCGTCCGTGTCGGGGACCAGGTCGGCAATGCAGTCGCTCAACTGCTGGATGTCGATTGCGTACAAATCAGTCATCAAGTGTCCGGCCCGGCCGTCGATTTCCGTCAACAGGGCCCACAACTGAATGAAATAACGCCGCGTTGCCGCGGTCGCGATGTCCTTGAGGTTGAATTCGACAATGGCCTTGAAACGGGCCTCCCGGTCCGTCGGGGCGTTCGAGCGCAGCTCTTCGTAGGATGAGCGGTAGCGTTCACCGGTGTCGTCCAGGAGTGCCTTTACCAGGTCTTCCCGGGTCTTGTAGTAATACTGGACATTGGCCAGGTGCAGCCCCGCGCGGGCGGCTACGTTACGCATGGAAAACTGCGCGTAACCTTCCGTCATGAGCAGCTCGCGGGCGGCCAGAACTATGCGCGCGGCGGTGTCGTTGCCGGCGCGTCTGCCGGGCGGCGCGGCTCGCTTCGTCTTGACTTGCATTCGGGACGGATTGTAGCGTATTGGTCAACCGACCAAAAGAAGTTGCTCAATGTCAAAAGTGGGAATGCTCCTGCTGGCCTGCCTGTCTGCGACTGCCGCGGCAGCGGAACCCGCGGCCACAGTCGTGACCTTGCCTCAACCCACTCCACCGCACTGGATCTGGGTCAACGACTTCGTGTTTCCTCACATGGTGAGTGGGAAGGCCATCCTCGTCGATGGCGATGCGGGCCGTTTTGTCGGAGAGTTGAATACGGGCTTCGGATCGATGCGAGTCGTCCCGTCCCTGGACGGCCACGTCATCTACTCACCCGAGACTTATTTCTCGCGTGGCACTCGCGGTGAGCGCACGGACGTCATCTCCTTGTACGATCCGGCGCATCTGTCGTTCATCAGTGAAATCCAGATTCCTCCGAAGCGTTCGTCGAACCTGCCCATGATGGCGAATGCGCAGTTGACCGATGACGGCCGCTTCCTGCTGGTCTACAACTTCAATCCCGGTCAGAGCATCACGGTTGTCGACACTCAAACGCGCAAGTTCGTGGCTGAGATCGAGAGCTCGGGTTGCGCCTTGATCTATCCCACCGGCAAGCGCTCGTTTTTCAGCATTTGCGCCGATGGCGCCTTGTTGAATACCGTCATTGACGACAGCGGCAAGGTCAAAAGCAGCGAGCGCACCGCCGACCCGCTGTTTGATGTTGAAAAGGACCCGGTCACCGAGAAGGCGGTGCGCGTGGGCGATACGTGGTACTTCGTTTCCTTCAGCGGGATCATCTATCCGGTGAAGGCGCAGGGGGGCTCCTTGCAGTTGCAGCCCACCTGGTCGTTGCTGAGTGCGGCAGAAAAGGCGGCGAAGTGGCGTCCCGGCGGATTGCAGCAACTCGCCGTTCACACCGGCATGAATCGCCTGTACTCCATCATGCACCAGGGCGATCTGTACACTCACAAAGACCCCGGCCGCGAAGTCTGGGTCTACGACCTGGCGAAACGCGCGCGCATCCAGAAGATTTCCATGCAACACGACGCCGGCTCCATCCAGGTCAGCCGTGATGCGCACCCCCTGATGTTTTCCATTTTCATTGAGAGCAACGTGCTCGACATCTACGACGCGACCAGCGGGAAGTTCCTGCGCTCTGTAACCGATATCGGCACGACGCCGACCGTGTTGGTGAGCCCATGAAGTGGTTGGATCAACTGGTCGAGGGCCGCGCGCGTTCACTGGCCAAGCGGACATCCCGCCGCAGCATGGTGGGATACCTGGGCGCGCTGTTGGTTGGCGCAGCAACGGTGCCGTTGCTGCCGGTTGCCCGGGGAGCTACGCCACCGGCGCCGGATCCAAAAGCCAAGAAAGTAGATGATCCCACGAGCTGCGATTACTGGCGCCACTGCGCGATCGACGGCTATCTGTGTGGCTGCTGCGGGGGAACGCAGGACACGTGTCCTCCGGGAACCCAGATGTCAGCGGTGACGTGGGTGGGAACCTGTCATAACCCACTGGATGGCAAGGACTACGTCATCTCATACAACGATTGCTGTGGTAAGGCGACCTGCGGCCGCTGCATGTGTAATCGCAACGAACGCGATACGCCGTTGTATATTCCATTCCAGTCAAACGACTACAACTGGTGCTCTGGAAATGGGACGGCCAACGTTCCCTATCACTGCTCGACGGCTCGCATCGTTTCTGCTGCGAAGTAGGGGCCTGGCCTCCGCGCTGCTGCTGTGCATCGGCAGCAGTGCCGGAGCATATGAGCCGCACGTCAACTACATGCTCCATTGCATGGGATGCCATACTCCGGATGGACGTGGAGAGCCTGGGCGTGTGCCTTCAGTTCGCGATACCCTCGTACCCCTGGCCAGCAAGCCTGAAGGACGTCGGTTCCTGATCCAGGTTCCCGGTTCGGCCCAATCCCGGCTGTCCGATACCGATCTCGCCGAGGTTCTCAATTGGATGGTTACCAACCTGAGCGCAGTCCCCCGCCCGGTGCAGAAATTCACCGCCGCTGAAGTAGCCGCCTATCGGCACAGGCCGTTGGTGGCAGTGAAGGCAGAGCGGCAGCGACTGATCGTGGGTACGCCATGAATCTCGAGAGAGCAAGTCAGGATGAGCTGCGTTCCGTCCAGCTCGAGCGACTCAAATGGTCGGTGCGTCATGCCTACGACAACGTCGAACACTATCGGCGTAGTTTCGATGCGCACGGCGTACACCCCGACGATCTGCAGACGCTCGATGATCTGCGTCGTTTCCCGTTCTTGAAGAAGCAGGACTTCCGGGACAACTATCCTTACGGCCTGTTTGCGGTTCCTTTGAACCGGATCGCCCGCCTGCACGCCTCGAGCGGCACGACGGGAAAGCCAACCGTCGTGGGCTACACCGCCAATGACGTTTCCAACTGGGCCGACCTGGTTGCGCGTTCGATCTACGCGGCGGGTGGCCGCGCGGGTGACAAAGTGCACGTGGCCTACGGCTACGGCCTGTTCACCGGTGGATTAGGAGCGCACTACGGCGCCGAAAGGCTGGGGTGCACCGTGATCCCGATGTCAGGAGGGCAGACGGAGAAGCAGGTGCAATTGATCCGGGATTTCCAGCCCGACATCATCATGGTCACGCCATCCTACATGCTCAATATCGCAGACGAGTTTGTCAGGCAGGGCGTAGACCCGCGCCAAAGCTCGTTGCGCGCCGGGATATTCGGGGCGGAGCCATGGACGGAGGCGATGCGGCGTGAGATTGAGCAACGGTTCGACATCGATGCCGTCGACATTTACGGCCTGTCGGAAGTCATGGGACCGGGCGTAGCCAGCGAATGCGTGGAAACCAAGGATGGGCCGGTCATCTGGGAGGATCACTTCTATCCGGAGATCATCGATCCCAACACCGGCGAGCCGGTCCCTGACGGCACCGAGGGCGAGTTGGTTTTCACCTCTTTGACCAAAGAGGCATTGCCGGTCATCCGTTACCGGACGCGGGACCTGACCCGGTTGCTGCCGCCCACTGCGCGTTCGATGCGGCGGATCGCCAAGATAACCGGTCGAAGCGATGACATGCTGATCATTCGCGGCGTCAATGTTTTCCCGTCGCAAATCGAGGAATTGCTGCTGCGGTTACCGGCGCTCACTCCGCATTACGTTCTCGAGTTGACGCGCGAAGGTCACCTCGATTCGTTGGCCGTGCACGTCGAATGTACTTCCACAGCCGATTCGGATTCCCGGCAACGAGCGGGTGTTGAGTTGGGCGGGCTCATCAAGAATAACGTCGGTGTGAGCGTCGTGGTGCATGTGCGCGATCCGGGCGCCCTGGAGCGCTCGGCCGGCAAGGCTCGCCGGGTCCTCGACCGCCGGCCGAAAACCACCTGATCTACTTTTGACTTGACGCCTGACCCGCGGCGACGCTAGTTTATTGGTCACGTGACCAAAAATGAGAGTTGTCATGAACGACATCACTCGCAGGGACTTTGTTGGGGGTGCGCTCGTGGGTACGGGCGCCGCGCTGTTGAGCATGGGCTCACCGAGTGAGGTTCGGGCCCAGACGTCCGCGTCCAAAATGACGGGTCTCGGGCCGGAGTGGACCGGCCCTGGAGGAATCGGCGACTACGCTCATTCCAACGGCAACACACACGAAGTAGTCAATGCAGCTCACGGAGGAGTCCGCAACCAGCAGTGGGACGAGGCTCTGCGCGCTGCCACGGACACGGGCGAAATGCTGGATGCCGTGATTGTGGGTTGTGGCATTGCGGGGTTGTCGGCCTGTTGGGCGTACCGGAAAGGGCGTCCGGACGGCAAGGTACTGATGTTGGATCAACATCCCATCTTCGGTGGCGAAGCCAAGCAGAACGAATTCGAGGTGGATGGCTACCACCTGACTGCCCCTCAGGGCGCGACCGGCATCGTCGTTCCTTTCAACAAGGCCAGGAGCGCCGGGATGTGGTCGCATTTCGCGACTGACCTCGGCTTTCCGGACGAATTTGTCTATCAGAAAGCCACGGGGTTGAGTCGGGACATTCTCGTGCCGGAGGATGCCTGGTCACCCATGCACGTGGCGTGGGAGCGTTCGGACACAGGTTTTTATTACGAGGGAAAGGGTTGGGTCAAAAACCCCTGGCGGGATGGTTTCAAACACGCTCCCATCCCGGAGTCGGCGAAGAAGGCGCTCGTGGACATGGAGTTGTTCCGCACGCCGCCGCGGCGCGAGGACTGGGGTCCGTGGCTGGACTCCATGACCTACAAGCAGTTCCTGACGGATGTGATGGGTATCGGCGCAGAGGACCTGGCCGAGGTGCTGAAGTACCTCAATCCCGTGACGTGCGCGATGGGCTGTGGCCTCGGTGCTGATGTCATA
>Ga0307510_10008865_pt1 | contig 11988 bp, 10 predicted proteins | sample 12_EM_MG_FD_207224 | JGI IMG/M metagenome (GOLD analysis project Ga0307510, IMG submission 207224) | Populus trichocarpa ectomycorrhiza microbial communities from riparian zone in the Pacific Northwest, United States - 12_EM | ecosystem: Host-associated > Plants > Roots > Unclassified | place...
AAAAAATATCAGGTACTCTTTCAAATCAGAGCTCACATGGAGTTTTATGTAAAACATGTCAAAAGAAAACTCGATTTGAAATACAACAAGAAGTGCTTATAGTTTTTGCCTAAAAATATTAAGGAAAACTATACTCGTTTAGTATAGTTTTTCCCATTTCTTGAAGAAAATGATTTTTCCTCTTAAAAACTTCATTTTTTCGTGCAGTTATAACAGTAAAAAAAATTACGTTTAAAATCATTTTCCTTACAAAACAATCTGAAAGTAAGATTGTCAGATTCTCTACCATGATCACTTCTAGTTTTGGAAATCCAATAACCTTTTTTTCATTTTGATTTCTTTTGTAATTTCTTTTTGAAAAAGCTTAAATTGCCTTGTCCTTATGATCATGTAAATATAGTATAATCATCAACAATAACAAATACAAATCTTTTACAATCAAAACTTGAAATACATATAGAATCAAAAGTCCATATGAAAAGGTTATTTGTTGAAACTTGATTCTTGGCCTTAAAAAAGTTCTTGATTTGCTTCTTATATTGGTAAGCATCACATATCACTTTTTTTATATATCCATGATATGGAAGCCTTTTTACAAGATCTTTCCTTGATAATTTATGAATCAATTCCATGTTGGCATTCATATGTTTTTATGTCAAATACAAAGTGAGTCTAATAATACACTAAAATACTTAATATCATTATCATTTTCATTTATATTAATAACATAAGTGTTTCCGAGTTTTTTTTATATAAAAATTATTGTTTCATCAATAACATGAATAACTAAGTAATGTAAAGATTCAAATATAACTTTATTACCTCTATCCTATAATTGTCTAATACTAAATAAATTATATTTTAAACCATCAACAAGTAAAACATACTTAATAATAGGAGAATTACCAACATTACCGATATTTTTTATCTTTTCTGTGGTATCATTTTCGAATATAACATATCCGACATTCTTTTCTTTAAAAGAAGTGAATCAGGTTTGTCACTCGTTCTCTTTAACATCTATTATCCAAATATCATTATCTTTATTTTTTACAAGAAAAAAAATCTCAACTTGTTATTTTTTGTACCCATAATCTCATGGATCCATTTGGGTTAATAAATGTGCATTTTGGCATCCAAACATATTTGGTTTTATTTCAAATATTTTTGTGTATGCAATGTTTTTCATGAAATCCAATTTTTCCACAAAAAAAAATATGTAAACTTAAAGATGTTGATACCTTAACAAAGAAATATGAGTAAAGTATTTTGTTTTTCTTTGGATTATATCCTAAAACACTTTTCTCAAATACACATCTTTAATTACCTAAAAGTCAATCTAGGTTTTTTTTTTTTGAGTTTAGTTAAAGTAAAATTTAAATCAGCAAATTTAGCTTTCAATAACTCATTTTCTTTAACTAATTTCTCATACAAAATAGATGGATTAGATACGTATTTTAAGAAATTTAGTTTCCTTATAAAGCCAATATTCATTGTTAATAAGATATCATTTTATTTTTGTAATACATCAATATCTTTTGAAATAGTATCAAGTTTATTTTAAAGCAAAATATTTTTCTTATGTATTTTCTTGAAATCATGATATAATTCTTCAAAAACATTTTGCAACTCATAATAAAAAATTATTTGAGGATGAAGTTCATTTACCTCATCAATATCAATAAAGATATTAGCCATCAAGTAAACTTCTTTTGTTATGGTAATATTAGACATCAAACAAAGATTATCTAATTATTCAAAGTCAGAGTCATTATCTCTTGAAAGGGTCGAGTTATCATCTATATCGTTTTAAGTAATTGCTTTCTTTGTCTTTTTTTTTTCACACTTTGATTTATTTTTAACAATTAGACAATCGTACTTTATATGACCCGATTTATTGCATTCATAACATATGATAACATCTTTTTTGCTTGATTCTCATTTATCACCATTTTCTCTTCCAAAATTCCTTTGGTTCCATACATTTTCTTTCTTAAAAACTCTATTATTATTTTAATAATCAATTTTATGTCATCATTATCTTCTTGACTATTGGATCCATTTACTTCCTTATGATTTGTCATAGATTTTAGAGCTAAACATTTCTTTTTAGTTCTATAATCTCTAGCCTCAAGCTCCTTGAGCTTTCCTTTATGAGCTATTAGCGAACAAATAAACTCATCAACATCATGCATCTCTTAAGATTCTTATCTTCCTCCATTACTGCAGCTTCAAGTTCCCAAGCTATAGGTAAAAACCTAAAGATTTTACCATTTATTTCCTCATTGATGATTTTTTTTTCTAAGCTAACTAGTTCACCAACGAAGGTAATGAATCTAGTATGCATTTAATGAATACTTTTATTTGGCTTCATTTTAAAATTTTCATATTTTCTAATGAGACTAATCAATCTAGAATCCTTAAGTTGACATGTTCCTTCATGAGTGATTTTTAAAAGTTTTCAAATCTTAACAATTGCTTTTTGAATAATTATATATAAACCTTATATGCATAATTTTCTTAAAAATTTTCTCATGAATATTCAATACAAATAAAAAATCTATTTTATTATTTTAAATGCTTGAGATAATGTCTTTTCAATTTTTCTTTCTTATATTTTTTTATACATTCGTGTAAAAATTATCAATTCATGATTTTTTTGTTGCAAGTTGATTTTAAGATTATGATAAGTTTTTATTTTTAAAAAATACTTTTGAAAAAAAAGATACTTTTTGTCAAAAAATATATAATAAACATAATAATAAGGAAAGGGAGCTCTGATTAAAGAGATACAATTTTCCCTTCTTATTTCAAATTATTATAATTTCTTTAAATATTTATTTTAATTATCTTTATTTTTTATTCAATAAACTATACTACTAAAAAAAATATTTTTTAAAAAATAAAAAAATCAGGAATAAAAAAAGAATTTAGACTAAAATAATATATTTTTTCTTCAGAATTTAAATCATTGTCTTATGAAAATCTATTTTAATTGTCATATAATTAAATAAAAATATTTAAAAAGTGTCTCGTGCCACAGTGTTGAATATTTGATTATTCATTTATCTTTTGCTTCTTACCAGGAAAATTAACTTCTCATTTTAAAATTTAATTAACGTTAATAATTTTTTTTACAATTTATCAGTTCATATATATTTTAATTTATTTTATTAAACACATACATAATATTTTTATTTATTAATTAAAAAATTTATGATATCAAAAAACATATCCAAAATGTCAGTGCTTTCTTCTCGCGTCAAAAATTAACCTAGAATTTTAATTGCATCTTAGTGCGGACTAGTATAATCTATTTAAATATACTAGTAAAACGTATATATTTTTTATGATTTGTACACACAGACTAGCCATGTGTACAAAATTTAAGTACTAACCACTACTAACCTGCCACATATTAAACATTGATAATATTAAATAAATCCCTTTTGCCATGCCATGTGTGCAAATAAAAAAGTAGAATTCTCAGAGATTAATAAAAAAAACATTAAAGAGAGATTAAGAAAAGGTAAAAAAAAAACTTTAAATGAAAATATTTTTTACAATATTTTTTTTATTGTTTTTTTAATTAAACTAATTGAAAGCTCATTACCTAATTTTTTTTAATTTTATATTACAATTGTTTTTGTTAAAACTCTAACGTCATAAAAAATTTCTAGTTCTAAATGAGCTCTTATGGAAGGTCTTTTAAATTATTCAAAAAATCATGATATTAAATTATATGACACTTATTAATAAAATTATGGAATTATATAATATTTTTCAATTTTTCTTTTAAAATAATAGCGATGAAGAATATAAATTGAATATACATAGAGAATGTTAGATACACTTAGTTTACAAAAAGAAGGAAAATATTTTTTAAAATTAATTTGTTCTTTTTTTATGTGCTTCTTGTAAAATTATTTCAATCAATAAGTTTTGAGTTAAATATCTTAATCTCTTAAGCATTGAATTCAGTATCATTTTCATTTAAATAAAACAAGATTCATACAAATAAAGTTAATTATATCAATTAATACAATGTTTTAATTAACAGAATTATCTTATTAATGTAGGACTACCCTATACTTTGTGGAGCACTGCTAAACAATACAAAGAGATTTAATACAATGTTTTAAACAATATCAATTAATACAATGTTTTAATTTACAATGACTCTTAACTGAATGGAAAAATTAATAAATTAATAGTACGACTTGTCAAGATTTAATTAAAAAATTAACTGTAAATTACAGTGGACCGCCCCCTCCCCCAACGGGCCTCAACTAGTTTATTAGAAAAACCACAACGTGGAATGAGTGTGGATTGCCACGTCACAAAGCAAAAGGTGACAGTACCATAAATCTTTAATGAGATTGGAACATTTTTAACACAAGATTTTAATTGAGTTTTTTTTTCCTACAATTTGCACTTGCACTACTTAAAAGTTTACATTATAGAAAATTAAAATAAAAAAATGTTTTTTTTGCACTAGAGGTGAATTCATATCTTGTGCTCTAAGTAAGTTATTTAGAGGGTGCATGAGAATGTGATAGCGGTTCACTTGAAAATACATCAAACTAATATTTTTTTTATTTTTTAAAAATTGTTTTTGATATCAGCACATCAAAACAATATGAGAACATAAAAAAATTATTTTTTTTAAATTTTAAATTCTTGAAAAACACGGTTTCAACCTCATTCTAAACACCATCTTAAGCTTCATTTTCGAGTGAATTGCATTCTTTTTATTTGCCAAATAATTAAGCTCGTTCATAATAAAACATGAAAGCATATTGTACATGTGATGTAATAATTTCTTTTAAAATTGGAACCGCGTACGTAACAGTATTTGTGAAGAATCCATAATAGCCTGTAGATATTCACTTAGCGGCATCAAACCAAGTGAAGGGCATGCTTGGTAGAACACATAATGGGAATCGAATGAAGTGAATTTGCTTCGTCACTATGTTATGGTATGGTGGCCGGTGAGTTACTACTATACAACATAATTCTTAAATTTTTATTTATTTTTAACATGAAAGTATTAAAAATATTAATTTAACATACTTTTTAAAATAAAAAAGTAATTAGAAAACAGATTATATCATAAAAACAATCATTCACTAGTTCAACAATGATTTTTTTTCTTCGAAAAAGAAAGAAACAGGGAAAGGATCGAAGGGGCATGATGGCCACCTATAAACAGAGACAAAAAGAAATGATGTAGTTTGCCACCCCATGCCCTATCCCTAACTTAATCAGGGCCCAAAAGTGAAAGTGAGAAAGATATAAAGTATTATTTTAACAATCTCTGTAGATGATTCAATTTATTATTTATCAATGGGACGTAGCATTGTGATATCATGGCCACATCATGTCCACGCAAGAATAAGCTCCTGTAGTTTTTAATTTTATTTTTCACTTTTTTATGGTTTTCACCATGACCAAGGATCGACTTCCAAATTTTTATCTTTATTTTTTTCAGGCTCAAACCTTAGAGTACTCTTTTCATTAGTTTTCCCACGTTAAAATAAAAAATTGCTCTTTAATTGAATGTTAAACATGTCATTCATAATTGATTAATATAAATAAAATAGATCTAAAAAATTCTCAAAATAAACCCAAAAAAATCTCCAAAATAGACCCAACAAGTTTAGTATCCTAAACCTTAAGTACAACAGGGTACCGAGGAGAGTAGGTTCAGACGTTAGAACCCGGACCTAACTCTCTATAGGGCATGAGCCCAGGCAAAAAACTCAAGCCCATGCAGGGCGCGCATCCGGCATGGGCGTGACATGCCCAGCACCTTTGGTGCTAGGTATGCACCCCAACACCCCTGTAAGCTCGGATTTCCACACTCGAGTGCAACATGTTTGGATCTAGGCAGCGCGCCTGGATTCATTTCTCACCTTTAATGGGTCCGAGCCCAACACTTGCTAGGAATTTTTCTAGGACTCCACACCAGTCACTCAATGTTTTATATTGATCCAATACGTATTATTTTTAGTAAAATATAAATCAAAATATTTAAAAGGTAAAATTACATTTCAACCCCTCTTCTCCACAAAATGATAAGATTCATGGGTTATAAATACACCATGATCAATCCTTCAAGTCAAAGGTTTATAATCTCTTCATTCTTTATTGCACATATATTTTAAGAGTATCTCTCTCTAGAATATTATTGCACATTTTCTCTTTATAAAGTTACTGATTTTACCATCGGAGAGTCCTCACGTTCATAAAAGAGGACTTTTGCAGGTACCAGATATTGATCACCTAACTTACTAGGCACCACCTGCTATTACCACAACTACCGGTCACCTGACTTGTCAGACATTACTTGTTACCGGTTATTAACTCTCTGGGCTTTTAGAACTCATCAATAATCAAATTAATACATTCACATTATTTAAGAAAAAGACCATATATACACTGTCGTTTAATTTATTAGAATCTATAATAAATTATCTCATTTTCATTAACGAATAGAAAAAGATATATCACTGTGCAAATCATGTCTGTTTTGGTCATATTAAGAATTATAAAATTGATGCATGATGAAATAACTACAAAATTTCATATTTATTAATTTTGAGGTATTCATTCCCAATTATGTTTAAATGGATGTTTCTAATATTCCTTATTTTTTTTTTTGAATTCATTAAGTCTTTAATTTAGGATCAATTTTTTTTAATAATTCCCTTTGTTGCAACTTGCAAGTATATATCATCCAAATTAATGACGAGATTATTTTTTAATACCAAATTGCTTATTTATTTATTGATATGCTAAGAACACGTGGCAAATATCATAATTAACATGTGCCATTTTATGCGTTTGATAATCACAAGACGAGCATGTGTACATTACTTGCATTAATTTGACACTAAAACTTAATATTACCATTAATAGTATTTTTTTGTGTGTGTGAAAATGAGGGTAGATTATCTTAAAAGTCCATCTGTTACTTACTTTTTATCATGCTTAAAAGTTTCGTTCCCCGGCCAATCGCATCCTAAATTTTATTACTTGAGATTGTATATTCCAGCAGAAGGACCTACGCTAGATTTAGCAATAATTTAAAGAAGAATAAGATAGTCTTTTTCCTGTAATTAAATTATTATTTTTTAGATTAGCAAAAGGATTACGGAGGTAGTTATGAATCAACATTTAACCCTTTTTGTTTTGCATGCTACTACTACATGTATATTGATCTACAATTTCATATTGAGTTATAAAATAATATTTTTTTCAAGTATTTATCTCTTAAATTAACAGCATATTTATTGCAAATTCAGCTATGGAAAATTATTTATTACACCATTTTCTTGTAATTTTGGTGGACGTTCTTTAGTCTAAGCTTTAACTATATATTTTTAATTAAAACATGGATAATATATATATGCCACCCCTCGTCTTATTCTTTTTTCTTTTTTCCTAAACTTTAATTAATCTTCCATAATTCTAGATTTAAACGAACGATAACAAATCTCTAGCTTGTTCATGTGAGCATAAGTCTCATTTCAATTGAATTATCACCAAATCTCTTGCTTGAATTTGCATGGTTCATAATAAGTTCGTTATTGTAAGTCCCTATCTATGCCTAGATGATCAGTTTATGTTAGTTATTTCCAGTTAATTGCCTACGAATTTGAACCAACATATAGAGTCTTAGATCTCCTTATTGACTCATTATTTTCTACTAAATGAAGTTAGTTAATCATTTTATCCAAGTTAAACCACATTGGCCCAAGTACAGTGAGAGCATAATTAGTTTGCAAGTTAAAGAAAATATAATCTGATGGCCTGCATGCTTTGAGAAAAGAGAAATATTATGATAGCAATAGAGTTGCGACCCACAAGAGTTTTTAACGAGGAAAGACATCAGAAAGTAACCGAGGATTATTATGTTTAATCGAAGGGATCATGACACCATAATAGTTTGGTTTGGAATTTGAGAATGGTGGGTAGCTGTGGGGTTGCAGGAAGTATACATACATATGTAAAAGGTGATTTAGCTTAAAGTAGTGACAAATGAGAAAGCTGGGAGGTTTTTTCTCTCTGCATAAAGTCAAATAGGGCCTCTCTCATCAATCATAATGATATCTTCACCGTCGATATTCAGTGAGAGATTTGCACCCAAGATTCATCATCATTACTCCTCATGATATTTCTTTTTGGGGTACCCAGAAGAAAGAAACCCTAGTAAAAACAATTTAACAAAAGAAACCCTAGCTAGACAGTAATGCTATCATTCATGTATCATCTCCTCTTTTCACTCTCTGAAATTTCTCTGGATTCACATGTAATTCACCTCTTGCACGCATATGTTTCTGTTTCTGTTTCTGTTTCTAATATATAGTGAGTGCAGCGCAATCTGGTGAGAAAAAAAAATAAAACTAAACAGCCATTTTTTAAAGAAAATAATGTATAACCGAACCAGCTATTTGTATATCGAAATTAAATTCTTTCCAATTGGATTTGTTGGTAGAAACATTGATGTGATAAAAGATAAAAAAAAAATAGGAATGGAAAGTTAAAAATTCAAGAAAAAAAGAAAGATATATTTTTATTAAGTGTTTCAATCGGAATTTTTTTAGTTATTTTTTTTTGTACTGCTTACAAGTCTTTTTATAAATATAAAATTCTAAATTATTAAAAAATTAAACTAATATAAATAAAATATAATATAAATAAAAATTACATTCTACCGATCACTAAATCTATCTATCAATTTATTTAATATAACTAGTTATTCAATCTCAATCTTCTAAAATTCATTTTACTTTCAACAGTATTTAACCCCTTTGTCGTCTATTGTTGACCTCCATCTTGTAGAGATAACAGGGAAATTCCATTAACTCGCTAGGGACACAAAATTTCTAATGCTTTTGAGGGCAAACAGTAAACGTGTTGCACAAAATCACTTAAAAAGTGAAAACCGACTTCAGTTTGTAAAAAGTCTATGCACTTTTTATTGTTAAAATGTTTATCGCAGTCACAGGCTTCTTCCCCTTTTATATTTTCTTCCTGTATCCCATTCCTCAACTATATAAAAAGTTCAAACGAGAGGAGCTAAAAAATTTAAAAGGCTCTTTTGCACATACAGAGAGAGAGAGAGAGGCGAAAGGGAGCTCAAAGGGAAAGTGGCTGGTCATATTTATAGGCACTCAGGTTCTTATCTTTGTAATTCTCTCTTATATTGTTTCTGGGAGTACTTCGAGAGAGAAGCCCTCTTGTTTTCGCTTGTTTTAATATAGGCTGCCTGCTTGTGATCATTTAGAGATCTTCCTTGCCAGGTTTTTCTCATATAAAAAGAACCAAAGGTACAATTAGTTACTGGTGTTCTATCTTCGATAGAGAGAGAGAGAGAGAGAGAGAGAGAGAGATGGCAACTACCTCCCAAGCTACACTAAACCAGCAGCCCTTGTTTGAAGATCAAGAGATGCCTACACAAATGGGCTTCTTTTCTTTTCCTCCACACTTGACCTATCCTCAATCGGCTAGTTGCCACCAGTCTCTCAAAGGCTTCATAATACCTCCTTCACTTGCGGCTGATGCACCTTCTACCACCAATCTTACTGAAACCCTACTACTCTCATCTGTCACTAACAAGCAAAGAGAGGACACTATTGCTTCTGATTTGGGAGGACCCCATCTTCTTTCCTTGCAAAGATCTAGTGCAAATCTCTGGTAAGAAGATCATACTTTTAAGAAGAAAATCATGCAAATCTCCTTTTGAGTGGATTTGTTTTGTTTTTTGGCTTCCCCCTCCTTTAACTGTTAAAGAAGCAAATATATTGTATGAGTATACTCTAGGTTAGGATTATCATCATTTAACATCCTTGTTTAGTACTTGTATAGATCGCATATTATTTATTATAGAAGTTAAATATTGTTAAAATGACAAGAAGAAGGGATTTTGTTTAAGCCATGCATAGTAATTAGGTGGTCCTTTAATCCATAGAACTTTGTTAATTTCACCCAACGAAAGTAGGTATATATATATATATATATATATATTCATTCAGGCAGTACTCTTTCCCTAATGAACTAGGGTCTGTGTTTTAAATGGTTTCCAGGGCTTGGGGAGAGGTTAATGAGTGCTTGAACAGCAAAAGAAGTGGTTCTGGAGGAGATCATCTAGGGGTATCAACAATAAAGTTGAAGAAGATAAAAGCAAGGAGGAAGGTGAGGGAGCCCAGGTTTTGTTTCAAGACCTTGAGTGATGTGGATGTGCTGGATGATGGTTACAAATGGAGGAAGTACGGCCAGAAAGTGGTAAAGAACACACAGCATCCCAGGTTTGATATTCAATTTAGAGATCAATTGCTATCATCTAATAAAGTTGATATCACTTTGTATTTTAGCTATTGCTTTAGTTGTATCCCACATACACATGTGTTATGTTCCTCCCCCCCCACCCCCCCCCCCCCCTCTCTCTCTCTCATCATCATTGTGAATAGGCTTTACAGGCTTGGCCAGGAGATGTTTATGGATAAATATTATGTGAGAATATCAATCATATTGATGCATCATTAATTGACCATAAAAACAATTGATGAAAGGGGCCAAAAAGAAGTAATTATTACCTTTTCAGGACAGAAATCTAAAATGAAGTATTAAAAAATGTGCAACAACTGATCAATTATAATGGTGTATGCTAAGGAAAGTAGAAGATCTAACTTGAGCAGAAATTCTTAAAGTTAGAGGATATACCATAATAGACGAATCTTGACTGAACATTCCGATCACGTTGTGTTATTGTTTCATGCTAAATACTGGAAAGGACTATAGAAAAGGTATGAAGAAATCCGTCATCAGTTTTACCATATGAAAATGTATGGATCTGAATGGAGAGTTTCAAATGAGAAAGATAGTGATGCATGTAATTAATTAAGACAGTTTACTGAAATACATACATCATCATTCCTTATCACTAGTTTCATATATTGTGTGTATATGTTCATACATTTCCTTAATTATCACCAGTTTCCGTCAGTAATATTTAATTTTTGTTCAAACTAGGACATTTGTTTAGTTGAGCTCATGCATTCATTCACACAGACGCATGTTGGCATATGCGCATTCAGTTCACAGCCTACATGCAGATAGCCAGGCTTCTTTAGGTGAAAAAAACTCTAGTTTATTGCAATCTCTTTGTCCCCTCGTCGGAACTGCTTTATGACAGGGGAAACACTGCAACGGGGAGAGGAGAGAGAGTACAGAAGACAATTTCACACCAACACTTCTAGAAGAGCACGTTTAGCCGTGCATATGTAGTGCTTTTAAGCAGTTGAATCTTGCTTTTCTCTAGTGACCACTTATCGAAATTTCTTACAACGCAGAAGAAAATTCTACGGCAATGATTTCAGTTTTGAATTTTTGAATCCTGCATAATCATGCACGAGCATTAATTTATCTCGTTTGTTTTGTGCAATGGATGTGATTTCTTTTATTGAGATCACATTGGAATGAAATTATGCCGATGAAGTCAAAAGGCAGTTTTCATTTCCAAAGAAGTTTTTGCTCCATAACAGTGAATGTCCTTAGCATCACTAACTTGGGTTAAGTTCTTAAGTTTATTCCTTTTTGTTTTTTAAAAATATTTTAAAAAAATTGAATTTTTTTATTTTAAATTAATATTTTTTCAGTATTTTTAGATATTTTGATATACATTATATCAAAAATAATTTAGTATATTTCTAGGCAAAAAAAATATTTTAAAAAACAACTGTACTACAGTTTAAAAATACATTAATTAACTTATCTTTTAATTGATTTCACTTTTCTGGAGTGGCTTGGAGGACGGTAGAGTTTTTAAGAACATAACCTTGGCAAACATAACCCGTTTATTTTCGTTGTTGAAAAGCATTTTTTGTAAAAACTTGAGATTTTTTTTTAAATTAAAATTTTTAATATTTTTAAATTATTTTAATGTGCTGATATTAAAAATAAAATTTTAAAAATAAATAAATT
>Ga0307510_10008867_pt1 | contig 11987 bp, 13 predicted proteins | sample 12_EM_MG_FD_207224 | JGI IMG/M metagenome (GOLD analysis project Ga0307510, IMG submission 207224) | Populus trichocarpa ectomycorrhiza microbial communities from riparian zone in the Pacific Northwest, United States - 12_EM | ecosystem: Host-associated > Plants > Roots > Unclassified | place...
TGGAGCAGTGTGCGCATGGGCGAGTGCTGCGCGATGGAGACGGACTGACGGACCTGAAGCGTGCCGTAGAAACTGCGGACAGAGACGAGACTCTGACGCGCGTAGCCGACGTGCAACATGATGGCGAGTGCGAGCAGAAGAACGCTGGCTGTTGTCCAGAGCAGACGCTGTGCCCAGCCATCGTTCCAGGTAGCGGCGAGCGCGAGGACTGCGGTGGAGAAGAAGGCAAGCGCGAGATCGTAGTTGGCGGAGAAGAGAAGAGGGAAGGCGATGCCGACGAGGAAGGTTCCGCTGGCTCCTCCGGCAGCGACTAGGAGATAGAAGAGTGTGGTCTCGGAGCCTCGCTGCGGGCGAAGCCGGTAGGTCTCTCCGTGGCAGAAGAGGCAGGCGACGAAGCACTCGATGAGGAAGAAGGCGATCGTGAGGCCGATGGGGAGCGAGAAATCAGCCTTCGACAATGCATAGCCGAGGCTTGCCAGCATGAGTACGAGAAGCCGCACGACAATCGGGCGGCGATAAAGAGCTGGGCGGTCGAAGGCGATGATGAACGTCAGCAGGTAGGCGGCGAGCGGGAGTACCCAGAGCAGAGGGATGGCAGCGATGTTGACGGTGAGGTGTGCAGTAACTGCGCTCAACTGCATGGCTGCGGCTAGGGGGAGGAGGAACCAGAGCCAGCGGTGCGTGCGTGGGGTCGCAGGTGCTTCGTGCTGGTCGATTGAAAGGATCGTGGCGGCGCGGGACTGCGAGCTGATGGTGTAGGCGAGGAGTGTGAAGAGAATGAATCCGGCAGACCAGAGGATGCGCTGGGTGCGAAGGGCGAGGTGCGGCTCGATGAGCGTGGGGTAGGCGATGAGGGCGAGCAGTGAGCCGGTATTTGAGAGTGCAAAGAGTCGGTACCAGATGGGACCAGGTTCGCCGGTTGCGGTTGCTTCGCGTTGTGCAAGCCATATCTGCAGCAGGGGGCTGGTTGAGGCTAGGAGAAGGAAAGGGAGGCCGATAGTACGGGTTAGCGTCCAGAAGATGGTGAAGACGGGGTGATCGGCGTTAGGAGTGTGGTGGTTGGTGAAGAGCTCGGTGGCGATTGCGAGCAGCGAGAGCGCGATGAGGGCGATGTAGATGCGGCGTTGAGTCGGGGGATCGGAGGCGCGGACTCCAGTGCTAATCCAGTGGGCGTAGAGGTAGCCGAGTAGGAGCGTGGTCTGGAAGAAGACGAGGCAGGTAAGCCAGACGGCGGAGGAGCCTCCGAGGACGGGAAGAAGTTGTTTGGCCGCGAGGGGTTCTATAGCGAAGAGGAGGAAGGCGGAGAGGAAGGCGGTTGTGCCGTAGAGGACTCGGGTTGAGGGCATGATCGCGATTGAGGAAGCATACGCGAAATGCTGAGGTTCTTCGCTGTGCTCAGAATGACGGCTATGGATAAGGATGATGATATTGCAGGCAGGCCCTCCTGCGGCCACGCAGCCAGACGCGATATGATGGTTGAGGCGCGATTTTGCCCAGAGCCTTCTGGGCAGTTGGGTGCCGATCCGGCCGGAAGAACAATCCTTTGGAGAACGTATTCGTCGTGAGTCAACCGAGATCTGCGGTCATTTTGGGTGCCCAGTGGGGCGATGAGGGTAAGGGCAAGATTGTGGACGTGCTGTCGGAGCGATTCTCCGTCGTGGCGCGTTATGCAGGCGGCCACAACGCCGGGCACACGGTCATCATCAAGGGCAAGAAGTTCGTGCTGCAGTTGATTCCGTGCGGCGTTCTGCGTCCGGAGTGCAAGGGCGTGATCGGAAACGGTGTGGTCTTCGATCCGATGGCGTTTCTGAGCGAGGTGAAGAGGCTCAAGGAGGCTGGCCTGCCGGTGGACGGGCAGCTCTTTGTCTCGAACCGGGCGCAGGTGATTCTGCCGTACCACCGCATGATCGAGCTTGCAGCCGAGACGGCTCCCGGACGCACGAAGATCGGGACGACACGGCGCGGTATCGGGCCGGCGTATGAAGATAAGGTTCATCGCAATGGATTGCGCGTGATCGACCTGCTGAACCCCGCACTGTTGCGGACGCACATCAAGAATGCTTGTGACGAGAAGAACACGATCGCTCATGCGCTGTTCGGGACCGAGCCGTTGGACCCGAAGGAGATGTATGAAGAGTATGCGCGGATGGCCGAGCAGATCGCTCCGTTTGTGACGGATACGGCTGTGCTTCTGAACCAGGAGCTGGACCGGGGCGGCAATGTGATGTTTGAGGGCGCGCAGGGGGCGCTGCTGGACATCGACCACGGAACGTATCCGTTTGTGACGTCGTCATCGGCGACAGCGGGCGGTGCAGTGACAGGTACGGGCGTTGGGCCGACGAGGATCGACACGGTGATCGGCGTGACCAAGGCTTATGTAACGCGAGTGGGCGAAGGGCCTTTTCCAACGGAGATTCATGACGGCTCGGCCGATCTGCTGCGAGCGCGTGGGCAGGAGTATGGCGCCGTGACTGGACGTCCGCGGCGGTGCGGCTGGCTGGATCTGCCGCTGTTGCGTTACAGCAACATGATCAACTCGACCGAGTGGCTGGTCGTTACCAAGATGGATGTGATGGATGAGTGCGATGAGATCCCGGTATGCACGCACTACAAGATCGACGGCAAGCCGACCGACGTGATTCCTGCCGATATACGCGGCTTTGAATCTATCGAGCCGGTCTACACAACGCTGAAGGGCTGGAAGTCTTCGACCGAGGGAATTACGGAGTGGGACAAACTGCCGAAGCTGGCGCAGGAGTATCTGCGGTTCCTGGAGAAGGAATCGAACGCGAAGATCGGTATGGTTTCAACGGGCCCGGATCGTGTACAGACGATGACGCTGCCGGATTTCGATGCGGCGCTGAAGGGATAGGGCGAATGGTGAGCTTTACGGTACGGATGCGGTTTGAGCCGGGCGATCATGACGAGATCGTGGAGATTCTGTGCAAGCTGACCGAAGGCTCAAGAAAAGAGCCTGGATGCGTGAGCTATATCTGCCATTTCGTCGAGGGCGATCCCGGCACGGTGCTCATCTATGAGCAGTATGCGGATCAGGCGGCGGTAGATCATCACCGCGAAACGCCTCACTTCAAGCAGTACGCCATTGGCGGGCTTTACCAGAAGATGTTGGACCGCCAGATGGAGAATCTGACGGCGGTCTGCTGATCGATCATGATCCTGGCGAGGCACCATCGGCAATAGTCTTCGGTAATCACTCGCATACAACGAAAGTTCTTTTGACTCCAGGATCCGAACCGGACTACTATCCGGTACGCCATGGTATCCCGCAAGCACTATCGAAGAGCTTCCTCCCTTAACACTCCTTCATCCTCCGTGATGATGGCGGTCGTTCTATTAACATGTTTTGTTGCCCTCATGGGTGCTCAGCATGCTTATGCGGCCGCAAAAACGCATGAAAAGAAGCATGATGCGAAAAAACAGGTAGAGACCCTGGAGGAGAAGTGGCGTATGGCCCAGCTCGCGGGCGATGTGGCTACGATGGACAAAATGCTGTCAGACGACTTTATCGGAATCTCGATGTCGGGGCAGGTCAATACGAAGGCGCAGCAGCTTGACCGGGTCCGGACGCGCAAGCTTGTCGTCAGCAAGGTGGAGCTAAGCGACATGAAGGTGAAGCTGGTGGGATCTGTCGCGATTGTGACTTCGCAGGCTGATGTTGAGGGCACGAGCGAAGACGGGTCGGTGAAGGGAACCTACCGCTACACGAGGATCTACCAGCGCCTGACAAATGGTGAATGGAAGATCACCAGTTTCGAGGCTACCCGGATTCGTCCAGCCAAGAGTAGCGGTCAAAAGACCAGTGGATCACCAGCTGCGCCGGGAGAGTCGTCCACCGCAACCGTCCATGAGCCGAGGTTCGGCTGAGGTTGGGAGTCCGTCCCGCACCGGGGATTGTTACGCACTTTTGATAAAGTGCGTTGGCTTGCCTGATCTGGCAGATGATGAATCGGTTGCGTTCGCCATAGGAAGATTCAGAGCAAGCAGCCTGCGGAACAGTGATCTGGTGGAGCCGGTGAGGCGGGCATCCTCTGCTTCATGAGGAAAAAGAGTGATGGTGCGGCTTTCAACAGTTCGCATACCCGATACCTCCGTACGGCGTAGGGATGCTGATACAAGGTAAGGACGTTGCTCCGGGAGCCGGGTGTTGAAGGGTCCGGGATTTAATGGGGGATGAGGACGAAGCGATGACGGAGGAAGCTTGGGGAGCAGGGGCATAATTGCCTCCGGGCAGTTATTTGGTTGTGTAACGAATCGGTCAGTCGTGCGAATCGGTCGATTCAGCGCCGGTTATACACGGTTTGATGAGTCGTTGGCGGGTAACGTTGCACTACTTACTTAGGAACGTTTCGCGAAGCCTGGCCCAGGTGACGTCAAGTGCTTCTGGTAATACACGAGTCTCAGCTGTGGTGGTCATAAAGTTTGTATCACCAATCCAACGGGGAAGGATATGCAGGTGTATATGGTTTGCAACTCCCGCACCTGCGGCTTCGCCGAGGTTCATACCAAGATTGATTCCATCGGGACGGTAAACACTCCGTAGAGATGCCTCCATCTTCTGCGTGAGATCCATCATCTCGTGCGCTGCCTCGGGGGGAGTCTTGGACAGCGAGTCGGTGTGGAGGTACGGTAGCACAAGTACATGACCTGTGGAATAGGGATATGCGTTCAGGCAGATAAAACAGTGCTGACTGCGATGGACGATATGAGCCGCCCGCTCGGCGTTCTCGAACGGCATTCCTTGAGCGATGGCATAGTCGGTGGCGGCCAGCATGTTGCAGAATACGCAGTGCTTATCTTCGGCAGCAGGCCAGCCAGCGAGCTCCGGGGGCACACCAGTGCGGGCCTGGGTGTCGCTGCGGGTGATGTAGGCATAGCGCCAGGGAGTCCAGAGGTGGTCCATTCGATATCCGGTATGCCGAGTATAGCTGGTACTTAGTGCGCAGCCGGCCAAGATTCCGTCTCTCTATATACAAGATACAAGTGGCTAGCTGGCTATGGCCCACATGAGCGGTCGATGAAATTACCTTATGAATGCTTGTAGTCCGGTTGACGTATTGAGATCGAAGTTCTATCGTTATAGATGAGCCTCTGTGTGTGGGACCCAAGTGCAGCCGCTCCTCTGAAAGATCGGCCGTCTCCTTGAGATTGTCGAGCGTTCCTTAGACAAGCGCCGCCTGCGATGGATGGAATCTCTTGGGTCCTGGAGTACGCATTCACATGGTAGATAACCATCATCCCGAAACCGAGAGCAAACCCCTGACCACCGAACTGGAAGTCCTGGCGCCTGAAGCGACAGCCGATAACCTCGAGCTGTCTTCCGAATTCACCTCTAACCCGCAGCATCAGACTGCTCCGCCGGCCTCGACCGAATCTGTAGAACAGCCTTCTGCTGTTGCTACTGCGCTCGAAACCGAAGAGGCAGAGCCCGATTACGATGCAGCCGATTTTGCCGAAGCGCTGGCCAATTTTGATCGTGAGCAGGCGGCCGAGTCCGCAGCCGCGCAAAATCTGACCACCGAAGAGGTGATCGTTACCGGCACCGTCATCAAGATCACCGACAAGCACGTTGTTGTCGATATCGGTCTGAAGTCTGAGGGACTCATCCCACTGGAGCAAGTGCTGGACATCAACGGTCAGCCGAAGTTTCAGGCAGGCGACCAGGTTGAGGTCGTGGTTGAGCGTGAAGAGCAGGAGGGCGGATATCTCGTTAGTTATGAGAAGGCCCTGCGTCACAAGGTGTGGGACACGCTTGAGGCGGCCGCCAACGACAAGACTCCCGTCAAGGGCATGGTTTTGAGCCGTGTCAAGGGCGGCCTGACGGTCGACATTGGCATCAAGGCATTCCTGCCGGGCTCGCAGGTTGAGATTCGCCCGGTGCGCAACCTCGACGGCTACCTTGGCCAGGAGATTGAGGTCCGCGTCATCAAGCTGAACAAGAAGCGCGGCAATGTAGTCATCAGCCGCAAGGAACTTCTTGAAGAAGACCAGAACGCGAAGAAGTCGGTGACGCTCACGACCCTGGAAGAGGGAAGCGTGCTCACTGGAACGGTGAAGAACCTGACCGACTACGGCGCGTTCGTCGACATGGGCGGTCTGGACGGTCTGCTGCACATTACCGACATGAGCTGGGGCCGCCTGACACATCCGCGCGACCTGGTCAACGTTGGCGACGAGATCCAAGTAAAGGTGCTGAAGTTCGACAAGGATAAACAGCGCGTCTCGCTCGGCTTCAAGCAGCTGACGCCTGACCCGTGGCTCGACGCCACCGAGCGCTACCCGATCGGCGCGCAGGTTCGCGGACGCGTTTTGTCGGTTACCGACTACGGCGCATTCGTTGAGCTTGAGCAGGGCATCGAAGGCCTGGTGCACGTGTCTGAAATGACATGGAGCAAGCGGATGAAGCATCCGTCGAAGATGGTCAAGCCGGGTGATGAGGTCGACACGATCATTTTGAGCGTGAACCCGAACGATCGCCGCATCTCACTCGGGATGAAGCAGCTCCAGGACAATCCCTGGGAGGCTTTGGAAGATAAGTATCCGACGGGTGCTGTCATCGAAGGCCGCGTCCGTAACCTTACTGATTTTGGTGCCTTCATCGAAATCGAGGATGGTATCGACGGTCTCGTCCATGTCTCGAACCTGAGCTGGACGAAGCGGATCAAGCACCCCTCGGAGGTTCTGAAGAAGGGTGAGAAGGTCAAGGCTGTTGTTCTGGGTGTCGAGCCTGAGAATCGCCGCCTGTCGCTTGGCGTCAAGCAGCTACAGCCGGATGTCTGGGACACGTTCTTCGCGCAGCACCGCATTGGCGATGTGATCAAGGGTAAGGTTTTGCGCACAGCGCAGTTCGGCGCCTTCGTTGAGATCGCTGATGGAGTCGAGGGTCTGTGCCACGTCTCCGAAGCTGTGGACGAGAACAATGTTCCGGTCAAGCTGGAAGTCGGCGACGAGCACGAGTTCCGCATCGTGAAGATGAACCAGGAAGAAAAGAAGGTTGGCCTGAGCATCCGCGCTGTTGGCGAAGAAGCCAGCCGTGCCGAGGTGGAGAGCTACAAGGAGCGCGAGAAGTCCCCCAAGGGATCCTCCAGTTCTTCCTCGTCTTCGTCTTCAAGCAGCACAACACTGGGCGACCTGATCAACTGGAAGCGTTCGGAATCGGAGCGCGAGTAAATCACGAAGCCGCATTAGCAGCAGTAGAAGGGCCTCCCGATCGGGAGGCCCTTCTACTTGCATTTGATGATTGGGAAGCAGCTTGAAGAAGACAGCAAGCTGCGATCGTTATGCTGAGATCGAATGCAGGGCATTTGATGAATGCGCGGCAATCTCCGGCGTCATCTTGACCGATGCGCGTCGCATGACTTCCAGTTCAGCAGGCGCGAACAGCTCCGGTGGGATACCTCCGATAGCGACATAGCCGGGATCATCTCCGAGTGCCATGGATATCTGGTTCCAACGAAGGAACGGCGACGTCGTGGGCAGCACGATGAGTCTGCGCTTCTCCTCTGGAAAGGCAAAGTACGCCGACCAAATGCAGAGGGTTAGGCAGATGGCCAAACCGTTGATGGTATTTACGGTGGCACTGATGCTCGAGTTATGAGCCAGCCATGCAGACCGAACGAGGTCCGTTGTTGCCAGGAACCCCAGACCGAAACTCACGCCAAAGATGCGACTCTTGTAAGAGAGTCCCATCGGCCGGATGGCGAAGCAGACAAACAGAAGCAGGCAGAGAGTGAGTATGCTTGCTGTTTGTTGTAGCTGCGTCACCATCGTGACCATGAACTTAACGCCCGTCAGATGAGGGCTCATTGCTACGCCGAATGCGACCGCTATCGATATTGCGGCAACCCAGCGAAATACAAGCATTCCAAGGGTCTGAAGGCCTTTGAGAGGAGCCATCGCCAGTTTAAATATGCTGTAGATAACGAATAACGAAAGAAGTGCCTCAACAGCGTAACTGGTCCAGTAAATATAAAAGTACGCCGGATAAGCACGATGCAATCCCAGAAGGCGGGTTCCAAAGACCAGCAACGGAATGCAAAGCAACGATGACGTAATCTTCACTGATAGCAAGGCTGCGAGATAGGCGAACTTACCGGCTGCTTTACTGCGCAGCAACATGGCAAGAGCAACACCGCACAGCATCGGCTCCAGGTAGGAAAGCAAGTCCAGAAAAACGTTTTGTGTCATTTGTCCGTCTCCGTTCGACGACTTGCATCAAGGCTAGCCGAAACCTAGAGCGGACACAATCATTTATTTTCGGGTATATGCAAAAAATTGCATAACATTCCCGCATTTAGCGCATGCCACAGCCGTTCGGATCATCCGGAGCGCACATGGGGGTGGGAAGCGCACTGGCCCTGGAGGCGGTGACGGTGTTTTTGCTGGAGGAAGAGGCCTGAGTGGAGGCAACTGCACCGGTGAGGACAAGGGCGACGACTGCTGCGCGAACGATGTGTTTCATGATGAGATACCCCTAATTACTGGTTATATGGTTGAATGTTTGAGTCTTAGCGGTGATGCATTTAGCGCATGCCACAGCCGTTTGGATCATCCGGAGCGCACATTGGGGTGGGAAGCGCACTGGTCCTGGAAGCGGCTACGGTGTTTTTGCTGGAGGAGGAAGATGCCTGAGTGGAGGCAATTGCACCGGTGAGGACGAGGGCGACGACTGCTGCGCGAACGATGTGTTTCATGATGAGATACCCCGAAAGTTGTATTTACGCCTGAAAAATTTCGCTGGACAAACGCGATGTCCTAACCATAGGATAGATACTGGAATAAGTCCAATGTAATGAGATATATAGCTAAGTATTAATGTCACATTATTACCGAAGTAATATCACTAATGGATGAGGCCGCAGAGGCTTACACTGATGACGTCAGTGATTGAGCTCATCAGTGCGGCCATAAAGCCTTAGGTTAGAGTTATTTAGTAGATGAAGGCTGGATTCGGCCGAGGGTTTTTTGAAGACAATTTGTTCGTGCCATGATCAGGTTCAGGGGCTAGGTCCTGGCAGCTCGCAGGAACGCAATTAGCTTTTCCGGGTCTTTTCTGCCGGGGGTAGCTTCAACGCCACTAGCAACGTCGACCCCCCAGGGATGCATCAAAGAGATCGCTTCGGCAAGATTCTCCGAACGCAAGCCACCGGCAGCGATGATCTTCAATTCATGGTTGTGGGCGGCAAAAACTTCACCGGCCGATTTCCAATCAAAAGTGATGCCTGTTCCGCCTGTTGCCTGCCCGACGCGGGAGTCGATAAGGACGCGATCTGTCGTTCCCGCATGGGCAATCTCTTCTAGCTGCTTTGTTATCACCTGCCTGCTGTCGTCAGATCCGTCTGCTGTCCAGTGCAGGGTTTGAATCAGCTTGACCGACGGGGCAAGGTCGCGCAGGCGTACAGCCAGTACAGGATCGAAGCCGCCGTGGAGCTGCACTGTTGTGAGTCCAGCCTCCCTCACGATCCCAAAGATCTCTTCTGCATTGCGCGTGTGGAACACGCCTACCTTTTCAATGTCTTCAGGAAGGTGCGGAGTGATGCAGGCGACCTGGGCGGCGGTCATCTGCCGCTTGCTTGAGGCGAAGACGAAGCCTAATGCGTCTGCTCCCAGTTCTGCGGCGAGAAGAGCGTCGTCGAGGTTCGTGTTGGCACAGATCTTGACCCACATCGTCTTAGAACTCGCTGGAATACTCTCGATCGAGCAGCAGGGCAAGCGTGGCGGCGGGATCGGGTTGACGCATCAGCGTCTCGCCGATCAGGAAGGCGTCGTAGCCAGCTGCGCGGAGATTGGCAATCTCCATGGCGGTGCGAATGCCGCTTTCGGCGACCATGACAGTCTGGGCGGGAAGGCCTACCGCTAGTTCGAGCAGAAGCTCAGGCCGGACGACAAAGGTGCGGAGGTCGCGGCTGTTCACGCCGATCAGGTCGAAGCCAAGGTTTACAGCACGATCCAATTCTTCGCGACTGTGCACTTCACAGAGAACATCCAGATTCATGCTCAGGGCTTCATCGCGCAGCTCCCTGAGTTTTTTGTCGGTGTGTGCGGCGACGATCAACAAGATGGCATCGGCACCTGAGGCGCGGGCCTCGAGCACCTGAAAGTGATCGAGCATGAAGTCCTTGCGCAGGCAGGGTATTTGCACACTTCGTGAGGCAGCCTCAAGATCGCCGAGAGAACCCTGGAAGAATTCCTCGTCTGTAAGTACGGAGAGAGCTGCGGCCCCGGCGCCTTCAAATCCCCTGGCAAGTGCTGCGGGGTAGAAATCGGCACGAATGAGACCTTTGGAGGGAGAGGCCTTCTTGATCTCGGAGATGATCGCTGGCCCGGTGGCACTGACGGAGCGCAGCCGCGCAGTAAATCCGCGTGGTGTGTGTGCGGCCGCCTTACGCTCGAGTGCGCCGTAGTCGGCGGCAGCCTTGCGCGCATTTACCTCAAGGAGTGTGTGGGCAAGAATTTTATCGAGCTGCGTCGGCATGTTTCTCGCTGATTCTAAAAATAGAAAGGGAGCGCAATGCGCTCCCTTCTGATATTACCTCTGAATCTGGTGCCGAAGGGGGGACTCGAACCCCCACACCCTTGCGAGTACATGGACCTGAACCATGCGCGTCTGCCAATTCCGCCACTACGGCAACGGTGGGATACGTCCTGCCGGTAAGGCCGAACACCGCAACCGCGAGCTTTTAGTCTTTCAAAAACGGCAAATGCTGTCAATTCGCCACCCATTACTAGACCTCTGGCAAAGTTTACGCGTCTACATCAAGGGAGACATCATCCATACCCTATGAACGAGCAGACGAAGACTTCCACTCACATTGCTAGCGACGCCCTTCCCCCTGAGACAATTCCTGCGGATGTAGCGATCGAAGTACGCAAGCTTGTCCATGAGCTCAGCAATTCGCTTGAGGTGATCGTTCAGACCAGCTATCTGCTCGGCACACTGGGATTGAAGGAGCCTGGGTCGGACTGGCTAAGGATGATGGACGATGGCGTGCGCAAGGCAATGAACATCAACCTGGAGTTGCGCGAGTACATCAAGAACCATACGCAGCGGTAAGGGTTCTGAGTATCAAGCCCGCTTGCGAGTCGATGTCTTCTGAGCGGCAGACGTCTTCACTGCCTTCTTCAGAGCTGTTTTTTTGCCGGCTTTCGCAATTGAAGTGGGTTTGCTGCCTACTGAGGATTTCTTTATTGCAGTCTTCTTACTTTTCTTATTCGGTGCAGGTAAGAGCGATTTGGGTTGATTCTGTTCTGCGCTGAGCTGGAGGCTGTGCGTCTCCATCAGCTTGTCGATCTGCTCCAAAAGCAGTCGGGTGTGCATGGGCTTCACAAGCATATGGTCGGCGCCCATCTCCTGCCAGTCTTCGTCGGCCAGAGGAAATGCGGTCAGCAGGGCAACAGCGGGGTGGTAAGGAGCTGTCCGCGCTGCGGCGATGACCTCAGCTCCGGCCTGATCGTTTTCCATCCTAAGATCGGTAATCACCATGTGGTATTCGTGATTGCGCAGCTTCATTCGTCCTTCGCGGGCGGAGGCGGCTGTTTCCACTTCGAATCCGTTGATCTCGAGCACGGCCTTCAATGTGAGCAGAACGGCGACTTCGTCATCCACAAGTAAAACCCGACGCTTCATACTGAGTCCTTTAGCGTTTCTGATACTGAAGCTTATTGCGTTGACCCGCAGGTAGAGTTGGATCGTTAGCTGCGTCCCTACGATACAACAAGGCTTCGCTTCAGGGGTTGTGGGCGCAGCAATGGTAGTGGGTCAGTTTGAAATTTCCCTGCTCAGTCTTTTCTGTCGAGCCGTATCCGTATAAGGCGCAATTCAGCGAATATCATAGAGCACACTAGAAAGACTCCGAACAGCAGCAGATTCGATATGGTCATTGCTTTATGTCCCGCATAGGTAAATGTGCCGATGGGCTACAAATTAGAGTAATCTTATCCCTGCTCTGCTGATGGTGCATGAGGCCTTG
>Ga0307510_10008868_pt1 | contig 11986 bp, 16 predicted proteins | sample 12_EM_MG_FD_207224 | JGI IMG/M metagenome (GOLD analysis project Ga0307510, IMG submission 207224) | Populus trichocarpa ectomycorrhiza microbial communities from riparian zone in the Pacific Northwest, United States - 12_EM | ecosystem: Host-associated > Plants > Roots > Unclassified | place...
TGCAAGGGTGACTGTGTAACTGGGGTTATCCCAACTGTAGAAAATCGTACACACTTTAACCAGACAAGGAGTTCTAGTATCACTATGATGGGTAATGCCTCTATAATCCTCTAGAATACCGTTGATGGTGATCGAAGTATGGTATTTCCAAAAGAACTTATTAAAGGCCCCAATATGCGGAGTGATAGTCTGTAACTCTGTCAAGGGGTGGCAAATATGTTTCTCAGTATGATTCTGGAGGAGGAACAAACAATGTTGTTTGAAGATGTGGAGCTCCGTGCAATTTCTTGTAGGGGCAGTGACGCCAAGATAGATAACTTCTGGTAGGTAGATCTGTGATGTAGCTCCGACTAGATCTGAGTTTCCTGAGACGCTGGTGTGATGACTATGGGGAGTAGGGGGCAGTGGTTGTTCGACTCTTGGTAACGCGTTATATGGTCTGTGTAGGACTTCTTGGATGTGATGTGTTACTGGTACTGTGAAAGGATTTGGGGGTGGGGTTGGTTCTCTATAAACTTGGGGAGAGGGAATGGGCTGGGGTTGTCGGTCGACAAAATTCTGGGTGCGACACAGTCTGTGTCTTCCTCTTTCATTAGAGGGTATGAAGTGTCCTCGTTCCTGGGCTGGGGCTGAGTGATTTCTCCGGCTACATGGACTGGCCAGGTTGTCGGTTGTAATGAAGACCTTCTATAGGTCCTGTTCTGAAGAATCGGGGGTCCCAAAGGTGGATTCCGAGTGGGGTGGGGGGAGTTCCGGGGTAACGGCTATTGCAACGACAAAGGTTGATTCCGCAGAAACAAAGATCCGGGTTGTCATTCAAAAAGGTGATCTCTCGGGCACGCCAATATACCGACTCAGGTGTGCTTGGGGGACTGGATTGAGGGGTACCAACCAGAGTGGGGGGTAATGTACTGTCCACGCTGTCGTGATAGGATGAATCGAGCAAGAGAAGATCTGGTTCCAAGAGGATATGCTGGAAACGTTCCAGGTATTCGGTGTCTCTTCCCTGGGTATTTGACTGGGTAATGGGGAGGGTAAAACCGGAAGGGGGATCGATGAGACTAGTGTGGGGGGTAAGGAGATCTGTAGTCCAGGCGCAGTTGTTCCACCGATACGTGAGGATGCGTTCGTCGCTGTAGATAAATTGGTACAAGTGAGTTGAAGTGAATTCTCCGCTCGGGTTTGTCTGGAGTCAAATTTCGTTAAATTCCACTTCAACTTTGGTTTCCGACATGTAAAATCTAGATAGAAATCTGATTCTGTGTCTGGCTTGGATCTGCGTGATAATTTCCGGCCTGTGTGACGGGACGAAGTAGTGCCAGAAAAAGGTTTCGTCGTAGAACAAGGAGATCTGGGTGGCTGGGGATTGGTTGAAGTTCTGAGCGCCAGAGAGTTGCCAATATGCAGTGCAATGCCTTGCTGCGTTAAGGATGTCGACAAGTTGGTAATCAATGTAATGATAAAAGCGTTGAGCGCTGAAGAGTCGACCAAAGGGGAGGATGTCTAAAAGATCTTGAGGAACCAAGTGATGTTCGCTCCAATACGTAAGTTGGACTTGTTCCTGGAGATTGGCAATTCTTGAGTAAGTTTGTCTTAAGATTTCTTCACGAAAATTTGCCACTTAAGACAAACGAGGAAGGGGATGAGTTAAAAACCTTTGATTATTTTACACCAATAAGTCCTTTGTAACTTACTTAAAAGTATTACAAAGGGTTTTTGGAAGGGGGTGTAATAGAATCAAAAGGCCGGGCAGGAACTCGTGGGGTAGGTACGAAACAAGAAAACTGGGGGTCTGTACGAAGCAAGTCCGTAATGCATGTGCTACGGTTAATAAAAAGAATCCCCTGCTTGGTGAAATGTAAGTGTCCGCAGAGGATAGCTGTACGACCGTCTAGGAAATCATACGCGACGAGGGGGACGAGGGCTCCTTCAAAGTGAGCAAGCCAAAGGGGAGGGAAACATGAGAAAACAAACTTAATTGAGTCCAAAAAGGTGGTCTCGATATAGCCAAAGGGGAACTTGGGGGACCACGGGTGCTTGCCTACTTTGGCACAGATGTGGACCGGGGGGAGAGCGCCGTCGGAGTGGACGTGGATGGAGTGATGGGTGTCGGCGCGGAAGGGGGTGACGAAGTACGGGGGTGCGTTGGTGTCGAGGTCTTGGGCCCAGGGGATGTGGTTGAGGAACTGGCTGTTGATGAGCTCCTCGGATGAAAACCAAATGTGACGACCCTGCTCGTAGTGTACTGTGTACTGGTGAGGGTGGCCGTTGGCAGGGAGGCAAGGTGGGGTGGCGAAGAGGTACTCGAAGGGGCCGATGTCGACTGTCGGGTAAAATACCTGGACAGGGAGAGGAGCGGGTGACGGTGGGGCGGGGGAAGCAAGCGCGGCGATGGGGGCTGTAACGATGGATGGGGGAATGTTCTCGAGGGGGATGTCCTCGAGTGATATGTGGTCAACGAGGTCACCTGTGAGCTGAAAGTGGCTCCAACTATCTTGGGTGAGTGGGGGAAGGAGGGAGTCGAGCTCTGCTTGGGCGAGGCAGACGATGTGGGCGGCAGTTTCTTCTCTGAGTTGTTCAAGGTCGAACTTGGCGGTGGCGCGAAGTGCCTCCTCAGTGGGCTCGGGAGTAGGTGGTGATAGAGAGCGGACCACATAGGGGTCGATATCAATGGGGGTGGGTTCAAGGGTGTCTGGGTTGACGAGGGTGATGCCGGCGCTAGTGGACGAGGTGGAGTATTGTGGGGACTGTGGAATGTAGATGTCGTAGGGGCCAGGACCTGTGGGTGCGAGGAAGGGGAAGCCAGGGACGACGAACTCAAACTGGAGTTCGGGACTGGTGACAATGGTGGGCGACCAGGGGACGACGGGAGACGATGTGCAGGAGGCGGGGGGATACTGGAGACGGGGGCTTCCGGGGCTTGGGTAATTCCAAGTGTTGCGGGGACTGTTGAGGACGTTGTTGAGGACCTCAAGGGCAGCGGCGGAGTTTTCCTGGTAGACGGCGTTCAAGTCGGACCAAGAGGCGACAGAGATGGAAGGGGAGGACACTTCCAAACAGTTAGCTTCAACTTTAAGAGACTGTTCTAATGTCGTGAACTCACTACTTTATGGGTAGCGAGACTCAACGATGGCGCGGAGTTGAAGGTGACTGATCCAGAGGAGCAGCACAGAGACGTTGAGGAGGAAGAGACAGAAGGCGAGGAGAGGCGGGACGGAGTAGACTGTAGTAGACGACGGGCGGGATGCTGCTAACACAGAGGGAGCTTTGAAAGGCTCCAGTGTGGGGATTGACAAGAGAACAGTCTAAGGACTGTTCACCTAAATTCGTAGGTCTTATATACTAATACAGGGTGGTCTGTGCGCAGTTTAGGGTAGGTATAATTACAGGTAACAGGGGACTGCGCAGTCGATGCGCAGTAACTGCGGATTACATAGTACATCTCGATTAGGGTCTAGCCCTAATGAGTCGCATCTTCATTGATCGAGTCGCGTCGCGTCTTCGTTGATTGTTTAGTGGATGCGTCTTGTTGATCGTTCCCACGATCTGCCACGTGTTGATCAACGGGTTAGACACGCGTCCAAAGCGCGTCTGGTCAAGTGACTTTGTTGATGACCAGTTCCTTGATAGGTCATGTGTTATCTTCCCAGGGTCATGGGGTCATAGATTCCCAGGGTCACGTGCTGATAAGTCACGTGATGTACGAGTGGTGAAGGGGTCACGTGATGAGTCACGTGTAGGGTCATGTGATATGTTCCCACAGTCACGTGGTCTTGGAGTTACGGGTTTGTAGCTGAGACTGGGGGGCGCGAGTACTGCTTGTGACACCATCCACGTCCATTCCGACGGCGCCCTTCCCCCGGTCCACATCTGTGCCAAAGTAGGCAAGCACCCATGGTCCCCCAAGTTCCCATTTGGCTACATCGAGACCACCTTCTTGGACTCAATCAAGTTTGTTTTTTCTTGTTTCCCTCCCCTTTGGCTTGCTCACTTCGAAGGAGCCCTTGTCCCCCTTGTCACGTATGACTTTTTAGACGGTCGTACAGCCATCCTCTGCGGACATTTGCATTTCACCGAACAAGGGATCCTTTTTGTTAATTGCAGCACCTGGATTACGGACTTGTTATGTACAGACCCGCAATTTTCTTGTTTCGTACCCACTCCCTGTGTCCCCACTAAACCTTTTGATTTCATAACACCCCCCTCCGAAAACCCTTTGTAATAATTTACTTTTAAGTAAGTTACAAAGGACTTGTATTGGGTGTTAAATAAATCAAAGGTTTTTAACTTGCTCTCTTTTTGTTTGTCTTAAGTGGCCAATTTTCATGAAGAAATCCTAAGACAAACTTACTCAAGAATCGCCAACCTCCAGGAACAAGTCCAACTTACTTATTGGAGCGAACATCACTTAGTGCCTCAGGATCTTTTAGATATCCTCCCCTTTGGTCGCCTCTTCAGCGCTCAACGCTTTTATCATTACATTGATTACCAACTTGTCGACATCCTTAATGCAGCAAGATGTTGTACTGCATACTGGCAACTCTCTGGCGCTCACAACTTTGACCAAACCCCAGCTACCCAGATCTCCTTGGTCTACGACGAAACCTTCTTCTGGCACTACTTCATTCCGTCACACAGGCCAGAAATTGTCACGCAGATCCAAGCCGGACACAGAATCAGATTTCTATCTAGATTTTACGTGTCGGAAACCAAAGTTGAAGTGGAATTTAACGAAATTCAACTCCAGACAAACCCAAGTGGAGAATTCACTTCAACTAACTTGTACCAATTCGTCTACAGTGACGAGCACATCCTCACGTATCGGTGGAACAACTGCGCCTGGACCACAGATCTCCTTACCCCCCACACTAGTCTCATCGATCCCCCTTCCGGTTTTACCCTCCCCATCACCCAGCCAAATACCCAGGGAAGAGACACCAAGTACCTGGAACATTTCCAGCATATCCTCTTGGAACCAGATCTTCTCTCACTCGATTCATCATATCACGACAGCGTGGACAGTACATTACCCCCCACTTTGGTTGGTACCCCTCAATCCAGTCCCCCAAGTACACCTGAGTCGGTATATCAGCGTGCCCAAGAGATCACCTTTTCGAACGACAACCCAGATCTTTGTTTCTGTGGAATCGACCTTTGTCGTTGCAATAGCCGTTACCCTGGAACTCCCCCCACCCCACTCGGAATCCACCTTTGGGACCCCTGGTTCTTCAGAGCAGGACCTATAGAAGGTCTCCATTACAACCGACAATCTGGCCAGTCCACGTAACCAGAGAAATCACTCAGCCCCAGCCCAGGAACAAGGATACTTCATACCCTCTAATGAAAGAGGAAGACATAGACTCCGTCACACCCAGAACTTCGTCGACCGACGACCCCAGCCCGTTCCATCGCCCCAAGTTTATAGAGAACCAACCCCACCCCCAAACCCTTTTACGGTACCAGTAACACACCACATCCAGGAAGTCCTACATGGACCATATAACGCGTTACCAAGAATCGAACAACCACTGCCCCCTACTCCCCATAGTCACCACACCAGCGTCTCAGGAAATTCAGATCTAGTTGGAGCCACATCACAGATCTACCTACCGGAAGTTATCTACCTCAGTGTCACTGCCCCTACCAGAAACCGTACAGAGCTCCACATCTTCAAGCAACATTGTTTGTTCCTCCTACAAAATCGTACTGAGAAACATATTAGCCACCCATTGACAGAGTTACAGACTATCACTCTGCATATCGGGGCCTTTAATAAGTTCTTTTGGAAATACCGTACTTCGATCACAATCAATGGTATTCTAGAAGATTATAGAGGCATTACCCATCATAGTGATACTAGAACTCCTTGTCTGGTTAAAGTGTGTACGATTTTCTATAGTTGGGATAACCCCAGTTATACAGTCACCCTTGCATGACCTCTTGGCAAAATATTCTTGATAACTTTCCACCCAAAGACCAACTAGAACTTACAGAAGAAGAACAAGCATATATACCAGTCTACGCCACTAACGCCTTTGCCGCAGACTATAAAGACACAAGGTGTCTTTTTGCCTGATTTCAAGAACCAGCTATCTGGTGTAAAGGAATAGGAACTACCTGGAGGTTCACTTCGGATAACACAGAACTCGTCACAAGGAAATTTCAATTCCTCATTTCACACCTTGACAAAGTTAAAGACTTCGACTTTATACAAAGAACCGCTACCTATAACGGCAAGCAAATCAAGTGGGATACACTATACCCTGAGTGGAAGTACCTCAACAACCAAAAGGTACATTTCCAAAGTCCTAGTACTTCTGAAGCAGAAGAAACCAAGCCCTCTATCCCTGGAGAATTTGAGAAAGAAGAAAGCGATAAATCTGAAGAATTGGATAACGCAGATGAATCCGACGAAGAATCTACACACAGTAAATCCTCCACCGACGAAGACACACTCAACGTTAGCAACTTACTACAAGAAGCTGAAACAAGGATTGTTGCTACCCTCCAGAAACTCACCAGTCACCCTAGTACCCCAAGTCCCCAAGGAACCCCGTCCCGTCCAACAAGTACGCTTCCTGGAAGCTCCAAACTTTCAATACCAGAAGAAAGTTCACTTCCTACTCCACCCGTGTCCAAAGGCAAAGCAAAGGAAGAACCTTTACCCCAGACCCTTGCCAGCTCTTCGAGATCCTCGCAAGCCACTCCAGTACCTGCCCCAACCCAGCCAGAGACACCACCTGTACCGAAGGGAAACCCCAAGGGAATACCACCGCAGATCCCTCCTCACTGACCACGTTCGGGAAGAACAGGCCCACCACAGAGACCACCTAGTCCCCCAGCACCACCCCCACCCCCAGCTATCATGGCAGGAAACATCGCGACTCCCAAACTCTTGGGAAGTACCCCTGATCCCTATGATGGGAACCCAACAAAGGCCCAAGCCTTTTGGAACACCCTGGCCAACTATTATACAATGAACGATGCAGTCTACAATACTGATGACAAGAAAGTACCAGCAGCATTGACCAATTTCAAAGCTGGTACCCATGGAGGAGATTGGGCTAGTGACCGCATCGCTGACGCTTTAGCAGCCAATCCAACCAATTATGGGACATGGATCCAATTCCAGACTGCTTTCCAGAAGCAATTCATCCCTCCCCAAGTCCAACAAGAAGCTATTAAAGGGATGGATGATACATATATGGGCAACCGAGAATTTAACGACTGGTACCAAGATTGGACCCAACACGCTCGATGATCAGGCGTCGATGACAATACCAAGATGTATGCATTCAGGCGATGCATTAACTCGGCACTCCAACAGAAACTAGTTGCCCTATCACCCCAGCCAGCCACACTCCCAGATCTCGTCGACAAAGCTCAAGACCTGGATCGTTCCTTCCGCATGTTTACACCAAGGTCCTACACACCCTCTACAGGAGGAGGACGTGGAAGAGGTCGTTTTACCCCTCGAATTTGAACAATTGAAGAAGAAGAACCTACTGCGGAAATAAATGCAACACAAGGACGCGGTCAATTTTGAGGACATAGCCAAGGAACCTCGTTTCATTGAGGAAAGCTCTCCCCCGAAGAAAGGGAACGCCGCTTCAAAGAGAAACTCTGCATGTATTGCGGCAAACCAGGACACGTCGCCACCAACTGCAATCTGGGCAAATGCCCCAGGACCTCGTTACATCAAATGGACTCTATCCCAGACAACAGCATGGATAAAATGAGTATCCATGATAATGTGGAAGCAAACAAGCTGTCCACCAATCGTTTTACGCCTATCGCCGACATGGATGTCATGGACGCCACTCTCAAGACCCTGTCCGTCTTCAATACTGACCTCCTGGACATTGATGTGGCCCACATCAATCACTTGTCTTTTTAGCGCACTCTTCTGTTGCATCGTCAGTGAGAGTTGTACCACCATCCCGTTGTAATTCTAGCAATCTCCGAAATCTCCAAGTTCCCAAGACTCCCCATGTACCAGTAGATATGTGTTAAGGTCCAAGGGCCTTAAAGACGCGACGTGCGTGGGTTGGTTTGGCAACGACTGGGATTGCTCAGTGGGATCTCCTCCTGAGGCAATAGATCACGTGAGTAGCACGGTACCGGTTGGCTACGCAGTATAAGAGTAAAGTCCCCAATGATAAGGGCGACTCCTGAGGTAGATAGTAGAGATGAGAGGGAGAGCTTCAAGGCTTTTGAAGCGACAAGGGATGAGCCTTATGACTTTGAGTACTTCACAATAATGAAGCACAACGCGGTCAAGTGGAATAACCAAAGTAAGGCTGTTTGACTCTGAGAGTCCTGGGTGGAAGCTACAAGTCTTGGATTGAAAACCAAGTTAGGCTTAGGGCCTAACTGCTAAAAGTACGAGCGCTTATATACATTTGAGAAGTAACAGGTCACAGAGGTCACAGAGAAATATGGAAATATTACTAAGGTGAAATCATGACGTGGCGGTTCTAAGTATAGCTCCATCATGAGCTGGCAATCTAAGAATAGCCCATCATGAGCTGGCAAGCCAAAAGGGGTTAAATGAGGACACGTCATGATGCTGCGGACTGCGGAGTGATGGCATGTGATAGTTGACTGCGGATTAGTCATGTGGTCCATCAGGTGACTTGTCAGGTGATTTGGTGGCGGTCCGAGCGGCGCGTGAGGGAACGAGTGAGGGACGAGTGACCGAGAGCGTGAAATAAATGGTAGAAAATAATGGGAAATTGGGGTGAGGGTTCAGGATCGTAACAATATGATTCGAAATATACGCTCCCCATCAATTCGGGTTAAAGTTCGAATCATATGCCACAGGAGAAAAATTGATGCTCATGCAATACTCAACAGTGGAGCCGAAGGCGTCTACTGTAATATCTCATTTGTCAACACACACAAAATCCCCATGACTACACTCGCGAAACCAATTTACCCAAGAAACGTCGATGGGACCATGAATAAACAAGGACCAATCTGCCATACTGCCATCCTGCGAATGGAGATGGGCGAAGAACACAAGGAAACTATAGAAATGGCTGTAACCAATATCGGATGGCATGATATACTCCTAGGAACCGACTGGTTCAGGGCACACAACCCCCAGATAGACTGGGCAAAGAACAACTTACGCCTTGACCGCTGCCCCACCTCTTGTTACCCGAATTATCTGGACGAAATGTCGGAACTTGCACAGCTCCTTCCAACAGAAGAATTGGAAGCCCACTACGATGACCTCCTCGACTCCAACTACCAGGGCATAGATCCAACACAATGCATTATGGCCCATCTACATGGAGAATTTAACAACATGATACATGAATCGGTGGTTTCGCCCATGATGTCACCATCCAAGCAAAGCATAGTTGCGTCGCAGCGCAATATGGCTACAAACAAATTGGTGGTTTCGCCCACAATGTCGATTATACGAAGAAATGGACCGGTGGTTATATCCACAGTGCCTCCCAAGACAGCATCACAGCACGCTTCCCCACAATATGGACTGGTGGTTATGTTCACGGTACCTCCCAAGAATGCGTCACGGCACACTTCCCCACAATATGGACCGGTGGTTACGCCCACAGTGCCCCCCAAGTCAGCGTCACGGCACGCTCCTATCCAAGCAGAACCAATGGTTTCACCCACAGTGTCTTACATGTGTGCAGCATGGCATGCACTTAACTATCCTGAACCGGTAGTTGGAAGAACTATGGTGTCAACTACTCTAGCCAAAGCAGAACAACCAAAGAATGTTGAAATACCCCCCGAATTCCGTCAATACGGCAAAGTCTTCTCGGATGAAGAAGCACAGCGACTACCCAAGCACCAGCCATGGGATCACAAGATAGACCTCATCCCAGGCATGGAAATGAAGAAAACCACAGTTTATCGTCTTACACCTATTGAGAAAGTCGCCCTCAAAGAATACATTGAAGATGGCCTAAAAAGAGGCACACTCTGTCGATCCGAAGCACCCCACGCATGCTCCTTCTTCTTCATCGACAAGAAGGATGGCAAACTACAACCAGTACAAGACTATCGCCCACTGAATGCGATTACTGTTAAGAATGTGGCTCCAATCCCACTGATCCCCAAACTTGTCGACAAATTATTGGGAGCGTGATTCTTCACCAAGTTAGACGTACAATGGGGATATAACAATATCTGAGTACAAGAAGGCGATGAATGGAAAACGGCCTTCAAGACACCCATGGGATTATACGAATCCACAGTCATGACCTTCGGACTATGCAATGCACCCGCGACATTTCAGACCTTCATGGACATCGAATTTGGTCCATTAATCAAAGGAGGACACGTAGTCGTCTATCTTGACGACTGTCGGGAACTCACTACTTTATGGGTAGCGAGACTCGACGACGGCGCGGAGTTGAAGGTGACTGATCCAAAGGAGCAGCAGAGAGACGTTGAGGAGGAAGAGGCAGAAGACAAGAAGAGGCAGGAGCGGGTAAGCTGTTGAAGACGAGGGGCGGGTTGCTGCTGACGATGAGGGAGCTTTGAAAGGCTCCAGTGTGGGGATTGACAAGAGAACAGTCTAAGGACTGTTCACCTAAATTCGTAGGTCTTATATACTAATACAGGGTGGTCTGTGCGCAGTTTAGGGTAGGTAAGTTTACAGGTAACGGGGGACTGCGCAGTCAATGCGCAGCAACTGCGGATTACATAATACATCTCGATTAGGGTCTAGCCCTAATGAGTCGCGTCTTCATTGATCGAGTCGCGTCGCATGTTCGTTGATTGTTTAGTGGACGCGTCTTGTTGATCGTTCCCACAATCTGCCATGTGTTGATCAACGGGTTAGACGCGCGTCCAAAGCGCGTCTGGTCAGGTGACGTTGTTGATGACCAGTTCCTTGATAGGTCATGTGTTATCTTCCCAGGGTCACGGGGTCGTAGGTTCCCAGGGTCACGTGCTGATAAGTCACGTGATGTACGAGTGGTGAAGGGGTCACGTGATGAGTCACGTGTAGGGTCATGTGATATGTTCCCACAGTCACGTGGTCTTGGAGTTACGGGTTTGTAGCTGAGACTGGGGGGCGCAAGTACCGCTTGCGACAACGACATCCTTATCTACGCAACTACAATCACGGAACTTGTCTATTGGATGCACCAAGTTTTCCAACTTTTACTCAAGTTGGACCTCTACCTTCGACCCGCCAAATGCTCTTTCAATCAAACATCAGTTGAATACCTAGGACTCATCATCTCCGAAGGCGAACTACGCATGGACCCCGTGAAACTCAAGGCAGTGCAAGACTGGCCTAAACCAAAGAAAGTCAAAGACATACAACAATTCCTCGGATTTTGCAACTTTTACCATTGTTTCGTGCAAGATTACTCCACAATGGCATGACCTCTCTTTGACCTTACAAAGAAGGATACACCATGGGCATGGACCCATTTACAAGAAACTGTGTTTACTGCGTTACAGCACACACTCACCTCTGCGCTGGTCTTAATCCTACCAGACTATGACAAACCATTTACCCTGATTACCGATGCTAGCGACTATGCCACGGGCTCAATTTTGGAACAAGACGACGCGTTAGGATGGTTGCACCCAGTCGCTTTTTACTCCAAGTCCCTCCAGCCAGCTGAACATAACTACAAAATCCACAACAAAGAACTCCTGGCTATCATTCATGCTCTCAAGCATTTCCGCCATTACCTCCAAGGCAGTGCCCACCAGACAAAGATATTTTCGGACCACGTGAACCTCAAGTACTTCACCACAAAACAAACACTCACACGTCGCCAAGCGCGGTGGTCCCTATTCCTCGGCACTTTTGACTACATTATCATCCCCAAGCCTGGCAAAATTAACAAGGCAGATGCACTGTCCAGGCGTCCAGATTATAAAGAGGGGATAGCATCCGAGAATGCGGAAACAATTTTGCTCACACCGGAAAAATTCCTACTCAAGCCAGAGCAATTCCATATACAGGCACTACATAACATGGCAA
>Ga0307510_10008869_pt1 | contig 11986 bp, 6 predicted proteins | sample 12_EM_MG_FD_207224 | JGI IMG/M metagenome (GOLD analysis project Ga0307510, IMG submission 207224) | Populus trichocarpa ectomycorrhiza microbial communities from riparian zone in the Pacific Northwest, United States - 12_EM | ecosystem: Host-associated > Plants > Roots > Unclassified | place...
TCTTCCAGCGTTTCACACGCGATTTGGCTGTGGGACCATACACAGTAAGCAGCTTTTTCTGTTAACCAAACATTTGCTTCCTGCGTTTTTGAAAAAACATAACCTCTAACGCGTAGCCAAACGGCTCTTAATTTGATTGATATTTAATAATCAAAACTACATTAAACATGAAGATTTAATCATTTTAGACCCACATGCTTATCTGGGCTGGGCCTGAATTGCAACAATTTGATGATTTCCATGACCCCTCTTCAAAGTCCCATAACATGTCTGTATCTGATTTGGACATAAGTTTGCTGTAATTATATGCGATTAATGGGTCCAATCTGGTTGCATTGCATGGGGTCATCAAGCTTTTAATCCATTGCAGCAACAAGCATGTTTCGGGGGTGAGGTCACTGGTGTCGAGAGCAACTGATGCTTCCTCGCAGCTTTCCACATGCTCGACTTTACAAGCAAAAATGAGTGAGCATGCCCTCCCCCCTCTCGCATCATTTTCCATGGAGATGCCTCACAACACTACCAACCAAACCCAACGGTCTAAAAATTAAAAAAAAATTCATGTAATACTTGCTGTGTTGCTACGCTTGAAATGTGGGGAGACCCATTCAAACTCTAGATCTTTTTTTTTTCCCCTGACAGAATAGACCCATGACCGTTCTTGATAATATGCCCACACACCAACGGGCTTATTATAGTGCAGAAAATCGAACGATTGGAAAACAAAAATTTGCTGAAAACGTTATCATTTTTTCACTGGCATGCAAGCTCTTCCCCCCCATATTTTGCTTTCAATCTAGAGTTTGGTTGAAGGAACACTATTCCCATGTTTTCTCCCACCAATTCTATTTGTTTCAATTTGAAAAACCAGCTTTAATTTATCCTAGTGGGCAGCCGAATGGAAGTAGGACCCAAATTCATAATCGAAGTGTTTTAGCAATGTGCAAAACACCGAAAAGACACCCAGGCCCACCCGTCACGAATCAGGCCAGAATTTTGTTGTCATAGAAAGAAAAACTCAAACAAATGCGATGCTCTAGCTGTCCAGTGAATGCTAGGCCAAACTAGACTTCTGATATTTTTTGATTTTTTTAAAAATAATATATTTTTTATGATTTTAGATTGATTTAATATTAAAAATAAATCTTAATAAATAAACTTAGAATTCTCCCACGGCATATCACAGTGACAACAGTAAGCATCGATAAAAGCACCCATGTGCTATACGTGCATTAATTAATTTTGATAATTAATTAATTATTTTAATCCGGAAAGATAATGGAATTTGGACTTATGTTAACCTTGACGCAAATTCAATTATACTAGAGTTTTTGTTATCAATTTTATAATTATTAAGCCTAGTCGGATTTGCACAAGCTAAGTTCTTTTAATTTTAAATTATTTTGAATGCCAACCCAATTATTTAATAGGTTGTTTTGCGATTTAATTAACATGAGTAAACCTGGATGAGATATGGCAAATCAATTTCAAGATTCTTTTTAAACAATATTCTTTTTATTTTTTTGGTTTAAAATAATATTTTGGAATTAATCCAGGAGATTAGATGACCTATAAATTAACTTAAGGTGTGTTTGGAAGTGTAATAGAGATTACGTTTCAAAATGTTTTTCACTTATAAATATATTAAAAAAATATATATTTTTATTTTTTAAATTTATTATTAACATCAATACATCAAAACACTTTAAAAATATTTAAAAAATAATTTTAAATAAATAATGATTTTCTGACCGCACTACCGAGCACTATTTTAACAATCTAATTAATGACCTTACCTATAAACCGGATCAGATTCTAGACTCTAAAAGACGAATCTAAGTATCCAACAACCATGAAAAATAACATTATACCTTTAAATTAAATAAAGATTGCATTAGATTCTCTTAAAATATATAAATAAATAAATAAATCAACAAACGAGGACTGTGGTCGCTCATATCATTGAATATGCAAGCTAACTTTTCCACGATAAGTCAGGATGATTAAGACAGAAAGCGAAAATACATTATAATACCATAGCCATATCTATCGGTATTGAATTAAGAGAAAAAGTTCAGTAATTATTGGTGCTTTAATTAATGCATAAATGCTGCTGTCTTCCACATCTTTTCTTGTTTATAATACCGTATCTCATTGATGTACCAACTTAACTTGTGAATGGCATTTTTATCTGATTTAAATCTTCGTTTGAGGGCTTGCTTTTAGTAAAATATTTTATACAATTTTTTCTTACTTTTTCCCTTTTTAATAAAATGTTTTTAAAAATAATTGATAATCATCACCATTTCTATTTCCATTATTATTTTACTCGTTATAACCGTCATTGTTATGTCATTACCATTACCTCCATTATTATCTTTCATGTCTTCACCATCACTATTATTATTATAATTTTTTTTTTATAATAGTTGAATTTTATTGATGAATGAAGAACCCTATTGAATCCATTATGAAGTAAACCAATCGGTCATAAGGGGATCTTCAAAAGAAAAATGAAAGCTAATGACACTATTAATAAATATAAAGCTAGACTTTTGTTAAAGGATTTAGATAATAAAATGGTGTGGACTATTTTGACACATATCCACCTATGTCAAGAATAACTTCCATACGAAAATTAATAGCCATTGCAACTATTTATAAGCTTGAAATATGTCAAATGTATGTAAAAACAACTTTTTTAAATGGTGATCTTGAAGATGAGGTTTACATGGAACAACCTGAGGGGTTTATTAAAAAAAAAGTCTGTAAAATTGTCAAATTATTTTATAGTTTGAAACAAAAACTTGAACAATAATATGAAAAGTTTGACAATGTTATGTTGTCAAATGAGATCAAAATCAACGAAGTTGATAAATCTGTTTATATGAAAAACACAAATAAAGGTTATGTCATTATACGTCTCTAAATAGACGATATGCTAATTTTAAATAGTAATGTTCACATGATCAAGTCTACTAAGAAAATATAAACTAACAAGTTTGACATGAAAGACTTAGATGTTACAGATATCATATTAGGAATAAAAATTTCTAAGAAATCTAATGGATTAGTATTGTCCCAATCTCATTATGTTGAGAAAATTCTCAAAAATCTTTCTAAATATGACAATAGCACTGACAAAACACTTGTTGTTACCTATTTTAGGACCCTACATAAACAAAAAAAATCAGAAATAAAAGAGAAAATACAAAAAAAAAATTTGAATTTTTTTTGAAAGAAAATAGAAAAGTATATAAGTGAGAAGAATATATCAGAACGCCCAGGAAGTTGTTGAAGACTGATTGAGGAAGATCAAAATATACAAGATTGAAAAACTTGGCAGTGTATTTTCGATTGATAAAGGCCTCATTGGCAAAGAAAATTCAATTTAAGGAGGGAAATTCAAATTGGATGTTTAAGGACTCAATTTAAATTTTTCAAGGTTTAATTGAATTTATGAAGGGCTTAATTGCAAGGAAAAATGATTTTTGAAGTCAATTTAGGCTTAAATTGGAAGAAATTAAAGTCTGGGGGTTGAATTGCAATTTTTAAGAGTTAATTTGATCAAATTAGGGGCTTAATTGCATAAATATTGAAGTTTGATGTGCAATTAGGGACTTGATTGAAGAAATCCAAAATCAAAGACTAAACTGGAAAAGACGCGTGAATGTAGAGGCTGAAATTGACCAAATCAGGGGTTACATTGAAGAAATTAAAAGTTTATTGATCAATTAAGGGTCAAAATACACTAATTCAGAACCAAGAGCTAAAATAAAAAAGGCAGTCAACTTAGGGGCTGACAAATGAGTTTAACATGTGTGAAATTGCATGAAATTAAAAGTTTGAAGGTAAACATAGGTGCAATTGAAAGCAATTTGAATAACAAGGACTCAATTAAAATTTCCCAAATCCCAAGTGAAAACCCCTGAACAACGCGCCCTTCAGATTTAATGAAGAGAAGATGAATGATACATCGTTCGTCAACCGGACATCTCTGTTTCAACAGTTTTAACTGATCGAGTTGACAACTTTAAATGAATGAATATGGAGCTACAAACCTTCAAATTAAGTAAGGTTGGATTCAAATAAAAGGTGTGCAGTCCCTCCATCAACTTTTGATGGTCTTAGGTGACGATGACGTCATAATTACTCCAATAAAGTCTAAAAAATGGGCAACTCAATCGGTCATCCCTGACAGTGAAATCACTATGCAAAAACCAATTTTCTTTTTGAGTGCTCACACTCAAAGGTTTCTCAGTGAGCTCTTATCAAGGATTTACAACTCTTCTCTCAAGATTAAGAGGTCAGAAACAGATTCAAAACCTTTCAAAACCCTAGCAAAACTATAAATACCCTCTTAAGATCAAAGCTGAGGGGGAGGGGAAGGAAAAAAAGGGATAAATATAGGAAAATATTAACCTGTAACCTAAGTGTAAAGGTCCAAGAACCTAACATAAAAATTTCCTAAGCTTTGAAAGAGGGGTAAGTTGTGAAAGGCAAAAACTTTCCAAAGAAAAGCAAAGAGAGAGAGTAGCTATTCTAGATACCCTTGTGGCTTGCTTGAAGTGTTTTTTTTTATTTGTTTTTGTTTTATGTTTATGTTTACAAACATAGAAAAAAGGTTTGAATGCTTAATAAATGATGTTGTGTTCACTTTTTTGTTGATGTAATCTTTATTTATTGTATTGTTTTTGAAGTTTTTTTAATGTTTTTGATATAATAATGTTGTTGTTTAAGTTGCCTTTTATATATATAGTGTTGTTTTAGTTTTTGTTTGACTTAAGCAATGCATGTTGAAGTAAGGATGTTTATCCTAGGTTTACTAGGTTTGTTCATGCATAAAATAGGTTCAGAAAACCAATTTTGAATCTATATTGTATGAACATGTTTTAAGTTGATAGTTTTTGGATTTGGTACCTCATGCTTGATTTTGATGTTATTTGTTAGTTTTTTAGATTCAAACATGTTTGTGTATGGTAGTGTGACTGGTTAGAATGAAGAAAACATATTTTATAAGCCAAAAATGCCATTTTCTAGGCTTGACAGTGGCTGGGCAGTGCTGGGTTTATAGCTGGGTTTTTGGGCATGTTCTTCGTGTTCTTGAGAAGAACATTGTCTCAACCCCCATGTTTTGAACTATTTTCAGTCCATTTTTTTGGACAGAACCCTTTGTTATGTATAATTAAGAGATAACTTAGGGTTTATTTGCATCAATAACATGTTTTTGATAGGTTTTAATAATAGGATTTTGGTTTTGAACCGAAACCTATTTTAATAAAGTCGTGATGTTTTAGTGATAAACGAAGTGAAAGGATGCTAGATTGTTGATCCTTGCATGATTTCCAACATGTATGTATCTTTTTTTTATATATCAGATCTGGTCTTTTTTGGAACCCTTGTTGCTGGGTTGGGTTTAAGTGTTCTTCATGTTCTTGGTGTTCTTTATCTTTTTTGTGTGTTTTATCTATTTTATTCAAGAATTTGACTTTTTATGTTTTTAGGTGTTTAATATATTTTGCCGGCATTGGTTTTGTTTTTTTGGCTGTTTTCAAGTCAAACCAAGATTTTTTATTTGGTTTATGGTCGAACAAAAAATTTCAGGTCAACTCAGTCAGGTTGACCCGGTCGGGTCAAAGGTATAAGACCCTGTTTGATTTTTCATGTTTTTGTTAAAGGCATTTTTTGGTTTAAGGGTGTGTTTGAAAAACACCTCATTTTGGATATTTTTATTTCAAGAAATAATGAGTTTTTGCCAAACAAAACCTAAAACAATAATAAAAAATATTTTTTTTCTTGCATATGGACAAAAATTTTAAAATTATTTGAGCATCTTTTTAAAGAAAAATTTAAAATACTTTGGCATGTTTTAAGAAAAATATTATATGAATTTTACAACAAGTTTGTAAAATTCCAAAAGATTTTGGTCTATATTTAAAAAATATTTTTGGCAATAAAATATTATTCACTTTTAATAAATGGATAAAAAATCTAAAACGGTTTAATATCCAAAATATTATTATGGATAATAATTTTATTACTTATTTTAATATAAGGATAAAAAAAATCTGTATGAGGCTAATATCTAAAATATTACGGTGAATAATACAGTTCATTCGCTTCTGATATAAGGATAAAATCCACAAGGAATTTATCTGAAATATTATTTGGAATGACGTGGTAGCAAAAATTTCAATTTCACTTTGAAAGAAACCTCAACGATAATTAAAAATATTTCACCTTTCTAGAATGAGTTCTTGACCTAGAAAACCAGGGTTTGATCATCGTAGCAAACCCGTCTTGTTAGGATAGTAAAAATAGACATCATCAGACCATAATAAACAATAAAAAGTAATGTAACTTATCTCAGGTAAGGGGTATTATGGATGTTAATACCTTCCCTTCACACAACCGGCCAGTCCTTTGCCTAAAATCTTTGAAAAAACCAGTTAGGATTTTTAGTAGCTGTAATACTAGGTGACGATTCCCCAACCAACCAAAAGATCTCCCGGACCTGTCCGGAAAGGATCGCCATGACGTTATGCTCTTGTGATGAGGGTACAACAACACCAATTGATATAAATATACATCTATCTAAAAATAAATATAAGTACTGGATTCATTCGTCAAGTAAAGTTAGGTTTAATAACATTGATTACAAAGTTATAGGAATAACATTTTAACTCCTCGTAAATCCCTTCCATCTTAATGAGTGAATTCTTTCATTTATGATAAATGTTTCTTGATGACACCATGTCACCGACAATCCATAAACATTATCTAAAGTGATTGCTAAATGCCAACACCATTATTTTGAGAAATAAGGTTCGCTTTCATACATTCTTGTAGTTTTTGACAAAAGATTGAATGAAACATGTGTGGTTGAAAAAAAAGATAGATGGTAAATATTGACTTAATTTATTGAATCGGTAGGAGAAACTACAAGATAAATGATTATTTATAATGGTAGGTAATTGGAACGTTCATACATTAACACAAAATATAATCTGTTTTATTTCATATCTAATTTCTGATATCGCAACTTCAATGAAATGAAACAATATTCTTTGTCTCCTGCAATCTTGTGTTTTTTCCAATTCTTATTGCTCATCAATTGCATTTTAAGCAAATAGATCTAATTATTGTGAGAAGAGTACTGTTTCAAATGAACTTGTCCAGATTAATGTATGAAGTACCCTTGGGTCCAACAGCCTCTTGAAGAGCCTTTTCCATTCCTTAGCCTTTTCCCTCATTTTCTCACCCTTCCCCCTTCCATTAGCTCTTTCACAAGCATCCCCACTTCTTCCCTTTTAAGGTTGTTATCAATTTCCATAGCAACTCCTTATTCATTGCTACCATATCTACAGTTCATTGCTTGATCAGCAAAGAAGGGGCAACACAACATTGGCACACCAGTAGCTGGAGGGGACCAATGGAATAAACCCTAGATAATACAGTGCAGAGGGCATCCAAAACTTCTGACTCCAATGCATCAAAAGAGTGAAAATTAAGCAATTGCATGAGCTTTAGTAGGAGTTTCAACTGCTCCCATGGCAAAGTGAAATAAAAAATCATAGGAGTTTCAACTATTGAAAAGAATTTGATAGAGGTCTTAAAATTCAGACCATCAACTTTTCAAATTGCATAAAAATAATAATAATTCAAGCCATAATGAACTCTAATGTAAAAACAAAAGGGTACAAAGAACCTTAAAAATTCAACGGAGCTTGCGTGAAAATTATTCGAGGTCAATCTTCATATTAAGCTCCGTCGTTTATTCTTATTATTACACACAGCATGCAAACCTTCAAAAACAAAAAAACTACTGATCATGGGCTGATTCGTGTTTTATTCATAGAGTCACGATTTCATGATGATGTCCACAATTCCTTTACGCATCATTGCCCATCACAGCATACGCCTTAGGCACGAGGCAGAGAGCGTCCCTCGTATGCATAGCAAGACCGGGTTGCGTATGATCAACGTCTATGTCTTCCCTCTTCATCCCACCAGGCATTTCCCAGTCGAATTTGTAGAGAAGATTAGAAAGTGAAAGCTCCACGGTGGCAATTCCCATATATATACCAGGACAAATTCTTCGACCCGCACCAAATGGTATCAGCTCAAAATCTTGTCCTTTCAAATCAATAGAACTTCCCAAGAACCTATCAGGAATGAACACATACGGGTTCTCCCAAACTTCTGTGTCCCGTCCAATAGCCCACGCATTGACGTAAACTAAGGTCTTGGCTGGTATTTCGTACCCACCTATGTTACACTCCGTAGTTGTTTCTCTTGGGATTAGTAGTGGTGCTGTTGGTTGCAATCTCATGGTCTCTTTAACCACAGCTTTAAGGTAAGGCAATTGTTGAACATCATCTTCGTACACAAAACCTTTATCTCCTAGCACCTTTCGAACTTCTTCTTGAGCTTTTCTCATTGCTTCAGGGTTTTTCATTAGAAGGCTCATGGCCCAGATCACAGTAGCAGCAGCTGTTTCAGTCCCACCAAGAAATATGTTCTGCAAGGATCAGGAAAATAAAATAAAATGTAAGGATGATATTTGAAACCATTTACAATATTCAAATCCAAATCATTTTGCTTGGGAAATGAAAATTAAAAGGCCGAATTTGAGTCGAACTTAGATTACCATTAGAATTGCTTTGATGTGATCAAGCGTTAGTTGAACTTTAAAAGTGCGATCCTTGTATATTTGAATCAAAACGTCAAGTATGTCCTCATGGTCGGGCTTTGGTCGCTCTGGATCAAGATGTTCATCAATGATTTCTTGGTAGAAAACATCAAACTCTCTGAAATTTTTTTCAAGACGATGGGCGAGTCCCGTGAGTCTATCAACCCATCCCATGTATGGAAAATAATCAGAAAGATAAAACATCGTAAACAGGGCTTGAGTTTCATTAAGCAACGCATGGAACCTACTTCCTTGAATTCCTCCATCCTCGTACCTTTTTCCAAAGGCAGTTCTGCATATGGCTGTGCTTGTAAGAGACAGCATTGCTTCAGTCAAGTTGAAGGGTTTAGAAGCAAGAGCTGCTTTGGAAATTTTTTCAATCATATGCGATACCTCATCTTCTCTGTTGGTACGAAAACTTTGCACTCGTGTCGAGTTGAGGAGATGAACGACACATATTTTTTTCATCTCCCTCCAATAAGCACCATATGGTGAAAAGGCCAAGTCTAAACCATTGTAGGAAAATTTTTGCTGGCCAGTCAAGAGCGGCCTGCTACAAAATTCAAGATCATGGGTTTTCAGTACCTCTTCAGCCATTTTGGCTGAAGAGATGACGAGGGTTCGCTTGAAACCTAGCTTTAAGGACATGAGGGGGCCATATTTTTGAGATAGTTTCCATAAATGCGTTTGAAGGTTTGAGCTATCAAGCTGGTGCAAGTTACCTATCAAGGGAAGACCGTTGGGGCCAGGAGGGAAACGAGCTCTTTTAGAGATTTTGTTTTTCTTGAGAAGAAACAAGAAAATGATGGAGAGGAAGAGAATTACGAATAGGAGTAATGTCATTATGATCTGAGTATTTTTGAGCTGTGAATTCTGCGATACAAGCTTCAATTATATAGAGAGTGTTTGCGGGTGAGTGTATTTTTTATTTAAAAATATATTGAAATAATTTTTATTTTTATTTTTAATAACTACGTCAAAATGATTAAAAAATATAAAAAAAATTAATTTAAAATTTTTTCAAAAAAATTTATAAATTTAAAAAAACAGAGTCCAGTTGCACTCCTACACGTACAGTGCAATATAGACAAAAAAGACTATTTATGGAAATAGATTTCTATCATATTAACTTTGATTTCGAGCATTTTATTTGTGTATATGCACCAATTTAATTGAAAATATTTACTTCATGTTTTGACTTGAAGTTTTTCCTCAGCAATTATAATAACAATAGCCCGTGTTCGAAATTGATCCATATATCACATGATTATTGCGTATTTGATGAGCATTTTCTAGGGCTGTTCAATAAACTCATAATGAATGTCTGCCGTCTAGATTTGATTATTGCGTATATAGAAATCTTGCATTCAAACCTATTGCCTTTTATTATACCAAGAGAACGATACTACGACATACTAAGGTTTTCAATTCCAGCCCGTTTCGTTTGAAATAGCCGGTTATAATGCATGTTCAGATGCGACTTTTCATCCCAATCAAGGACATACAAAATGAATTAATTTTCTCCCTCAATAAAAACTTGCGTGGGAATTTTCATGGGGCCATTAAACTAGAAATGGTGTATAATAATTCAATACATTTTAGTGCGTGTAATTTATGATCTGACGGCATGAATTATTAATTATTATTATTATTAAAGAAAATTAAAACTTTGGAGAGAATACTATAGCTTTTTTTTAATGAAACACTATGGATTATAATGGATCTTTTTGTCTTTTTGGATATGTTAATGATAAATTATTTTTATATGAACTTGTCAATGTCTAATGTCTGTATAAATTATCTCTATATAATCTTGTCAATGTTAAATTATCATCATGTAATCTTGTCAAGGTCCAGTATTCGTGTAAGTTATTTTGTCCCATGTTGAATTATAGCATCAATCCTCAAATCTCGAGTCACTCGGCGTTCCAATCTAGAAAAACAGGATTGGGCGGCTGCCCTGTTTATTATTTTTATTATTTTTATTTTTGTGTTTTAAAAATATGTTTTAAAAATTTAAAAATTTTTATTTTTTTATTTTTATTAAATTAATATTTTTTTAATTTTAAATTGTTTTGATATGTTGATGTCAAAAATAAATTTTAAAAAATAAAAAAGATATTATTTTAATATATTTTTAAAACAAAAAAAAATATTTTTAAAAATAATCCTTGTTATAATATCACTTTATATTTTAGAAGAAAAAAAAAGAAAGAAAAAAAAATTGAAAAAAAGGAAATTTTAAAAAGAGAAATCCTATAACTGACTTATCGTGCACACGATTATATGGACACTTACATACAAGCCTTTTTTACTTCTTCTCGTTGCCATCCAAAGATTGTGAGGGCGTCCCCTCTCCGATCACCGCCGCTGGACATGTGCCAGACATTCCACACACCAGGAGTGTATTCGTGGTGCACAATCCAACCCACCCACGTGCCTCCTCCACTAAAAAAGACTTTGGTATTTGAATACGTGATTGAAATCATGTATTTTAAAATTTTCAATTTTTTTATTTAAATTTAATTTTTTAATATTTTTAGATTATTTTAATGTATTGGTGTAAAAAATAATATTAAAAAAAATAAAAAATATATTATTTTAATATATTTTTAAACAAAAAAATAATTTGAATCACAAACACTTTATCACAAGTGTCTTTGATAAATAATAATAATAAAAAAAAAAAAAACTATAAGGGTGATTTGTTTACTTCAACAGATAGTTACGAAGAGACAGGAATGCAATACTACAAATGTAAATGATCGATAAGGAGGAAAAGGAGGATGAATGTTCAAATCAAATTGGAAATGGAATATCGCATGAATATATTTAATGGTTTGCCTAAATTTGGTGAACAAGGCTTAATAATTTTCTATGACGTTTTTTTTGTTTTCATTTTCAAGTTTGGTAGAATAGAATTGTAAGAACATTTATGACTTTATACTATTAGTTTCATGTTGAATTTCTATTTAAATGGGATGTTGGGATTGTATTCAATTTGGACTTACGGTTCTTCTCTCTTCGATGAGTCGATGGAATTGAGTGCTTATGAGTTTATTTAATTTGATGAAATGAATTGATACTTTTAGAAGTAATTTTGAAATTTTAAAAATTATGTTTAAATTTATATTATGTGAAAATTTATCATTTGTAGCCAATAATTACCACAAGAAAATTAACAAATACAAACGGAAACATCAAGAGACTATATCCATCAATAAACACTGATATAAATATTTCCTCGGCATACACCGATGGAATTATATTGGAAAAAGAATTAGTTAAAACAAA
>Ga0307510_10008870_pt1 | contig 11986 bp, 7 predicted proteins | sample 12_EM_MG_FD_207224 | JGI IMG/M metagenome (GOLD analysis project Ga0307510, IMG submission 207224) | Populus trichocarpa ectomycorrhiza microbial communities from riparian zone in the Pacific Northwest, United States - 12_EM | ecosystem: Host-associated > Plants > Roots > Unclassified | place...
AGCTTTATTTTTTGCTGGTTTAGGTTTAGCACAAAATTAGTATGGATAACAGCCGTTCAGCCAGATACATGGTTTTGAGTTTTGAACTTTTACCAAATAATAGTAATAATAAATGATTTTTGCTTGATGATAAGGAGCATTCTCATACTCGTTTACGCATCAATCAAGATTAATTTTCTTTTCGGAATGGTTTCCGAATAATTTTAAATACGTATATATATTCTACATCGCTGTATTAAGAGGGATTTAATAAATTCTCACGATGTTGTGTCCGAGGTTCGAAGTCATAGAGTAAAGCATGTTTTTTTAACTATCATGCCAGTCATTTAAAATCACATTGGCCACAAAGTTAAAATGATTTTGAATTGATCGATCAAAACTGAGTCAAATGAAAAAATAAAAAAAATTACGGCAAACAGTTCCGAACTCCCGTAGACTAGGGAATTAGTTTTTGTTTTCTCATTAAACTATGTGGCTAAGTAGCTCTTGAACGCCGTGGTTTCAATCGATCTCACATTGACAACTGAAATAACGGTATTTCTATCTTCCGTTTTCGCACAGATTCTGACCTCGGCATCTCATATTCACAGGTGATTAATTCGTGTTTAGTACTATATTACGGAGCATTAATCAGTTCCTCTTTTTCATGTTTGACAGCATTAATATATATATTAACATCAGTCCATCACATAATCTTTCATAATCAATCAATTCTGTTAAGAATTTTATTCATTTTTCAATGGTGTATTTGCAAGCCAAAAATCAAACACAGGATCCTGCAGTCTAGTGGTGCCCTCTTCTTTTGCTAGGAGAGATCACGGTGAGTTAGAGCTAAAGCATAGTTTTCCAACTACAATGAAGAAGGATGAGATTTGGGTGGTGAAATTTGCTAAATAATCCCTCTGTCGTTGTAAGAAGAAACGAAATTAATATACCCTTTTCTTTTCTTTCCCTTTTAGATTGTAGCTTGTGATAACTGCATGTAGTCAATGCCTATCAAGTTTATGAATCTTTACACTTGCATATATACCTTAGTTCTATCGATCTAGGGCTAATATATAAGCAACTTGGTATGCAGCTAACAAGTATAGTGGAAGAATGGAAGGAAATGTGTTTGCTGAAGCTTTGGAAAAGATGAACCATGTTAAGTCTCCCGAGGGAGAAATTCTTGCCAAGCCTTTTTTGGATTTGTGCAAAACAGTATTGCCTGTTTTAGGTACATCTTAGTTACTGCTATTTTGTCAGAGACTTGTTGATTTTGCACGCATACCTGCACAATTTCTTTCATATATGCTTGAAACTAAAGAACATGTAAAATACATTGCTTCATTGTTATGTGTTACTTCTTTAATGACTCTCTCTTTCAGCCATGAATATTTGAAAAGAAATTTTGTTTTCCTCCTTGATTTCTGGATGACTGGGAACATGCAAATTTGCTCAACAGCCTTTGCTGGTGTTACAGTTTCGGTTTATTTCATGGAGATACACAGAATTGATCTCTTTGGCCAGTAATGATTGCTTCTATGCTTGCAGACAACTTTGGACCAGCCATGGGACCTGTAAAATCTGACATTGGTGGTAATATATCGGTAAGATGATCCCTTTTCTACGCAGCTGCTGTAAATGCTTTTTCTGTGTCAATAGCTATTTTCTGCAGAAGAAACTGATCAATATCACATTCTTCACTCTTCTTTTTCTTGTTGCAGAGGCTGGAGACTAGGTATTTGTCCAATCAATCAGAATTCAATTACTTGTACAGGATAGTACAGTCAGAAATTGAATCGAAAAAGGCTAAATCTTCATCCAGTTGCACAAATGCTTTACTTTGGCTGACAAGGTTAGCACCAACACCGTATTTTATTTGGAAAAATTACCGTTTTTTGTCTGTCAGGAGTGTGCAATTTCTTATGTTTCATGTTTGAGACAGTATATGTTTGACTTCTATAGGGCCATGGATTTCTTGTCAGAACTGTTCCGCAACTTAATGGTGCATCCGGACTGGAGCATGTCACAAGTTTGCACTGATTCATACGACAAGTCCCTGAAAAAATGGCATGGCTGGCTGGCTAGTTCAAGTTTTAGCGTAAACACTTGTAGCATCAATGTTCTTGATTTTGATATATGGTTCTATTGGCATAAGTTGCATGCATGCTTTCTTCTTCTTTTATTGCATCTAAAAATGCATATGCAACTGTAGAACTTTTGTGAAAGAAATTTCTAGTGAAAATGTCCTCTATTTTGTTTTAAATTTTCTTGAAATAAGATACAATTGCACCAAATCTTAATGCATTGTACATTTCACTACTGGTTTTCATTGTTATTGAAATCCAATCAACTGGATGCAGGTTGCCTTGAAGTTGGCTCCGGATAGGAAGAAGTTTATGAGTGTAGTGGGTGTCAAAGGAGATGATGTTTCTGACATTGAAGATTTCTGTGGAAGGTTCTCACCTTTATTGGAAGAGAATCACAAGTTCCTCGTAAGATTTAGCAAATAAATTATTGGTTTTAACGTTTGAGGTTTGACTGGACTTGCATTAAGCATCCCGTGGTTTTGTGTTTGCGCTGATACACGATTTCGGACCTGCTGCAGGCTAGTGTTGGAATGGACAATTTGAAAGCTTGATGAGCCATAGTCAATGGTGATTGAAGTTCGTCAGGACCTTGAATTATTGTTTGCTTGGATTTTTTTTAATTTCTTTGATTCTTTCCAGTTTTAGTTGATCACCTCCTCAGGAAGTTTGATCACATTTTGCCCTGGTATTTGCAATTTTTAGTGATAGCAAATTCACCATTTCATTTTATTATCCTCATTGAAATGTGATTTCTTGACATTCTCTCTTGATTCCTGAATCCTGATCACTACAACACCTACATGAAATAATTTTTATGTAACCTGTATATCCGTGGTTCTTAAAAAAGCCAAGAAAAAAGGGCCGTGAAGAGTTTATCTTAAAGAATGAGCAATATTTTAGATCAAGCATCACGAAAAAAGAAACAAATATACAGAGAAGGGGGAGATCAGAGTTGATCGAAAATTTGAGAGAGAGGATATGGACTAGCTGCAAATACCCCCATTAATCACATTGGCAAAGATAGAACAGTTGTATTTATAGAATTAAATGTGATGATGTCTCAAAATCTAAAATATGTAAATAAAATGTTATTTAGTGTTTGAGAAAGTGGTTAATTCAAGTATTTGGATTTCTTTTTCTTAACATAAGGAATTTCAAGTTTATGATAAAAGCTTGAGTACCTGCAAAAACAGTTCCAATCGGGAGATTTAAAGACCATCTGATGATAAAGTCGGTATATTTATAGGAAATATAATAATTGACTTAAAACAATAAATGACTTAAAAGAGCTTTAAATTCAAAGAATAAAGATATTTGTTCTTAAGTTTTTAGTTGGTTAATGCTATGAAATCTATATATCCGTATCTTAAGAGATAAAAAGTTCTGACCTTTTACCTGGATGGTTCAGGGGGTATTTATACTCTTTGAACCTTGTCATTTTTAGAGAAGGGAAAGAATGAAAAGTCCTCTGTTTTCGGCAACATTAATGAGAGACAAATATCTCTTATATATCATTAATGAGATAGTACATATGATAGGTCCCTTCAAAGATCTTATATACACCTATGAGTATAGACATGACAGTTTATCATATCTTTAATATTTTTATTGTAGAGGATCGTTCAAGATCAGACATATAGCTTTAGAACTTGGTAATGTCCAAGTTTTTTATCTTTAGAATACCGTGAATGAACAGCTTGTGTCAAGTTGACACAATAACTTTCAACGTATTATTATCTTTCTTAGTATGAAGCATGGTTCAGTTCTTTATAGATTTCATTTCTCGAGGAATACAGAAATTGTAATACGCAAGAGATCGATCTTTTGGGATCCTTCCTTTATTCAAATGGACTTCAAATGGAACGAACAGAGATATAGTCAAATCGATTCCCTAAATGCCTTCTTGGATATTCTTCAATATCCCGGGATTCACATAAGGTGCAAAAGAGATGGATAATCATTTTCTTCCGGTATCTCTTGAGAATCCTACAAGATCCATGTATGTGAGATGGTGTGCTTGGCGATTTTTTCTTTCACCCTGCATAAACACTTTGCCCCCACTTCTTAATTGACCTGTTAATTAATTATCTAAACTCTGTTAGCTTATAATGATTAACCATGCACTTCATATTTTAAGCTAGGAGTTAAAATTGATTTGTTCAGAAATTACCCTCAATGCTTAATTATATATGGTATGGACTAGTATGTTCAGAAAAGAAAAGGGACCTAAAAGAACCTTCCGGCCAAAAAAGGGACCCTATATATAGATAGTTGTTTACAGAGGGAATACACAGGCTAACCATTTTCTCATCCGAGTAGTCAGCAGGCACCAGCAAAGTCAACAAGAACCATGCATGCCACCAAAACATATAGCCTTTCATTCATAATAGAATACAGAAGAAAGACTTGTTAAAACCTTCCTAAATTTAGTGTGTTCAGTAATGGCCCATTCCTCTTCATTCCTATACCGAAAACTTCGATCAATTCTTCGTTTTTTGGTTCATGGCCATCGAATTAACACGAGTCTTGCCTTAAACAGCAATTTTATGAGTTACTTTCCCCCCCTCTCATCACCACCACTCTTTCTAGACATTTGTCAAAAAGTTATCTAAGTGTTTTTTTTTTATCATTTTTATCTTAGTTTTCTTTGAATTTCATTTCTTCTTGAAGCTTGAAAATATGCCAAAAATTTCTTGTAGAATTCGATAGTCTGGTTTCTTAATAAGAACTGTAGTTTGAATTCATTGCTGCCATGAGTCTGGTGACTTATCTCATCAAAGCAAGTTTTATTGTCCAAGTATGTTCTTAATCCCATAGTTTTTCATTAATGAATACCCTTTACGCAAATCATTTTATTTATTTTGTATGATAGTTCTTGCCACACAAGATGTATATACTGATATACATGTTCTAACTTGAAAGAAAAAAAAATCTTCTTGCTTTCTGTGTTTCAGATTTGAAGCTTTAATTTGTCATCAACACCTCTCCTACTAAAGGCTAGCTACTTTACAGAAAGTTATTTTTCCAGTTAACCAAATGTCAAACAACAAAATGAAGGGCCTTTTAAAAGGCTTAAGATACATTTCTCAAATATTCGGTATGCAAGTTCTCTCTCTCATGGTGCTTGTGCACCTCTCCAATTCTTGGAAAAATAAACAATGCTATATGATATGTGTTCTTTTCTGGGTGAAACCGATAGAAATTTTAACTGTGTTGCAGATAATGACGGGAAAGAGCCTAAAATGCAGATTGGTTATCCCACAGATGTAAAACATGTTGCCCACATAGGATGGGATGGTCCCTCTATAAATTCACCGAGCTGGGTACATGCTGTTCTTCTCAACTTATTTTGGATCGTGTATGAAAATTGATCATTAATATCACAAACGAAACTAGTTGTAAAGGACATGGAAAAGTTAAGGTTTTTGCAACTTTTATTTTTGTTTCAAAAGAAATAATCTGTAATCCTCATTGAGGCGGTGCTTTGATTTATTTGTGTAGATGACCGAGTTTAAATCTCCACCGGAATTCTCTTCGGCTCCCTTAAGTCTCGATCAAGACTCGAAGGAGGAAGGTTCTGTGAAATGGGTGTCTGAAGGTACAATAGCTTGATTTCTTGCATAGCTCCTTCGGCTTTTTTTTCCCGTTTTGAAAATGGGCTTCGATTAGTTTATAAGTTGGCTTTTGTTTGGTGTTCATGGCAATGTAACATGTTAGCTATCATATTTTGATTTTGTTCCTAACATCTAAATGTTGTGTACCAGCGTTAACAAAAATGAATCATAAAGCTTACCGAATCGTCATTTTGATTATTGTTGACTGATATTGCTCTGCAGGTTCAAGTCGGAAAGGTTCACGGGCACCAAATTCTCCACCAGGGGCGCCTGGTTCTCCAGTAGGATCACAAAATTCCCCAGCTCGGGACTTGCCTGAATTGCCGAAATCATCTAGACGGCGTTCATCGACCGGTACATCAGCTGAATCTCCAAGCAAGGAAAAATCAGATAAACCTAAACAATCTAGGCGGTCTTCACGAAATGGCACCAAAGATTTATTGGATGGTTCTAAAACAAGTCGAAATCACAAGGATCCTAGTGTAGAGAATAAGCCACCCTCAGATTTACCTGAAATACCAAAGAAAACTCGGAGAAAGAAATCGAAAGATGCCTCTGTTGGGGGGTCTTCATCAAGATCAAGATCAAGATCTAAAGTCCCAGCTTCGGAGGGGGATGAGGGATCAGAAATGATATCCAAATCTAGTAACAGTGGTGAGCAAGTTCAAACCAGAGCTTTAAGTCCTTCATGGGATGGTGAAGAGAGTGGATTTAGTGGAATTTCTTGAACATATTGTAATACTAATGTTCTTACATCGGGTAGCTGCTAGAATCTTTAGTTGAAATCAAACCAATCGAGTTCATTTCCTTTTTGTCTCCGTTGACCCTTAAATGATCCTTACGGTAGGTATATCACTCGTAAGAACTGAGAGCTGAGAACCGAATCTCTTTCCTTAACTAGAATAGCTTCATATTTGTTTTTTTGTTTCTTGAACAACACAAGGACAAAAATATGATAGTTACATAACTAGTTTCTCTTCTCCTTTTTTTACCCTTTCCATGGCTGGTCATAAGTAGTTTTGATCATGGTGAGATGATCATTAATTGATAACAGCAACATGTCCTGATATCCTGGGATCAAACAAAATCCTACTCTACCAGACTGATATATATCACGGCAGCGTATATAACAGGAATCACTGGGTATTCTGCAGTGGAGGAGCAGTGCCACAGTGCACTATTGCAGGAATGAGAGGGAGATCAGTGCAGTAAGTGCCAATATCCCTGTCAATTCCAATGCAGTTTGGTTGTTATCCCTATAGGTGATAATTACTACTGTGATCTTCTATTTATATATGAAACAACAAAGGCAACGATGGGTTAGCTTTTCTACAGCCAGCAATGGAATCTCCCACCTCCTCAATCCTGCCTACAACCTCTGCTCTCTCTTGATTTTTCACCTTCAAAAACTCATTTACCTGATATCTCCATTAAGCTAGCCTCAAATAACTATCTTTAATGGAAAGCTCAATCTATTCCAATATTGAGAGGACATAGTCTTCTTGGATATGTGACGAATGGGGTTCCCTGTCTTGAATTAACCATCATTGATGCTGATGGTTCATTGCAACCCAATCTAGCTGCAGCAACTTGGCTTGTATTGGTCAATTGATCCTTGGATGGATCAACAGCTCTCTCCCACGTCATCAATAGTGAATCCTGTCATGATGCTTGGAATGTTTTGGAGACTTTTTATGAAAGTCATACCTAAGGAACTTCTTCTTTAGAGGATTACCTGCACAAAGCCAAGTCTTATTATTTGTATCCTGCGTGGGTTAGGATCTGAGTTTGATCCTATTGCATCAGCACTCAATGCTCGTGACATGTTTCCTTTAAAGTATTGAGTTTTTCACTGAGTTCTTTCACCATTTTTTTTTAATGGGTAAAGTTTTACAAAGTCCAACGGAGAGAAGTACAATAAGTAGGAATTCATTCATTCATAAATATGGATAAGGGAGCGAAGTTGATAATTTTTTTATAAACTTCGAGGATTTTATCGAAAAGAAATAAGTTGTTTGGATTAATCAAGATTCGTTGACGGATTTATTAATTTGAAGTTCCCCAAAAGAACAGGTTTCGGGTTCCAAGTCAAAGATAAACACGGTTTATCGCTCCAGTAGTTTATGGATTCCAAGTCCAACTCCTTTTGCGGATATATAAACTCCGAAGCCACAGTCGAATCATATAAAAGACAATCGCTGGATTACTCTTGTTCAGGAACGGGTTCAAGAGGCTTTTCATACAAGTAAGATTTTTTCACCTCTGATCTTCCATATTGTCCAGTGTGTTCGATCTTAATAATATAATAGAAAAGAAAAAAAGAAATCTACTTTACGTTTGTAAATCACAAAAATACTCAACTTAAAAACCCGCCATCAATTCATTGTTTATAATGAAAATGGGTTCTCGAATAATTATACTTATCTGTGTTGCCCAATCGTTTGCCCCTAGACCAGGTAACCTAGTTTACAGAGCTTGTAACTTGGAGGTACGCATAGAGACACCTATGCAAGGGATGGACAGCATGAGTTTGAAGGGAGACTTGGATGATCATGCAAAGCTGAACACGAGAGATTTGGGTGATGGCAGTACAAAGAGGAAAAATTGGTTTATTCTATTTCACGTGGTGATCATCTTTTCTTTGATCACAATACTGTGGGCAGAAGCTGAATGGAATTCTATGAGAAAGATTATGAGATTACGTATCCATACATTGCCTTTCTTATCTGCAACCTGTCAATGCCTCCCTTTTGTTCTAATGGTGTTGATTTACCTCCTTTATTCTATAGCCTGGTTTGACAGTCTTAAAATAATTCTCCGAGTAACATCCCTCAAAGAATATTTGGATGATTATGCAAATCTGAAAGCAGCGGGAGATTTGGATGATTATGCAAAAAGGAAAAATGAGTTTATTCTGTCTTGTTGGGTGATCGCTTCTTTGTTCGCAGCATGGTTTGGATGGGAATTTACGAAAGAGGTTTCAAATCTCCCTAAATTGCCATTCTTATCTGCATTCTTTCAGTGCATCCCTTATGTTATAGCCGCGTTGATGTACGTCTTTCATTCTATTGTCTTCATTGCTTCTTTTGAAAGAACTCCAAAAGGTGATGCCCTAAAGAATACGTAGAAGATCCACTACTAAAAAATATAGTAATTAGCAACTACCCATTTCGTTGCAAATAAAACTAAAATCCGTTGCTAAAATAATTTAGCAACGGAATCAGCAACGGCAAATATCGGATGCAAATTTGTCGTTGCTGATTTTTTAGCAACAGATAATCCGATGCTGACAAGCCAGCAACGGATTTTCCGTTGCTGATTGAATAATTATTTACAATCAGCAACGGAAAATCCATTGCTGACTATATTATTTTTATTAAATTAATTTTTTTTATTTATTAAAATGAATTTTAATTTGTTTAATTAATTATTTATGGATAGTTTAAAAGTTGTAGAATATAACCAACATAAATTAATATTAAAAATAATTGTATCACTAATAAAAAATGAAATAAAAATAATATTCATATTATAAAAATTTAGTTAAACTTGCATTAATACAAATAAGTCGAAATACAATAAAAAGAAACAACAAAAGATACAATCGTGGTGCTGGTTGCGAAGACGAACCATGATATTGTGGATCGACACAAGATGCATCAGGATATTTTGAACCTGAAAAAATATAATAACAAACTTTTATTAAACAAATAATTACATAATAATAAGTAATTTTTTTCATACCTGAAAATATAACCTTAATAAATTAATTTTAAGAAATTTCAACTTACTCTATTGTTCCATACAAACAAAGCTCGTTTGATTTTTCTTTTATTACTCTGAATGTTAGCTTTCATCTTCTTGAGTCATCCTAACCGATAGCTTCTACGATTCACATCAAAGTATTTGATTTGCTTGTTTGTCCATTCTAGCCGTGTTTCCGATTTGTTCTTTGGATCAAAATTCATAGCTTCTGTTCTGATTGCTGTAGGGTTTGTGATTTGGTTAGGCATATTTAAGAGTATTTTAAATGTTATTTTTTAAAATATTTTTTATATAAAATTATATTTCATTTATTTATTAATTATACAACAACATCAAAATACTCTAAAAATATATATAAAAAATTAATTTAAAACTCAGCTACTCATCGTTTGCTAGAATAGCTTTCAACAACTAATCCTGTTCACGATTCGATGTTATAAACATCTACGCACGCAGTAATGATTCAAGACAACACTTGTGGGAATATTTCTTTGCACTATGGGAACATTTCCCAAATAGAACCAGTAGCTGTGATCTTAACATATCCCCGGTGAGAAAATGGCTCATCACGCCAGACAATGCTCACTGCCAAAATCCAGCATTACATTTCTTCAGTTTTCCAAGTCCATCCCATTTGAAATTTTACATTTTTAACTACAATTTTCATGAAAAAATATATTTTAAATTCTATCATTTATTAATGCAAACATCAGCTGAAAGTCAATAAATAAAAAGGTTACAGTTATTGACTTGATGCATAACCACATATTTGTTTTATGAAATTTTCCCCATTCAAGTCAGCTATATTTATGCTAACATCATCACAACTTTACATAATGTTTCAAGTCAACTAAACCAGCAATTTTAAACCCTTTAAATAGAGTTGGTCGAAATCTTTGTCTATGATAAGGGTGGATTTCCTTGTACAATTAATCTATCATCAACTTTTTAAATGTTTCACTTCATACATTCAAACATAAACAAATTTTAATATTTAACTTTGATTTACCAAAATAATCTATCTTGAAATTAATATTAAAAATAATATACTAAAAATATTCATATTAATACAAACTTTATTTCTTTTCATGTGTTTCTTTCTTTTATTCTAGAAACCCTTGGCAATATTGTATCTTTGTATGCTTAGCATCAATTTTGTACATTATATATTAACAAAGGTAACATTTATACATTATATATTTTCTTGAACATATGTTGTTCAATAGCCTGGTATTTTTAATTGTGATTGAACTTCCAATCATGGGATCACGTACAGGAGCATGTTTAATTACTTTAGATATTTTTAAGCTCTTGTTCAATAGCCTGATATTTTTAATAATTTCAGATTTTTTGGTATGTTCTGTTTCTTACCATTTAAGTTAAACCAAAGGAAGAGATGGAACACTTACTGAAGCTTTTTGCACAGAAGTAGTTCTTAATTCATTAAATCCAACGTGGATTGCAAAACACGCTATTATATTCCAGTTTTAAGTTGTTCAGACGTTGACACTCAATTTCACAACATAAATGTAAAAGTAACCCTTTAATAGTCATGTATACTTCTTCCTTTGTTTCTGCTCTTCATTTAGGAAGAAATAGGTTTAACCATGAATTTCTTATTTGTAGTTTATTATAAAAAAATCTCCCTAACAAAGCTAATTCTCTTTGCAAGATCAATATGTTTGGTCAATAATAACTCTAAAACAGAATTAAAATGCCTAAAACATAAAAGAAAAATAACATAAAATCTATGATAACACAAGAAATCCAAACAAAATTAAAAATATATTAGTCAAGCATAATCTTTCAAGCCTCATTTCAGATTATATACATAATGGATGAACCAACAACACAATTTGAACTGGAAAAAAATGGAATTCATGGCTGTTCATATTTAGCCCTCAATTCAGTAATTAACTTTTCCTCATTCTGTTAAAGATTCAAGAAACCTATTGATTAACTGTTCTAAATACACAGCGAAGCACCCAGTGAGAATAATCTTATGATACAATTTTCTGTTAACCATGTGGCATTTTTTCTTTATTATGTTTTTGGCAGTGCGGTGGGTGGGGGTTCCTAATTTAGTTATACCCTAAATTTATGCTTGATGATGTATTTATGTGCAAAAGGGGGAGAGAAACTTGTGTTCATACATACATTTGCACTGACTACAGTTCCTAAATCCTAATTTTATCGAATGAATGGCCTAAAACAATTATTCAAAGCATCGATCAAAAAAACTTTGTTACCTGTGTTCTTGAGTTCTGGGCGAGCAAGATGAAATCTACACGACAGAAAAACACCTGAGATTGCAGAAGAACACCTGAGGTTGAGAAAGTTAGGTTAAAACTTTTTAACCTAAGTTTAATTGCAACAGAGCAACAAATAAATCGTAAAATTAATTACCTAAATTATTGAGGAAAAGTATGCAACACCCAACCCATATACAAAGAGTGTGGGTAAATCAGGATGCTCGATGGTGATACTGATAGGTAAAGTGGGATGTCGCCGTGGGCCTGTGTTTTTGGTGGTTTA
>Ga0307510_10008871_pt1 | contig 11985 bp, 9 predicted proteins | sample 12_EM_MG_FD_207224 | JGI IMG/M metagenome (GOLD analysis project Ga0307510, IMG submission 207224) | Populus trichocarpa ectomycorrhiza microbial communities from riparian zone in the Pacific Northwest, United States - 12_EM | ecosystem: Host-associated > Plants > Roots > Unclassified | place...
CTGGCTCAGGCCATCTTCGACGCCTTCCCGCGGCCAGGGACGAGCGCCGAAGCCGACGCGGCCCAGGATGCCCTGGTCGCCGAAACCCTGCTGGGCGCGCTGATCGGCTTCCTGCCGACGGTCGAAGGCAACCTGCGCCAGTCGCTCAACGAATGGCTGCTGGACGGCACGTTCTGGTCGCTGCGCGCGGCATTGAAGACGGCGCCCTATGCCACCGCGATCGACCGATCGGCCATCGAGACCGCACTGCATCGCTCGATGCAGTTGCGCCCGTCGCCCGAGGTCGTCTGGCGCCGCGCCGTGCATGCGCACGAGCTCGGCGACGTGCGCGTACAGAACGACGAGACAGTGGTGGTCGCCATCGTGTCGGCGACGCACGAGCTGCTCGAGCGGAACGTTGACGACATCTCGCCGATCTTCGGCGGCGTCCGCGATCCGGTGGGCGGCCACCCCACGCACGCCTGCCCCGGCTATGCGGCCGCGACCGGCACCTTGCTGGGCATCTTGACCGCGCTGCTGGAGACCGGTGAATCGTTGCGCCCCACGCCGAGCCCGCTGAGCTTGCGCATGGAAGGCCCGGTGTCACCGCCTGCGCTGCCCGCACCGCCGGCGGCGCCCGCGCTGCTCGCCTTGAAGACCGCGCCGGTCAAGCCCAAGGCGACAACGCCGGTCGGCACGGGCCGGGTGCTGCTGGTCGCGGGCGACTCCTGGTTCAGCTACCTGGGGCGGCCCGACCTGAGCAGCGTGCTGCGGTCCAAGCATGGTTTCGAGGTCTTCAACCTGGCGCAATCGGGCAAGGAACTGGCGCGCCTGGCGTCCAGCGACCTCGCCGCGATCGGCACGCTCTTCGACGGCCTGGTGCAACAGAAGAAGCGGCCGGCGGCGATCCTCATCTCGGCCGGGGGCAACGACGTCGTCGGCAAGACCTTGCTCGACTACCTGCTGCCCTTCGGCACCGGACCGGGCGGCCTGGACGACGCCGCCATGAAGCGCCTGATGGACGGCACGAAGCCGCCGGGCGCGATGCGCGCGAACGTCCGCAAGATCCTGGACACCCTGGGCCAGCGCTGTCGCAGCGCGGATGGCAAGAAGCCCATCCCGGTGATCTGGCAGGGCTACGACGATCCCATCCCCGACGGGCGCACCGTGTTCGGCGTGTCGACGCCAGGGGGCGCCTTCACCGTGCTCTATCAATACCTGATGAAGCGCGGCTAACCAGGCGTGAAGTGCTTGGGCAGTGCGTAGGTGCTCGGCGCTTACTAGCGGTTCTGGTGGTGGAGGCCGCGAGCCGCACCCCAACCGTGCGCACCTCCTGTATCGCCGCGACCGCCTCGGCCGCAGGGAACCCGCTTCAGGGTGGTCGAGCCGGGGCGCCGGTCACCCGCTTTCGACCCTCAAGAGACATCCGCTGTCCTGATCTCGCTCCCCCAAAGCAGTCGGTCGGACCCGCAAGCAGGCACCTGAAGAAGGCCCCTCGGCGGAGGGCACACCTCGGTAGGCAGTCCACGGAGCGATTGATGCGCGGAGCACGGCTTGAGACCGTGCGGGCTCACCCTTTCGGCAGCCCATCGTACACGCCACAGACCTCGCTGGAACTGCACTCGGTTCATCGGCATGGTTCACCTCCGGTGGCGCGGCGAACCGATCTTCCGGGGTCAGTGGCTCGCCGGGTGAGCCCGCTGAGCTTCGTTGCTAGTCAGGTGCCCCCTTGCTCGTCTCTCTTCTTGCACCTGGAACGCAGACCTTTCGAGGGTCAGTCATTGCAAGCCCAGGCTGAGGAGCTTCTTGTACACAATGTTGGCAAGCACCTGAAAGCCCCGCTGATTCGGATGCAGCTCGTTTGCCCAGTAGGTACGATAGTCCTCCTGAAATCCAGGCTGCGTCTGGAATGCGCCCGCAAATCCGAGGTGGTGAACCCGACCAGGGAACACGCTTTCAATGTCCCGTAGCATCTTGTTCAGCTCATCGATCAGCACTTGCATGACCTGCCTGCGTACTGACAGGTCGGGCACGATATCGGCACAATCGAAAACTGGTTTCAACCAGGGGCCCGGGCCAAACGGGATACCCAGCTTGCGTCCATCGGGGATGGGGTGGTCATAGCCATGCACGAGGATTGGCGCGCTGGTGACCTCACAAATTGCCGAGACCAATGTTTGTTAGTGATTGCGCAGTTCTCCATGAATGAATGCTTGCACGCGCTCTGCATGCAACGCTTCGTTGACAGAGCGGGCGCCCGGATTGAGCAAGCTGAATAGGCGGCTGGCGCGATGATCGCGTGAATTCCTGGAGGCAAGATCATTCCCCCCACCGCTCATCAGGATCGCTCGGGGACTGGACTGCGAGCCATCCAGATTGGCGATGACCGTGACGAGCTCGCTCAGGTCTTCGGTTGCCGATTTCCGCAGCGTTTTGCCGTTCTCGCACAGTGCGGGGCTATCGTGAGCGATCACGTTGCACCGCAGTGCGGCCAGCTCCGTGCCCAAAGATTTCGTGAGGCCTACGTATTGCCAGGAGTCGCCGATGGCTAACAGACCTGGGGACGAGGGGAACGTCATGGCTTGTGCCGAAGGTGCGTGGCTTCGGGTCCCTGGTCCACCAGTCCCCGCATTGAAAAAGTCAATGGTGCCGGGCCGGGGCGAAGCGGGCCCGGATATTCCACGAGGCCAGCGAAGAAGCCAAGCATTACGGCCATTGCTGGTCCGTAGCCGGGGCACGCGTGCGGTGGATGTGCACCTGCCCGGCTTCGGCGACCGCCGAAAGCGTGTTCCAGCGTCGGGTCCCCGTCTTGCATGCACTCCTGCGACGCCGAGATGAGGGATGCCACGACAACGTCGCCTGGACACACCTTCACTGCATGAGGCCCATCACCGATCGAATGCCCTGTAACCGCGATTCGCCAGAGGAGATCAGGAGCAGCTCTCAGTTGCATGGCACGGACGAACTCACGGCGGATTTCACGCGCGATCACCTCTGTGGCTTCACCACTGGCGGCTCGGTTACGCAATGTCCACAGCGTTCCCTCTCGCCACCACTCGTCCGCGACCCGCCGCATGTTGGCATCGACGGTTGGGAGGAACCCCATCATCAATCCCGCCATGGTGCGGGCCGCGTAGTCGAGGTCCGACTTTCCCAACTCGCTGTCCAGAATTGCGCGCGCAAGCGGCGCGGTCAGGGAAGGACCGAACTCACCCAGGTACGCCGTCAAGGCTCTCCTTATGGCCAGACCATGTTCTGCGCCTATCCGTTCTACGGCGGGTCCGGGATGTGGCCAGAACGTATAGCGAGATGGAGCCATGAGATGGCCGGGATAGCATGGTGGCTCGTGCTGGTTCCAGGTGAGCTTCAGGCCGTTCCGGGCGAAGTGGCCGCCCTGTTCCGACAATCCGAACCAGGTTTCACAGAAGTGAGCCAGGAGGGGATCGACGACTTCCCGCAGATCGAACGTCTGGTCCCAATGGCGCGTGCCGTTCTCCAAGGCCTCGCTCGCGGCATGCCTTTGCAGCTCCGTGATGACTCGAGCCACTTCCGCGGCCGATGCACGCTGCACCTCGTGTGATAGCTCGACACTGGAAGCAAGCGCCATGACAGCGGAGTTGGCCGGTCCCGACTCCCGCTCGTACAGGCCTCCTTGGCGAGGGTCCATTCCGAGAAAGTTCGGGCCCAACGAGCGCTCCAGGCGCGGCATATAGCCTGCTACGCTCAGTTGCCCTCCTGCATCATGAAGGACTTGATCCACGAGGACCCGGCTGGCAACGAGTACTCCGAACGGTGTCCTCAGAACGCCGCCGTGATGATCGCGGATGGCTGCCAATACCGAGGCAGCGGTGAACTCCACCGCGGATGTGGATTCCTCGAGCAAGGCTTTCCAGCCCGCAACGGCCGCCGCCGGCCCTTCGCCCTCCAGCGCAATCAGGCGCCGGAGTTCCCGCAGTCCCTTCTCTGCCGACCAGGATTTCACGAAACAGCGCGCGGTGGTCTTTGCCCTTTCCGCCAGCCGCTTGAGCGCTGAAAGAGATGGGGTAAACGAGTACAGTCCCCACTCAAGACGAACGAAAGGTTCGGGCTGGTCATCGAGACGATCCGTCTCGTCGATCTGCACGCGATAGACCTTGGCCTCGTGCTCGAATTGAAACGCCCTCGGCCTTCCGGGTTCAGGGACGCCCATGAACACGTCGCTTGCCCCTGAATACGTCCCAGAGCCGTTGCCTCCGGTGAGCCAGCCCTGAATGACCTCGAACTGCTCACCAATACTGCTGTTATGTGCGATGAACATCAGGCCGCGATGACTGCTCGCGGGACTGGACGAGGCCGCTTGAGCCGCGGGCCCGTACGACATGCCACGCCGAAAGAGACGCGGGGCGCGTGGTGCTGGCGGGGAGAAGTAGGCGCCGGTTACCTCCCGCGGGTTTGCGAGACGCACGTGTGCATGAAGCGGGCACAAAGAGCCTTCCTGGTCGCTTAGATAGGAAAAGTCGTCTACATTGCCTTCGGCGTGGTTGGCCAGTGGCCGACCGGATTTGCCCTCAATTCCCGCAGGCCATCTGCCCATCATCTTGGCCATCAGAAGTTGGCGCACGTCTTCTCGACGTCCTGTCCCCGGTGACTTCTGGATGCCCTGTTCAATCAGCTGATCGACACCTCTTTCGACCGCGGCCCCAAAGCCATCGATGTCCTGAAGCAGTTTTCGGAAGACCGAGAAGGTCCCATGGCGCAGAAGCGAATGTGTCCAGCTGGAACCTTCAGGCGGCGATGCGAAGTCCGCCGAAGTTGCTTCTCCGATCAGAGCTTCACCGATATGAACCTGATTGCCGTATTTCTTTCCCCTACTTGCGGCGCTCAATATCGGAGCGAAGTCGGTATGCAGGTACCCGAAGTGTTCCTTTTCGTCCCCGCCAGGCGTGCGCAAGCTGTACATCCATTGGACTGACAGCAGGCGCACTCCGTCGCATCCCGTGCTGATAGCGCGGAACCGCTCCCACAGCGCCGCACGAGCCTCGCTGGTGGTTGCGTTCGTGCCAGCCCTGCGGAGTTGAAGAAGTGCATGTACCGTGTTCAGGTTCACCCTGGGCGACGGGTCGTCTTCTGCAATTTCACGGGCCTCTACGCCAAGCGAGCCGTTCAACGGCGGCAAGCGCCAGCGGCGAGGATGGTTCGCCCGAACGTCACCGAGCAACCCGGCCCGTCTCTCCATGCCCTGCACGAAGTCGGCTGGCAGCTCCGTGATGTCATCGTCAGTAAGACCCGCGAAGCGCATTCCTTCCAGAGTCACTGCAAGATTGACTGCAATCCCGCCCGATGGAAGCAAGTCCACGGCCGAAGTGATTCGGACCCCGCTGAGGAAATCCGCCATGGCGGACTGGGAGTCGAAGGAGAGCAACAGCAGGCAGCCATCGCGAACCTCGGGGTATGCCTCGAGAATGCCTCCCTGGACGTCCGCCAACAAATCGGGATCAGGTGATCGCGGCAGCGCCGGGAGCGGCCGATCATCGGGTGTGCTCCGAAGCCAGGCGAGTGCATCCTTGAACCGGAACTGGGCAAACTCGATGGCAGCTGCATATTCGTCGCTCGCATCTGAACTCACCATTTGGACGAACTCGCGGAGGATTTCAACCGCCGCGCGATGCAGGATTCGACCATCCGGCGTGCCTGGAAGATGCACGTCCGCCAGTCGATATAGCGCGGCGAGGCCGCGCAGCCCCTGTTCGAAAGTTGCGCGGCTGGCCTCCTGAAGATTGAGGGGCGTTTCCGACCCGAGGTTCATCGGGTTCATTCCCCTTCGCCGGATCCTGTCGGCGACTTCCTCTGCGCGGGCCACGCGGATACGCCCCGCCTCGAGATCAGCGATCCCACGTTCGCCGGGGCGCCGCATTCGCCACTCGAAGGTTCTGAGAAACTGGGCGTCGTGGAAGGTGAGTCCCGGAATCGAATAGAGGAATGGTGCTTCAGCTTGTGAGGCTCGCAGCCACCTGTCCCACTCTTCGAAAGAATGATCCCAGCCAGTAACGTAGCCCTCGGTGTTGCAAAAAATTAGGTCCAGAGAACAGGCCGCCTTCTGCCAAATTGCCCGCACGTAGGACTCCAGTGATCCATCGAAGGTCACCGCAAGCATGACCTTGTCCTCCGGCTCGAGCAATGCGATACGGACGGACTGGATCCGCCCGATGCGTTCGGCAACGTCGGAGATGGCGCGAATGAAGTCAAACTCCAATGCCGCAGTCCGCCCGAGATGCAGGGATTGCAGCACGCGCTTGACCCGTGTTTTGTACGTCACGGCATCGAGCGAGGGAACGAATCCCTTCCTGATCGGCGCGATCACGGTGAGGTCGCTCGAATTGAGAAGCGTCGCGGATTTAACCGTCGGCGGCTGGCGCATCAGTTCTCCCGGGTCGGTTCCTCGATTCGCGGTCCCAGCCCACGCGCTGGCGACGCGTCGACTACTCAGCGCGCTGGAACGTCGAACAGGTAGCAGGTTGTCTTCGCGTGAGCAAACAACACATTGCCCGGGCCGTAAAGCCGCCCTTCCGCGGTAGCGAGTTGCCGGCCCGAATGTATGACCTTCCCTTCGGCACGCAATGCGCGCACCTTGGTCGTTACCGGCTTGATGAAGTTCACGCTCATCTCGATCGTGCTGTAGCCGCGATGTGGTTCCAGCAGCGTGTAAATCGCCCCGGTCATGCACGAGTCGAGCATCGTCGCGATCCAGCCGCCGTGGATCGTTCCTGCTGGATTGCGATAATCATTCGAGGGGGATCCCTGGTGAAGGACTCGCCCTTTCTCGGCTTCGATGAGCCTGTAGCTCATTGCCGCTTCCATGGGGGCGGCTGGCAATTCGCCGCTGACGGCGGCAACCATCGCCTCCATGCCAGAAAGCCGAAGCAGTGTCGAAGGATCGGGAATGCCGAACCCGGCGCCCTCTAGAGCACGGTTGCGAGCCGCCTGCCCCTCCAAAAGCCATTGCTCCAATTCTTCTGCTGGATCCAAGGTCTTCTCCCCTCGGGTGGAGGTGCCGCGAATCTATGCGCGTCACACATCGCTGTCAACACAATGCGCATGACGCACCGACGCCCGGATCGCGGAGCGTCGCTGGTCAAGTGCTGGAAGCTAAGGTGCCTCTGCGCGAGGTGTTCAGTCGCATCGGCGAACCGCGATCACGGGCGAACGTGCGCATAGTGGTCGGTCGTGGCGGTCGGCTTATGGCCGGCTGCAGGTACTCGCGAAGGGCAGCTATCTGGCAGCCCGACCTGGATGGGCCGGTCGCGCTACCGAGGGAACAACTGTGGCGCGGCTGTAGGCCGGACGCATCAACCGGTGCAAGGGACGGATCACTTTTTGGCGCGTCGATGCCCTATTAAGTTGTTGATTTGATGAGCGCGCAAGAGCAAGTACTCTAGCGCGCTACGCCGACAGACCTTATTCCTGTCGATCAAGAACTTGCGTGGCCTAACAGTCTTCATTTTTCGGTGGCAGACTTTATACGATCAGTCTGCGGCCAAACGTCGCGAACTCACGGTCTTCTTCTGGCCCGAGGCCTCGGCTGCCAAGATTCTGACCACAAGGGCGCTGGAAACGCCTCGACTCGACGGTCCGAGTGGCCGCGAGTGTCAAAACTATGTTGAGAATGTCAAAAATACGTTAGCAAGAACCTACATCTCGCCCGGCCCGGCCAGGTCCGAGAGCCGCGCGGCCAGGTTGGGGACGTCGCCCAGCACCTCGAAACGACCGCGCTCGACGTCGCCCCGATCGACAAAGCACACGCCGGCGTGAATTCCGGAATGGAGTGCGAGCGCTTCGCCGCTCACGAGCGACCCCTTGAACCGGATCTGGCCGACGGACTGGTGCAGATCGAGCGCGGCCTCGGCCGCCCGCCGACCGTCGTCCTCCTGCACCCCGTCGTACCCGAAGATGGCCAGCACGCCATCGCTCTGGATGCGGGCAATCTGCCCGCCGTGCCTGGCAACCACGGTGCGGCACAAGACGCGCAGGCTGCCCAGCATCTCGGCGAAGTCTTCCGCCTCCATCTGCTCGCCGAGGCGCGTGGACCCGGACAGATCGGAGAACAACACCGTCAGGTACTGGCGGCGGCCGGCACTGGGGGAAGGGTCGTCTTCTGTGGTGCTGCGCATGTACTCGAACCCGTCCGGCGCCGTGGAGTTGGGAATGTGAAATATTGTGACTGCCGGGCGAGATCGAGGAAACAGGAATCGAGCGTTGCCCCGACAAGTTCACCCGCGAACGCTCTCTGGCGAGATAACTTTGACATCTAATTGATTTCTAAGTAAATTAATGAAAAGTCATATATATATCTTCAACGAAGCGACACCTTGTCGCCATTGGAACCATGATGGAGTTGTCGCCTTGCCCGCCAGGCCTGGGTCGAGCCGGCACCCGTCCGCGCTTCAAGATCCATCAGCTGAGGGCGCTCGTCACCGTCGCCTCGATGGGCAGCATCCGCGCCGCGTCGCGCGCCATGTGCCTCTCGCCCGCTGCCGTGACGAAGGCGGTGCGCGAACTCGAGGAGGACATCGGCACCGTCCTCGTCCTGCGCGAGAACGCGGGGATCCGTTTCACTGCCGCCGGCCGCGCACTGCTCGTTCATGCGCAAGCGGTGGTGGCCCAGCTGGAGCGCGCCGAAGTGGAGCTGGTCTCGCTGGCGCATGCTGCGCCGCCGGTGCTGCGCGTCGGCGTCGCTGCATGGATTGCGATGAGTTCACTGGGCGGAGTGGTCCAACTTTTCCAAAAGCGCATGCCTGCCGTGAGCTTGGAGCTGTTCGAAGGCGTGCTGACGGTCTCCATCCCGAGGTTGCGCGACGGGACCCTGGATCTTTGCGTCGGCCGTTCTGCTCCGCCGCATCTCCACGGCGAGTTCGCACATGCACCCCTCTTCCGCACGAGTTCGGCGGTCGTCGCCCGGCAGGGTCATCCCCTGGCAAGCTGCCGGTCCTTGGAGGAGCTGCGCGATGCCGAATGGATGCTCAACTGGACACCCGCCGACGAGGACACAACGACCTGCGATCTGCGTGACCCGTTCCAGCGCTTTCTGCGAGAGTACCGGCCGAAGGTCCACGTGGCCCACTCGCTGGTCATCGCGACCAGCCTCGTGCGCCACACCGAGATGCTGGCACTGATGCCCTGGCCGCTGATCGAGATGATCGCGGTCCGGGAGGGCTTGTGCACCCTGCCGATCAGCGACACGCTCAACGAGACCGACTACAGCCTGATCACGCGCCGCGGCGTACCTCTCGGCGAAGCGGCACGGTGTTTCATGGAGTGCTTCAAGACCGTCACCGAACGCGATGCGTCTTCGGTCTCGCGCAGCAAACGCCGCGTGTTCGACTCACTGGACACGCTGGCCGTCGACGGCTGACGCCGATCCGCCAGCGGCCCCGGGCCGGGAGGCCGGCGAACGCTTGGCCAGCAGCGGTTCGCTGACGCCCTTCACGCCCACCAGCGCCAGCACCGTGGCCAGCCCGATCTGCGCATCCTGCCACGCGCCGTCCGGCTTCCACCATTCGCCCGTCGTGTGCCAGCCGCCTGCTTCGCCGCCGCTGGTCATGATCAAGGCGGGAATGCCCAGCGACATCGGCACGTTCGCATCGCTGCTGTTGGGGATGAGCCTGGGCGTCGGCCGACCGAATGCCGTGGTGGCACGCACGGCCACCTGCACGAGGCGTGCATCGGGCGGCGTGCGGCCTGCGGGGCGGTCGCCGATGAGGCGGGTGGTGTAGGTCAGCTCGTTCGTCTTCCAGCGCCGGTTCTCGTCCGCCACGCCTTCGGCGATCGCCGCCATGATGCTGCGCTCGGTCTCGAGCATGGCGGGCATCTCGACGGAGCGGATGTCGATGGCCATGCGTGCGGACGGGGCGATGGTGTTGACGGACGTCCCCCCACTCACCGTGCCGACGGTGAAGGTGGTCTTGGGATCGACGGGTGTTTGGATGTCCCCGATCTTCGCGACGGCGCGGCTCATGCCATGGATGGCACTGGGCACGAGGCCGAACATCAGATAGCTGTGTCCCCCCGGGCCCTTGAACACCACCTCGTGGCGATGGCTGCCCACACCGGCGATGGTGATGGATCCGCCGGGGTCCGGCTCGAGGCCGACCATCCCGTCGATGTCCGCGTGGTCGCGAAAGAGTGCCTTCATGCCGCGCAGGTCGCCGAGTTCCTCCTCGCCGACGTTGGCCACGAACATCAGGTCGCCGACCGTCTTCACGTCCAGCTCGTTGAGCACCTTGATCCACGACAGGAGGACCGTCAGGCCGCGCGTATCGTCCGCCACACCCGGCGCGTACCACCTGCCGTCACGAAGCTTGACGGTGACATCCGTGCCTTCGGGGAACACGGTGTCGAGGTGGGCCGAGACGACGAGTGTCGGCCCACCGCCTGTGCCGCGCCGAATGCCGACCACGTTGCCCTCGGCGTCGATGTGGGCCTGCAGGCCGAGCGCGCTCGCACGCGCGAGAAACGCCTCGGCGCGGGCCCGTTCCTTGAACGGCGGCGCCGGAATCTCGGTCAGCAGCTTGAGGTCGGCCAGCGTGCGCTCGTGATCGGCCTTCACCGCGTCTTGCACGCGGCGAAAGAGCGGCGTCGCGAGCGTGCGCGACATGGCCTGGTCCACGCCGGGCTCGATGGTCGTGACCGGTGCTCCCTGAGGCTCGGCGGCGGCGGCACTGGACAACGCGACCGCGACGATACCGACGCCGACGCGAATGACACTTGAGATCGAAAGGTGGCGCATGCGACGGCTTCCTGTGACGACCGGGCGATTCTTCCTCTGCACCTGCGGCAACCGGTGGTCAACAGGACAACGCCTGGTTGCCTCGTCACGCGCAGGAAGCGTCCATAGCATCGCGGCACGACCAACCTTGGACTGCCATGACTCCCCGGACCGCCTCTTCCCTGATCCCGTTCTTCGTCTTCGGATGCGACACCGCGGGGGCGCAGTCCAGCGTTCAGCTCTATGGCGCGATCGACAACGCGGCGCAGTACGCTCGGCAGGGCGGGAAGTCCAGCAAGCGGCTGGAATCCGGGCTCGCCTCCACCTCCCGCTTCGGCGTGCAGGTGCAGGAGGACCTCGGCGACGGCATGTATGCCGGGATCTGGCTGGAGTCGGGCCTGAAGACCGACATCGGGGTGGCGGGCAGCACGACCACACAGGGCGATCAGTCGTTCTTCAACCGTCAGTCCAACGTCGTGCTCGGGACAAAGCAACTCGGGGAGATCCGCCTCGGTCGCCAGTATCCGGCACAGATCAACCCGTTCATCGACACCTTTGCCGGCGTGACCGGCTTCTCGCCCTGGGCGTCGCTGTCGTCCATGGGCAAGGACCAGGGCGCGGGCGCCTCGGTCGGCGACTCGCGCATCAGCAACGCGGTGTCGTATTCGACGCCCGACACATGGGCGCTGGGCGGCATGGGGCAGGTGGCCTTCCGCGAGTCGTCCACGCCCGGCGCTCCGACACTCAGCGCCTACGGCATCGAGATGCACTACACGCTCGACACCTGGTACTTCCAGGCGCACGCGATGTACAACAACAGCGACCCGTCAGCGTCCATTCCCAGCTTTCGCAACGGGTGGTACGGCTTCGCGGTGAAGAAGGAGCTGCCGGGTGTGACCGCGACCTACATCGCCAACCTGCTGCGCCCCGAGCGCGCCGGGTATCCCAACTCGCAGACCCATGCGCTGAGTTTCACGATCCCGGTCGGCCTGAACACGATCCGCATCTCACCCGTCTATCGTCACGTCGCCGGCACGCGTGACCTGGACTCCTTCGCGATCGGGGCGGGGTACGACTACAACTTCTCGAAGAGAACCGCCCTGTATACGCGGCTCGGATACATCGCCAATCGTGCGAAGGCAACCGCGACATTGGGAGCGATTCCGGCCGGTGACCCCGGCGACGATCTCTCGACCGTCGCCATCGGTGTGCGCGTCCGCTTCTGATAGAAAGAGAAAGCGCCCTTCGGGGCGCTTTTGCATTTC
>Ga0307510_10008872_pt1 | contig 11985 bp, 16 predicted proteins | sample 12_EM_MG_FD_207224 | JGI IMG/M metagenome (GOLD analysis project Ga0307510, IMG submission 207224) | Populus trichocarpa ectomycorrhiza microbial communities from riparian zone in the Pacific Northwest, United States - 12_EM | ecosystem: Host-associated > Plants > Roots > Unclassified | place...
TGCCGGCAAATTCGGTTCCAGAATTGACTTCGAGAGGGGTTGGGGGGTTCACAAGTGGCAAACCATTGTCGGGAAACTAGTTTTGATAGTATCGCCGCCAATCAGCCATGATTGCCACATATTCCTGCTCCAGGACCTCGTTCACCTCCACCATCATCTCCTGATCCACTTGGGCTTTGGTCTCGTCATCACGCACCTTGTACTCATCATATCTTCGCGCAAAATGACGGCCTTTTTTTTTGGCGATTGCCTCGGTTCGCCCTTGCAAGTTTGAAAGCGGTTTCCAAGGGGGTAAGGCTGGCAATATGTTTATCCTGGTGAATTGTCTCTGGAGTTACTCAGTGCCCCAAAGCGCCTGCCGGAAGCGGCCTCCACTTATAAGCAGATGGCATTGCTCGTGCAAATCGATATTCTATTCATCAATGTTTGTACATATAATTTGTGGGTATGATTTGGTGCGTATGATTTCTGTGTGCGTCTGATTTTGTGCGTATGATTTGTTCGTAGGAACTCGGCGTATGATTTCAGGGGTGATAAAAGAGCAAAGGAGAAACGAGCTGTGTGAAGATGGTGACTAACTTACTATTTGGTATCGGGCAATAAGTAATCTATGCAGAGACCTTTTGCCGGCCTGCCCTCTAATGTAGTGGAGAAAGTAAGGTAAGTAGAGAGGGTGGTACCCGTAGAGGGGCGTATCCGGGTTGGTGGCGCATGAGCCACGGGTGTTTCCTTTCTTTGTTTTTTCTATTTTTTTGTTTTAACGGCTGAGTTTGCTTCTGTATGAAAAAGAGAAGCGGGATTGCACCGCAGAGGTAGGCTTCGTTACGTGGCCCCGTTTCCAAGGAGCGGGGACAAGGTAAACTAGGGTATTCTCATTAACTGGCCGAAGGAATCGTCCAAATCGGACCAGAACTGACCGAGATAGAGCTCTTTGAAGATAGACAACTTCAAAGAACCCTATCTCACTCAGTTTTGGTCCGATTTGGACGATTCCTTTTTTAATCTGCAGTTAATAACCTGCTCTTGGCGCCCCGTTTGTCAGAAACGGGGCCCCGTAACGAACGCTACGCAGAGAGCAGAGCGACCTGAGGATTGTGTTGATGGCGAGAGCGTGGATGGAGAAGGTAAGACTGTGGTGAGAAAGAAGAGGAGTTAATTTAGCCTCTCTTAAAAAGAAAAGAAAAAGTTGGTTCATCTCTTGAAAACATCGTCACGGTCTACCCACAGTCATGCGTCGTGCCCTGCTCTCTACTGCGGTAGCCTAACCAAAAGCGCTACTTACCAACTTCTGAGTATGATATGAATGACCCCCCAGATTCAAGACTTCTGCTAATTGCTTTCATCATACTATCTGAGAAAGGAAATTATAGTAACGAGAGCTTTGTGTTTGAGTTCGGAGCGAAGATGGGAGTGGCGTACTCTCCAGGTTCATTTTGTGACTACAATTGTACACTTGATACATAAACAGGGAAGATATAACATCTTGGAACAAATACAACATCTAGTACAACATTTTCAAGCCATTTCCCCATGGAAGGGATTGTAGATTGCGTGTTGTGGTAGACTGGGGGTTGCAGTCTTACACGACTTTAACCATCGTACAATTCAAGTGTATGTATATACCCATGCCCTATCGACCTTAACTTTTGTTTCCTCATCTAGACATCATGCATCAATATATGCCTAAACTACAGGGGACTCCCAGAAAGATATGACGAGGGGGCTTGAAAGGCACTCCTCATGAAATAACCAATTTTGATTTCGTTCGTATAAAATAACTCTTTACCCACCTCTCCTCCAACCCACTTCTTCCTCTTAGCAAGCCCTACTATCCGACTCAGCTATCAGGGAAGGTATAGGGTCCATACACATACGCACAAATACACATCCGTACAACTACACATATGCACAAATACACATACACACAAATACACCTACCCACAAATACACCTAAGCACAAATACACATACACTCAAGGAAGCAGACACCAGTCACCTACACACCAAAGATCATTGTGCGTCTAACTTCTGAGCAAAAACCCTTGTGTCTTTTCCTGTGAAGCTTCTTCCTCATCCACATGTCCGTCAACACAACAAATAAGCAAACACCAAAAAAGGAACTCCTGCTCAATGCTTCCCAAACGTCGCGCAAATGATGGTATCTTGGGCCACAAGGGTGGTGGAAATTGGGGGCCCCCAACTCGGCATCTTGGTCAGAAAAGAGCTGGGAGGGTTGTTGGTGGGGTTCAGAAGGCGGCTCGGTATCCAACTGGCAGGGTGGCAAGGCAGAGATTATTCAGTATCGCCGCGATGGGGGGTACCTAATTCCCAAGGCCACATTCTATCGCCTTTGCCAGGAGATTGTGTCAGATTTGGCACTTCAGCAACAATTCCGTTGCGAGAGATCCGCTGTTGCATGCCTCCAGGTGGCAGCAGTAGAGTTCGAGGTGATGACAATGACCGGTAAGTTGAATTCCTCTCCTACTATAATTATCTGATTTATTCATTTTTTCTTCATCGCTGGAGCCCTGGGTGCGGCACATGCTGGTCGCATTACCCTCATGGTCCAGGACATTAGATTAGTTGAGGATGTCATGAACGTTATGGCTGGCCAGCCAGAACGTGCCACTCGGGAAGAGATGAGACGTGATCTAAATGAGGACGGCTGTGCTCCTGGGGATGCACTTCCTTCTCCCAGTGGTGCACCTCCTCCCCCCTCTCCTCCCAGGGGTGCTCCTCGTCCTGGTGGTGCTCCTCGTCCGGCGGGTGTTCCTCCTCCTGGGCCCGCTCCCCCTCCTCCTCATCCTGGGGGCGCTCCTGCTCGGCGTGGTGCTCCTCCCCCTCGCCAGAGAGCTTCTTCCCATCATTCACCCCTGCCAATGGCGGTGGTGAAAGCGAGAGTGACGACAGCGATAACCCTCATCCACCTGTACGCCGTCACTTGTCAGGTGGCCATGGGAGCACTAGCCAGACTGGTGGTAGTGGTACTACGGGTGGTGCTGGGGGAGTTGTTAGACAAGGAAATTTGGTTGAGAGTGTGGGTTCTGGTATGGGAGATGGAAGTGGTAGCGTTAAAGGTGATGCGAGAGGTACCCAGGGAGATCATGATGCCGGGCATGTGGGTACTGGCGGGGATGGTGGCAGTAGTAGTACTGTGGTGACCGGGGCCGTCGGAGGCACAGCTGCACACACCGCTGGAACAGGGCATTCCGAGGCTCAGGTTAGTAGTCGTACCCCGTGGACGCCAGTTCAGCCGACTCGTGGGAGGGGTTGGAGTTGTTAGAGTAGGGCTTGTAGGCGCTCTGGGGGCCCTGGTGGGAGTGGTTGGAGCGGTGGTGGCGGTAGGATTCCAATCCGCTCCGGGGGTGGTGGTGGGAGTGCCGGAGCTGGTGCTGGTGGGAGCGCTACCACTTAAGCATATTCGGGGATTGTCTTTTTCTTTCTCTTAATTCACCTCTCTTTTCAACTATTATGACTTTCATTCTTCTAGTTTTCTATTACTCCATGGTGTTGTCCCCATGTGGTGGGGGGGATGGGGCTGTCTTTTCTCACTTTTACACAAATCATACGACTAACTCAAACCTCCGAGTCACATCTAACTTATTATAATTACCTTTTATAGAACTCTTATTGTTATAAATACACTCTTTATTTAACCTCACCATTTCGCTATGTGAACTCTGCACACCATAACTCCATAGCAGGACTGTGGTTATGATTTGGGCGTATGTCTTGGGCGTATGGTTTGGGGGTATGATTTGCGTGTATGCTTTGGGTGTATGGTTTGGATATATGGTTTGGGCATATGATTTGACCATATAGCTTGGGCGTATGGTTTGCGGGTTCGATTTCAGCGTATGGCTTGGGCGTATGATTTGAGCATGTGGGACCAGCGGATGAATAAGGCTTATGAATTGGGTATATGATTTGAACCTGTGAATAGAGTGTCTTAATTGGGCTTATGAATTAGGCGTATAGTCTGCTGAGACAATATACGTTACTAGACTAGACAACTCAGACGTCCAATCTGTGTTGTGAATTATTCCGGTGCAGTTTGTATGAATCATTCCATGCAAATAAATGCCCGTATATACTTTGAGGTATGTGGTTTTTGGTATATGCTCACACAATTAATCTACCATGTATCGAAAGAGCAATGTTCGTGAGGGGAATATATGAAAAAGCGGGGCCCCGGGTGGAGAAAATTCATGGAGGGGGGCTGTTCGGAGCATTGAATGGGGCAGGGGCCTGGACAGGGGCAGGGGCAGGGGTTGAAAAGAAAAACGCCCTGCCCCGGGGCATTGACCGGGGCAGGGAATTGGGGTGGGGGCCGGCCGGCTTCGGGGCCCCCGAGGCCCCTTAACGAACACTAGGAAAAGGTATGAGCGAGCAGACTCCTTCAGGGAACCTATTGAGAATCTCGACCACTTCCTGCATCTCATACAGGAATGCTGGGACACAAACCACCCAGCAGAACCGACGCCCCAGATCATCTTCCACTACATTAACGCTTCCTGGGAACCCATAGCAGTTTCCTCCACACCCTCTACCGCAAACCATTGCCCAGACAACTTCTGGGAATCCTATGACGATGAGGAATATGATTATAGCAGCTCTGGGCAAGAGTATTTCTCCACTGATGACGACAGCCTCCTATGTCATACCGATGAGAGTGGGGAGGACAGCGAAGACTTTGGAATGTTTGATGATTTTTCAGAATAAGGGAATGTAACATGTGTACATGTTCTGGCAACGGTACACATGAGCTGGTTGTGCAGAATCTCGTATGTTTTGTTGAATTATATTTGGATTATTTGATTTGATTTCAGCTTTACCACTATCTCTGAGTCAGATCGGCTATGCTATGGGATTGCTATATTTAGTTTTCTTTGTTGGAAGTTTATATTTAGGATTCCCTGTATGGAATAATCATGTAACACTGGTGAAGGCAGAGGTTTGTTGCTTTCTTTAGTATTGCAGGATTACAGGATTCTGGTATGTGCGCAGCTACTAGTAATTATTGCGATTGCAGGCAGGCTATCGCTCTTGGGTTTTGTATTTAAACCAGTCTCCGCGCTGGCAGGACAGCAGACTTCGACAGACCTTCAGTCTAAGAGTACACTTGGTTGAACGGCAATCCCTGACTTCTATTTGTCCTTCAACTATTATCTCTTACATCTAGTCCCTTGAAGCCTCCGTTAGTAACAGCCCTAGCTGGTCTATCGCCGGTCCTACTGTATTTTCATTAAACAGGAATAAACCGGTTACATGAGGGAACATAAAGACACTCCAGATACTGCTGTTGGTTACGATCCTTCGTGTATTAGGCCAGGGATATTTGGCAGCTATGTTGTAGCCCTTTTTACAGCATCGTGAGTATCTGGTTTGGAAAAGGGTCACCATGATAGGCTTCTGTCCATAATTCATTTCAGGGTGACGCTCCAAAGTGAAGTGGGATATCTGCCAACAAACCCAGAGACTGGGACTTGAGAACCACTTCTGTTCTATGCGTTTCCTGCCCTAATTCCTCTTCCTCTATTTGCCCCGCCATTCTTGTTAATGCATCCGCCTTTCCATGTGCTTTACGAGGTACAAACTCAATCATATAATTGAATTCCCACAGGAACTCCGACCATCTAGCTTGTTGTTGATTGAGTTACCTTGTCAGGGTACCGTACCATAGATTGTGATGATCCAACCATAGTGTAACTGGTCGTTCAACCAGGTAAGCCCTCCATTCTTCCAAGGCGTGCACTACAGCTATCAACTCTTTGTCGTAACTGTCGTTGTTGCATTCGGCCGGTGTATGCATCTTTGAGAAGAATCCGATTAGATGCAAAAGCCCTTCAGGTCCGGGTGGGGATAGTATACCGGCACATGGGATATCGGAACCATCGGTTTCTACCACTATCTCTTTGTCGAAATCAGAATGCATCAGGATGGGGGCTGTAGTAAAGGCTTCCTTCAATCTTTCCAATGTGGCTTGACAAAGATCCGACCACACGAAAGGTGTACCCATTTGGCTTAACTGGGTTAGTTGTCTGGCTCGATGTGACTAGTCTTGGATGAAGGATCTGTAGAAGTTTCCAAACCCTAAGAAGGAGCTAACATCAGGGAACATCTTAGGGATGGGCCGCTCACTGATCGTGGTGATTTTCGTAGGATCCATTCGTAGCCTCTGCATGGTAATAATAAATCCAACATATTCAACATTGGTTGTATGAAATTTGCATTTCTGAGGTTTTATCTGAAGTCCTGCATGTGTTAAGGCTTCCAGGATTTGCTTGACATGTTCGATATGTTGTTCCTCGTTCTCAGTGTTTATTAAGATATCGTCAAGGTATGCTGTACAAATCCTATCCAGAAATGGATGTAATACGTCGTTAATATATGCTGCAAAGGGACCGGGGGCATTGGTAAGTCTACAGGGCATAGCAAGGGATTTAAAAAGCCCGATCGTATACGAAAAGCTGGGTTACAGTCTTCTCCTGCTCTCATGCGAATTAAGTTGTAAGCTCCGCGGATATCCCATTTGGTGAATATCTTGGCTTGTGAAACTTGCATGAAGGTTTCTTTAACTAAGGGTAAAGGGTAGCGGTTTTTGATCGCTTCCTGGTTAAGTCCCCTATAGTCAACACATAAGGGTTGAGAACCTTCCTTTTTCTTAACAAACACAATTGAAGAAGCAGCAGGAGAGGATGAGTTGCGGATAAACTTCGTATCCGGGTTTTGGCCTGGCCAATGATATAAGGCTGATAGTTCAGGGGGGCTAAGACCGTATATTCGTCTGAAAGAAGGGATGAATCCGGGGCGCAGTGGTATCTCATGATTAAATCTCCCCCCAGGTGGTAGTTGATCTTCTATTTTCTCGAGGAATAAAGGAAAAAATTTATCGTAATGTTCTGGAAATTTCTGAAGTACTTCATCCTTGTCAAGGACCTTATGTCAAAGAGCACACTGTGCGGTATAAGCTTGTAGAAAATATGGCAATTCTCCCGCGCTTCCTTAGGCCTTTGTAACATTGTTAATGCAGTTCTTCAAACAATATTCAGCTTAAAAGGTCAGGGAGTAGAAGCGAAGTCAATCTTGACATCCTGGTATTTCAACCAAGGTATACCAAGCATCAGCAAAAAATCTCGATTTTGCATCCACCCGCATCTGAACGCACCCTATAGCTGAGTTTTGATCTGGTCAGCATGTGGTACGTCTCATATATCCTGTTTTGAACTTTAGAAGCCAAAATGGACAGGTAAATGTAGTTCATTAAGGCTGAAAATTCATTTTTGTCTATGTGATTGTTAGATTAATCTTAAAATGAAACGGGTTTTTTGATTACATAAGTTCAAAAACATTGTCCCACAGAACACAGCCAGAAGATGCCAGGAGCACTAAAATGCGAATAACGCAAACTGATTTTTTTTGCCGATGAGTGTTAGGAGGTATCCCTCAAGTGTGGTAACAAAAGCAGGAATCATTTTCTGGTGGTTGTTAATCGACAACCCTATCTTAGTAAAGTGAGTGATGGCTCCGGAACTCACAGGCCGTCCGTCGATGACCATCCAAGCTCGTGGTTCTTTAAGTTCAAGCAAAGGAAAGTTATATGGCTCGGCGACAGGCTTGTGGATGTATGCGTAGCAAGTCGCCCCCGAGTCTATTAGGGCATGAGATCTAATCTCATTATGGTTGTCAACAAGCGTACATGCCATTACTGTAACGGGGCCTTGGCACTGGACGTAAGTCCAAGGCTGACAACGACAGGGAGGTCCTAAACCGTACCAGTCGTTTAGCGTGAGGGTTCGGAGATGACAATCTCAGGTCAAGCCTGAACGCGTAATGGCAGATCAGGGTCAGGGTTCGTGGGTTCTTGGCGTGGATCTTAGATATCAGAATAGAAGACGTTATATTCTGAAGTACCGGAGTCGTGAAAGAAATACAAGGTAGCGTAAAGAACCAAGGAAATAGGGGGAGTAGCCCCCCCTTATATAGCAGGAAATCCCAGCACAGCCTTTGCCGCCTAACTCATACCCCAGTATGAGTCGCATATCTTCGCAACTAAAGAAACAATACAAATTGTCGGAAACCTTTCAAAGGAAATCCCTCATAGCAACCGTGTAACAAAAGCAAGAACACCAATGTTATCGCAACACGTATCGCATCAGGGGACCGTGAGAGCAGGGCCCTCCCCAGGGCCGAAGTCCCCTGAGGCCTATTCTGGATCCTCAGGTAAGGGTCCAGGCTTAAGTGGGTACCGTTCGTGGAACTTGTCAACTGTTTTTAGTTTGTTGATCAATTCGGCTGGTTCCAATGTCGTTTCGTCGTAACCTTCCCATTTCACCAGATATTACAGTCGGTTCCTGACGAATTTGGAATCCAAAACCTCCTGTACCTGCAACTCTTCTTCTCCTTCAACTTCAACAGGGGGAGGTGGTGGGATTATCTGCCCCTCAAGTGGATCGTTGGCTGCAAGGTCCAATAGTGACACGTGGAAGACGTTAGGTATCGTCATGGTATCCGGTAATTCCAGACGGTAAGCACGTGTTCTGACCCTGGCCTTGACCTCTCAGAGTCCACGACCTTTGTTGTCCAACTTTCGTGAAGGTTGTCGTGTCCTAATATTTTCCGCGTTCAGCCACACTTTATCACCAATTTGGAAGGAGGGAGCGGGGAGTCTGTGTGGGTCAGCATTTTCCTGTTGCCTTTCTTGAGCATAGCCCATTTCAGTTCTAAGATGTGCATGATGTTCTGTCATAGTGACAGTGAAAGATCGTGCCTCTTGGTTGTCAGTTGGGAGAGTTTGTTCATCGAGAAAGTCTATACGAGGATCATAGCCATAGTTGGCAAAGAAGCGAAACGTGCCAGTAGTCTCTGATACATGATTGTTTCCCATAAACTCCGCCATTGGTAACAATTGATACCAGTCACCCTGTTGGTAGTTCACATAGGACCGTAGGTACTATTGCATGATACAGTTAACTCGTTCTGTTTGACCGTCAGTTTTAGGATGAAATGCTGTTAATAGACGTCGGTCAATCTTTAGTCTGTGACAGACGGTTCCCCAGAACTCATCCGCAAACTCACGTCCTCGGTCGGATAAAATTGTCCGGGGTAGCCCATGGTATTTCCAGATGTTATCCCGGAATAGGTCAGCAAGAGAGAGTGCATCAATAGTGGTACGACAAGGCACAAGATGACGCATCTTGGTTAGCCGGTCTACCACAACCCAAATAGCATCATTACCGTTACTCCAGGGCAGGCCTGTTACAAAGTCCATAGATATGTCTTGCCATGGTCGATAGGGAATAGAGAGAGGTCGACAGATACCAAACGGAACCTGACGAGTCGTTCGACTTCGTTGACAGATATGACAATCTGCCACATATCGTGGGATCTCTTGTCGCAGACTCGGCCAATGGTATCGTCGGGTTATTAGTTCATGTGTTTTCGATCTACCGGTGTAACCAGCAGCAGGTGCGTCGTGATTTTCCCGAATGATGGCCAGTTTCAACGGTTTTTGAGTGAGAACATAAAGACGATCTCGCTACCGCAGGCAATTACCATCCTTGGTACATTCGGCTAGGGATATCAGGCGGCTCTGTCGTAGCCCTTGTTCCAGCATTGTGAGTATCTGGTTTGGAAGGGGGTTAGCTTGGTAGGCTTCTCTCCATAATTCATTCAATGGGGACCCTCCAACGTGAAGGGGGATATCCGCCAACAAACCCACAGACTGGGACTTGGGAACCACCTGTGTCCTATGTGTCTCGGCTTCTAATATCTCTTCGTCTGTTTGTCTCGCCATCCTAGTCAACGCATCTGCCCTTCCATGTGCTTTACCAGGTACAAACTCAATCATATAGTTGAACTGTGACAGGAACTCTTACGATCTGGCTTGTCGTTGATTGAGTAACCTCTTTGTAGTAAAGTATCGCAGGTTCTGATAATCCGATCGTACCATCACAGGTCGTCCTACCAAGGAAGTTCGCCTAGTGTTCGTTACGGGGCCCCGTTTCTGACAAACGGGGCGCCAAGAGCAGGTTATTAACTGCATATTAAAAAAGGAATCGTCCAAATCGGACCAAAACTGAGTGAGATAGAGCTCTGTGAAGTTGTCTAACTTCAAAGAGCTCTATCTCAGTCAGTTCTTGTCCGATTTGGATGATCTTTTCGACCAGTTAATCAGAATAACCTATGTTATTTTGTCCCCGCTCTTCGGAAACGGGGCCCTGTAACGAAGCCTAAGTTCGCCATTCCTCGCCAGCGCGTACCACGGCCATCTACTGTTTGTCGTAAAATCGTGGTTGTATTCAGCCGGGGTGTTTTTCTTTGAAAAGAATGCAAGCGGATGTAAAAGCGTATCAGGTCCCAGTTGGGATAGTATGCAGGCAGAGGCGATGTCAGAAGCATCGGTTTCCACTACTATCTTTTTATTGAAATCCAAATGGAGCAGGATGGGGGCCGTAGTAAAGGCTTCCTCCAATCGTTCGAATGCGGCTTGACAACGATCCGACCACACAAATTGTGTTCCCTTTTTGGTTAATTGGGTTAGTGGCCTAGCGAGATGTGAATAGTCTGGGATAAAGCACATATCGAAGTTTCCAAATCCGAAGAAGCAGCGGACATCGCGTAGTTTCTTAGGCATGAGCCACTCAATGATCTTCGTGATCATTGCACGATCCATTCGTAGGCCTTCCGTGCTGATGATGAAACCAAGATACTCGACATTGTTGGTATGAAATTGACATTTCTGTGGTTTTACCTGGAGGCCAGCTTTCGTTAAAGCTTCCAGGATTTCTTTGACATGTTCGATATGTTGTTCCTCGTTCTCAGAGTATATCAGGATATCGTCAAGATATGCTGTACAAAACCTATCCGGAAATGGCCCTAGTGCGTTGTTAATGTACGCTTGCAAGGTAGCGGGGGCATTGGTAAGCCGAAAGGGCATGACAAGTGATTCAAAAAGTCTGTATCCTGTACGAAAAGCTGTTTTCCACTCTTCACCTGCTCTCATGACAATTAAGTTGTAGGCTCCGCGGATATCCAGTTTGGTGAATATCTTTGCTTGTGAAAGTTTCATAAAGGTTTCTTTGACCAAGGGTAAAGGCTAACGGGTTTTGATCATTCCCTTGTTCAGTCACCTATAGTCAACACATAAGCGTAGAGAACCTGCTTTTTTTTTTAACAAACAAAATTGGAGAAGCCCAAGGGGAGGATGATTAGCGGATGAATTTCTTATCTAGATTTTCGTCTAGCCATTCGTATAAGGCTGATAACTCAGGGGGGGTAAGACCGTATATTGGTCCGAAAGGAGGGACACATCCCAGGGGCAGTGGTATCTCATGATCAAACCTTCTGTGAGGTGGTAGCTGATCCTCTCTTTTCTCGAGGAATAATGGAAGGAATTCGTAGTATTGTTTGGGAAGTATCTGAAGTACCTTATCCTTGCCGAGGACTTTATGTCCGAGCGCACCTTATGCAGCATAAGCCTGTAGGAAATGTTGCAACTCTTCCTCAATTCCTTAGGCCATTGTAACATGGTTAACGCAGTTCTTCAAAAAATATTCAGATTCAAAAGTAAAGGAGTTAGAAGCGAAGTCAATCTTGACATCGTAGTGTTTTAACCAGCGTATACCGAGTGTTAGATAGTATCCCCCAAGCATGGTAACACAAGGAGGAATCATTTCATGGTGGTTGTTAATCGACCACCCGATCTTGGTGATGTGAGTAATTACTCCGCAACTCACAGGCGGTCCGTCGATGACCGTCAAAGGTTGTGGTTCTTTAGGTTCAAACAAAGGAAAATTATGGCGCTCGGCGAAAGCCTTGTCGATGAATACGTATCCATTTGCTCCCAAATCTATTAGAGCATGGGATCAAATCTCGTGATGGTTGTCAACAATCGTACATGCCATTACCAGATGCTTAGCTTGAACCCCATTCACCAGGTTGTCAAGAGATAAACTGGATAAAGAAAGTAACAAAGAAGGCGATT